>ENA-ORXT01003636-ORXT01003636.1-marine-metagenome-genome-assembly--contig:-NODE-3636-length-16777-cov-10.752275_pt1 | contig 16777 bp, 33 predicted proteins | sample MGYA00237868_ERZ511482 | MGnify/ENA metagenome assembly ERZ511482 | reverse complement strand
AGCTGATTCGTGTTATATATTATTATCTACTGTACCTCGTGGGAGGGCAAATTACACAATGATTAAAAATAAAAAAAATGAATAAATTTAGAGGCAAAAGGAAAGATAACGGGGAGTGGATTTATGGCAAACTCTACGACATAAGCCTGAGAGGGAAGATACATCCCTGCATACAAGATGGTGCCTACGCCTATAAAAATGCCTCAAGGTACGGCTATAAGGTACATCCAGAATCAATAGGATTATTTACGGGACGCCAAGATGGAAAAGGCGTAGATATATATGATGCAGATATAATAGAGTTTGACATAAAGGAATGGGGCGGAAACGACAACATACATATAGTGGAATGGAATAATAAAGAATCAGAATGGTGCTGGGGCGGAGGAGCTGCTTCAGATATGGAGTGGAGGAAGGTTATCGGCAATAAATTCGACAACCCTGAATTAGTGGCGAGGGCAAAAGAAACATATTGAGTATAATAGTAATGATAAGTGGCGTGGCGAAGCCATGAACATCTTATCTATTATTATATGCTGGCTCACTACCAGCACTAAACTTAAATTTGAAACACTTAAAAAATAGAAAATGGATTACCACGAAATAGTTAAAAAATTAGTAGGCGGAATAACACCAATAGGAGTAAGTGAACACGATGATCTGTCTAATGATAATCTCAAGAAAATGATACATCTGACTGAGATGCTGATGATGGACATACAAGATGTAATGTTCAAGACAAAAGATAGGCACGAGGGGTCAATAAAGAGAGCCTACGACCACGCTGCTAAGTTCTGCGACCAACTCAAGTCAAACGACTAAGCTTTTCTATTTTTTATACCAAGTTCAACCACAATCTCAAGAACAAAGAAACCGACTGAGCTTGCATATAATGGTACAAGGACATGTGGAGTCCGATTTTTTAATGCGTGGGCTTATTCCACAATGTTAAACAAAACAAAATGAAGATTAAAAATTTAGCAGTAATTGTGACTACCGACGAAGATAAAGCGTACCAAGTAGCCCTAACTGATGAGAAGATAGAATCATTAATATCAGACCTTAGAAACCTATACTTTTCTGACGGAGTTATTAAGATTATAGACAACGAATTAAGCGGACTCGAAATAGTCACACGCAAAGAACTGAATAAAGAAGAAGAACAAAAATCGGATTCCATCATGTCCGATATTATCTCAGAGAGCGAAGCGAACGGCGTCTGTCAACACGTATACCGAGATTGGAGATGTGATGAAGAGTTCCAAGTATGCGACAAATGCAAAGTAGTTAAGTTTAATTGACAGATGAGATATAATGGATAGCGATAACGATTGTCACCTATCAATTTTGAGGGTGGATTTTATAACGATTAAATAAATAAACAAATGATTAAAATATCAGTGACAGAAGATCAGAAAGAGTTAATTATAGATGCTCTTAATAATTACTACCACTACTCTAATGATAAGGCAAAGAATAAAGAGTCTGGAGACTTAGAGAAGAGGCAATATAAATCTATAAGGGATAAATGTAAACGATTAATGTCAAAACTCAACCCTTTTTAGCGGGCGGCTTGATAGGTTATAATCTGTAATCTAATTATAACTAACTTAACTAAATATTATGAATTTCAAAGAAAAAGTGCAGAACATGACTGCATCAGAAATAATCATGTCTATGGTAAAAGGACTTAGGAATCCTTGTACTATAATTAAGATGGATACTTATGGTATGAGCGTAGGTGGTGTGTGCTATGGGTGCGCAGCGACTAACACTATATGTGAAATAAACGGTAAACCATTTGATGCTGTATCAATAAAAGATCTCATACCAAGAGCTACATTTTTAGGTGTGGATTATGAATTTGTAGATGAATTTGAAATGTCCATAGATGAACTAAGAAAAGGGTGGGTAGATGACTACAATGATATAGCCAAGTCCATAGGTATAGCTACTATATCTTGTAATGGGGATATATTTCTTCCAGAGCTAACGAATTCTTACACTGAAGAGGAATTAAAAAAATACGAGAGATTAGCTGAAGCACAAGGTTAAAATTTAATTTTCCATAAGTTTAGTTTATAGGTGCATGTACAAAGGTATGTGGACCTATTTTTATTTAATCAAAACCTAAAATATGAGATATGTATATTTTTTAATAGGGATCTTATTTTATTTAGTCTTTGCGTATGACATTGAGAATGATAGAGATTTCTTTACTTGGATATGGCTATTATCAAGCCTATTCTTTATTGTAAATTCACTTATTAGGTATCAACATGATATGAAGAACAAACCAAAATAAATATTATAAAACTCAGTAGCGTTGGACGCTACCAACTAAAATCAATTCAAATGACAGTAGCAGATAAATACGGAGCTTGTATGGAATTAGCTCAAAAATTAGCTCACACCCCTGTAGGTGTTAGATTTAAGAATCTACCTGACTTAGTTGCTCAAGTACTTGATGTACTACCTGGGTACATGGAGCAATGGAGTAATAATAAATTATTGAAAAATGTAACCGTAAATGAAATAGATTACATGCTCTCTGTGACATACTTAAAAATGAGTGAGATAAAGGCTCAGGATTCAATTGAACAAGAAATATGGGAACAAACATGGGACTAAGAAAAAGCAAGAAAGATGTATACAAGATTATCACCGATAAGGTGATAGCTGCTATAGAGGATAGAGAGGAATTAATATGGCAGAAGTCTTGGAATACAAGCGGTATTAGACCTCAGAATTATATATCTAAGAAACCTTATCGAGGGTTTAATAGAATAGTTACTATGATGTTTCCTACTCCTTATTTCCTCACTTTTAATCAGGTTAGGTCTTTAAATCTTAATGCTAAAGTTACTAAAGGTAAATCTATTCCTATCATCTATTGGAATATGTCTTATAAAGATGATAATAATAAGGATGTTAGCCCTGAGTTAGCTACTAAGTCATATGGTTTTCTTAAGTATTCTAATGTCTGGAATTCTCAGGATATAGAGGGTATTGATTTTGAGATGCCTGAGACTGTTGTGGACAGGGTTAATGAGCCGATAAAGGAGTGTCAGAAGATAATAAATAAAAATAGTCCTGACTTAACTCATGGTGGCGATAGAGCTTACTACATGCCTAGTGCAGATAAGATACAAATGCCTGAGATAAATAGATTCAAATCATCAGAACATTACTACTCAACTTTATTCCATGAACTTGTGCATTGGACAGGAAATGAAAATAGATTAAAGAGAGATTTAAAGATGGGGAGATTCGGTGACACTGTGTACTCTAAAGAAGAGTTAGTTGCTGAGATGGGGGCTGCATTCTTATGTGATGAAGTAGGAATATTTAACTCTCAGATTGAGACTAATTCAGTAGCTTACATAAGAGGTTGGTTAACTAAGTTAAAATCAAATCCAAGGTACTTAGTTAAAGCAGGTGGAGATGCACAAAAAGCCTTTGATTTAATCATGGGTGAAAGTTAATTAAATCAAATATCACAGTAAAAAAAATATATATAAATTATGATTACATCAATATCAAGAGAATTGGGAACTGTCCAAATACCTAAACACAACGGAGAGATAAAAATGTTACCATTTCAAATGGAAAATGTAAAAACTCTACCATTAAAATTTCAAGCAATAGTACAAAAGATGATTACTTATTTACCATTTTCAAAAGGAGAAGCATATCTCACAGTAGATGGAAGAAGTGTAGAACAATCTTCTACTCACAGAAGAGGGGGTGCTCACATAGACGGAAACTACATTAAAGAGACATGTGGGTGGGGTTCTGGCGGCGGAAATGGGTGGAAAGTCGGGGAAGGTGGCAGACAATTATCATCTGAACACCATAAGATTAGTTATCAAAAGGAAACAGGTGGAATGTTGATAGCTTCCGACTTTGAGGGTTGCAAGGGATGGAATGGTAAATATGAGGGTGAACCTGGGATAGGTGGTGATTGCTCTCACATAGAGTTAGGGGAAGGATTTAAACTTAAGTCTAATACAGTATACTATGGAAATAGTCAATTCATTCACGAATCGCTGCCTATCTCAGAAAGTGTCCACAGAACTATGGTTAGAGTGACTCTACCTTTAGATTATCCATTGTGGGAGGCTTAGATTATATAGAAGGGTATAATGGATTACACACAATATTAGTTTAGTTTATATTTAGTTTATATTTGGGCTATATTTGGGTTATATTTGGGTTATATTTAGTTTAGCAGTTTAGCTTAGTTGGGTGACTAGCTTTATTTTAGGGGGTAGCGTTGGACGCTACTCCCTTTTTATTTAATTTAAAAATAATATTATAATGGAATATAAAGGATACGGAAAATATGGAGGATATGGAGGATATGAAGGATATGAAGGATATGAAGGATTTAAAACAAGAGGTAGTATATTAAAATGGTTACTTCCTATTTTAATGTTGACAGCAACATTTACTTTTTTTGGGTTACATAGTGGAAAACGAGCTGCCATCCCTACAGACGACAAAAACATTAAGGTAAGGGGTGAAGGATATTCAAGAGTGTATACTGAGTATGACTCTAATGGTAAAGAAATAACTGATTTAGAAATTATACATACACTTAAATTGAAAGGTCATTATTATGTGACTACGAAATGGTCAGGATCAGGAAATTCAGGGACTCCAATACACGATCCTGATTGTACTCATGAATCTCACAATATACTTACAATAAAAATAGATTGACATGGATTACACAATACAAGAACAGATAAGAATATTATCTGAAATTAAAGATAGGTTAAGTACTGATACCAGAGGATATTATACTATTTATATGTGTCATGCACTTGGACATATGCATATTAGCTGTAAATTCTTAGAGTACTCTGGACTTAAAGACTTATGGGAATCTAAAGGTCATTCCGCTAGTACATCATGGGTATTAAAATCTGAGATAATTGATCATAAATTTTATCGTCCCCTAAGAGTTAGAGTTAAAAAACAATGCATAGACGAACTAATCGGTATAAAACAACAGCTACTGTCTCAGGAAAAACAATAGATACTACAAAGGTAATATCTATAATACAAACATTTTTATTTTTATTTAATTAATTAAATTTTTTATTATTATGCAATACTTAAAAGGTATATCAAAAACCAATTCTCAACTAAAGAATGAGGCTAAAGCTTCATTAGCAGAAGCAGCAATTGATAATTCCGAATCTGTCCTTAAAAATCTTACAAGATCTATACGAAGTAAGTATACAGATCTAAAGATGGCAAGGGAAAGAGGCAATGGATTCAATCTACAAGATAATACTAACATATTATCTGAAATTGATGAACTTAAAAGTAAGTTCAACATAGCTGTAACTGAAGCTAAAGATTTATTCGGTGATGCTGTAAGAATTCCTTCAATTGAAAGAGAGGATATTATTAAAGCTGTAGAAGCTTGTGATATTCCTGAGGAGGATAATACTACATCTTAAGTTAGATTAGTTTAGATTAGATTAGTTTAGATTAGGTTAGTTTTAGGGAGTAGTTATATCATAGCTGCTCCCTTTTTATTCACTTTTAAAGATTAATTAATTATGTTTGATAAAATAAAAAGTATAATAGAGAATGATAATTTCTATATTATAGAAGACGAAATAAAAAACAAAAAACACAATATCCCCGATGAAAATTTAAAAGACCATATTATTATTTATAATCATGCTAATATGGAGTATTACCCAAAAAATATTGCAGATAAATTAGTAGGTCATTACAGATTAAAAATAAAAAATATTTTATACAATATAACTCCGTTTTTTGATGGAGAAGGAATTGTTAACAATCTATTTATATGGAAATACGGTAATGATGAACACTCTATTTCAATAGATGATGTTAAATCATTTTTTGGGGATATAAAAGGTACTTTAGGGGATGAAAATAATTTCAAAATGTTACTATTTCCTGAAATAAAGTTTAAGAGGAAGTTTATGGATCGTAAACAAAATGATTTAAGGAGGGTAATCAGAAATATAAAAGATTATAAAAAAAGTTTAAATGAATATATTAAGCAAAAAAGTTCTTTAGATTTAGAGATGGAAGGGCTTTCAAGTAGATTTGACTCTTTTTTAGAATATATATCCGCTAATGGATTTACTTTATCAAATAACTGTGATTATCTTAATTTAAAAATCAATGATATAACGGCAACTGATGTAAAAGCTAAAGGAAAACCTATAAAATTAGGTAATATTAAATTTAAATTAAATTTAAACACAGGAGAGTTATTTTTTAATGGCGGAGATCAGGAATCTGTGAATGGGAAATACCACCCACACCACCTATCAGATGGCAAAGCTTGTACAGGAACTATGGCTCCTGAGCTAATGGAAGCTTGTGCAAATTTAAGCGCACCTATTATCCATGTTCTAATAGATAATTTTGCAAGAGAATACAATAGTAATGACTCAGCAGGTGCTTCATGGAAAATTTGGGATACGGTTTTATGTAAGAGAGATGGTAAAAAATATAAAAGTAGTGATGTAATTTATTCCGATTACCTTGAAGACTTCGTACCAAAAAGTAAAGCTTTACGTACACTAAAAGGGGAGGTCATTCACCATGAAGACAGGATAATCACTCAATGTGGAAACATATTACATAAAGACGATAAAAAATCTTACAGAAATATAATCAAGGATGGTAAGAAAAGAACTTATTTAATTTCAGACTTAACTTACTCCACTAAAATGAGGAAGTATATACACAATGAAGATGTCCTTAAACATTTTAAATATGGAATTGTGACAAAAGAATGGGTTGATAAAAAGAAAGAGAAGGAGAAAGAGAAGAGTAATGTAGTACCTAGTTTAGAATCTAGTTTGGTAACCACTGCTTCTGCAGAAAAGAAAGAAGTTAAGACTGAGCCAGAAGTTAAGACTGCACCAATCTTTAAGCATCAAGCAAAACCTGTAGAAAATACAGAAGAAATTGAATGGTAGTTTATTTGAATTTTATTTTATTTTTTAATTATTAAATATATATATTTATTATGAGAGTTATTTTTAAAACAGCAGGAAATGAGGAGCATATTGATGCACCTGAATTATGTACAGTAAGACAATTTGCAGAAGAAATCTTACCTAGTCACTTCGGAAGTGGTGGTTGGGGAAACATGACTTACTATGACCAGTCAAACAATCAAAACATGAAGCTTGGCATTGATGATCAAATTTCAAGACAAATGCTTGGTGTCAAAAGTAAGAATGAATCTGCATAAATCCTGAGTTTTCATATGGAGGTAGTTATTAAATCAGTAGCGTTGAACGCTACCTCCTTTTAATCATTAATTAATAAAATACAAATGGAAATACAAAGTATTAACCTTAAATATAAAATATTAGTAGATTGGGAACTATTTAAAGTGTTTCACTTCCTACTGAGTCATAAATACGATAAAGAATTTACTGTATTGACTCACTGTAAAAGAGAAGAGAATGAATTTACTTTATATGATTATTTTATTCCTAACCAAGTTAATAGATCTGCCCATACAGAGTTTGATGATGATGATTACGTAGAGCTGTTATCTGAGGGTATGGACCTTGCTATACAAACAGGTCACATGCACTCTCATGCTAATATAGCAAGTGTTTCTCCAAGTGGCACAGATAAGAATGAAATACTTGAAAGATCAGAGACAGGGGGTTTCTCTGCATCTATTATAATGAATAAGAAAATTAGTGTTTATGGGCATATAGCAGACCACACTACAGGCTTATACCTAACTAAAGTACCTGTCATTATAAAGGTCCCGATCACAGAAGATCAGATAGAGCAAGACATATTTAGTAGGGTAAATGAATGTATTGATTTAGATGAAGTAAAGGAATTAGTAAACTCAGTGCCTAAAACAATTCCCTATAACTTAGAAGCTGATCCTTTATCTGAAGATATAGTAGCTGACTTAGAAAATAAAATAGAGGAAAGATTTAATTCCCCTTACCAATCTAATGTATCTGCTGTAAATAGAAATGGGAGATGGTGTAGCATAAATAAGGCTTGGGTTTATAGTCCATTACCCCCTCTAAATAATACTAAGGGTAAATTAGCGGGTATAAATTCTAACCCTAAACTAAACCCTAAACCTAACTCTAACCTAATCCCTGAGGCAGAGGAAGATATAGTGGAAGCAATGAAAAAAGATTATGCATTTATGTCTGATAGTAGATTTTCCGTGAAATGGAGTATGACAAAAAGTGAAGTAGTGAAGTGGGGATGGATTGTTAAACCTAAAACAAACTCTAAGGTAAAAAATAATAAACCAAAGGTTAAATCATTATCTAAATCTAAAGTAAAAGCAGCAAGACAAAAAGTTAAGAAATGAATAATATTAAAAGTTTCAGTGTTATTAACTATGATAAGTTAAAAGGTGACATACATGTATTAGGATGTGGTGCTATAGGGTCTAAAGTTATCACTGAGTTAGTTAGACTTAACTTAGGAAGTAAGATAATTGCTTATGATTTCGATTTAGTTGAAGGTAAGAATATTAATAATCAAGCTTACTTAAACCAACACATAGGTATGAAGAAGACAGATGCTATTAAAAATCTATGTAAGCTTATTGATCCTGAGTTTCCTATACGTGTTGTTGATAAGGAGATTAAGAGTCTTAGTAATGATCCAGATGATATTGTTATTATTTGTTTAGATAATTATGATGCTAGAGTTAATGTTCTTAAGTCCCTGAGAGGAGACCCGTTGGTGATTATCGGTGGGGCTAACAAAGCAGGTGGTAATGTGGAAGTAGTTAAAGGTGATTACTCTGCATTAATAAAGGAGTACGGTCAGTTAGAAAGTGGTAATGAATATGATGAACAAGACCTGACTCCTTGCGGATCTCCAATCTCCATCAGTCACAGGATACAAACAATAGCTAACATAATATGTGAACAAGTAGTAAAGTATAATGATACTAAAGAATCAATAAATAAGAATTTAGTATTCAGTTTACCAGACTACTTCTTTGTTATGGAATAATAACCATTTGTACTTATTTATTTAATTGGGTCACTATTTAATTAGTTTACTTTTAATTAGTTTACTATTTAATTAGGTTGTTTTTAATTAGGTTACTTCCCATAAACCAATCTCAAGGGGGCTGTACTCAATATACAGTCCCCATTTTTAAATAGAATATCTATGAAAGATTTATACACAGTAAGTTTAAATAAAAAAGAGAATAGATTATATATAAGATACGGTCACAAAATAATAGTCTATGATGTAAGTGATTTAGTTGATTGTGTGGGAGCTTTTGACCACTTCTTAAATAACAAAATATGACAAGTAATATAATAATAATAATAGGATTAATTATAATAGCTGTACTTGATACCTTAATTGGTAATAGGATATTTCCTGGTAAGGTAGAGGTATTACAACGCTATAATAAATGTGGGTATATGGTCAGGAAAAAACACAGATTTTTCTTATTAATTCGGGCTTGGCAATATTTACAATATAGTCATGATGTTGAAAGGACTATGGCTAATTTTAGTCACATGTCATGCGCTAAAAATTTTATAAAAGATTCAGCTATAGAGAGAGCAGAAATATACTCTAATAAAATTAAAGTGTCAGCAGTAACACAAGAAGTAGGAACAGTTATATGGAGTTCAAAGGGCAAGAAGAAAATAGAGAATACTAAAGAAGATATACTTAAGTTAATACCTCAATTAACTGAGGCTGTGAGAAAAGGTAACGACAAACAAGAGGAATTAATCTTAGAAAAACTACAAAGATGTTAAAAATAATAGAATTATTGCATAGAAATAAAGGATTACCTGATCATCCTCACTATCATCCTGAGGGTACTACGTTACGACATATAGCTTTAGTTACTCTTAGGGCTATAGCTTTGTCAGGTGATCCTAACTTAGTATGCACTGCTTTATTCCATGACATCACTAAATTTAGTGATGGAGAAATGAGGGAAGCTGATTTCAGTTACACATCATATAATAAAGTAAGTCATGAAGTAGTGACAGGTAAGAGCAGTTACTGGTCAAATAGAGGTCATGGCAGACAAGCAGAAGATTTAATAATGAATGATGATGACATAAGGTACTTCATTAAAAGTATGGGAGCTGATCCTTACTTAGTATCTAAGTTATGTAGGTATCACATGGGATTCAAGCAAGAGCACATCCCCTCTAAAGCAAAATCTTTACCTTTAGTTGATGAATTTAAAGGTATTGATAGTATGTTAAGACCTTTTAAGACACCTACAAAATTACATAAGAAGTTTTATTATTATGCTAATGGAACTAATGGTAATCCTAATGAAGATAGAGTTCAGGTTAAAAAATATTATGGTTTAAGGGGTAAGACTATAAATTATTTAGGTATGACTAATTTAGATTTAGGTTTTAGGAGAGGTGATAGATTTACTATGACTATTAATAGGACCCCGTACAGATACAGGTTTGAGGATATCCCAAGAGTCATGGAAGGTTTTGACAGGTATGGATTCTTAGGAGATTTCTTTAGAAAATCAATGGAAATTAAACAACAAATATTACTTAATTATGAGGAATAAGATATTATTAGCTATTATGGTTGCAGTGGCTTTAACACTGCTTACATTATTTATTATTGCAATCCTAAATATTTTTTATGTTTGACCTAAAAGAATTTTTTAGAGTAGTCGAAAAATGTGAAACTCCTGAATTTAAAGTAGGGGATGTAGTTCATTTTCAATGTTATGAAGAGAATGAACCTTTCAAATCTTATGTTAAAAGTGTACAGATAGGGCCAGATCCAAGCTTACTTACAGGTAAAAGAATTTTCTATGGGTTAAGCAATGAGAACGGAAGACACTTCTCCACGACAGGACCACACAATATAGTTGAATCAAAGTTTTTTAAATTAAAACAATAATTAATATGAGAGTAAAGAATTTAGATGCTAAAACCCTTAAAGCTATACAGAAAGCAGGGACTTTTGGATCTGCATTATTCATTAAAAAGACTAATGGAGAGAGGCGGTACATGAGATATATGATAGGAGTTAAGAAAGGTCTTGACCCTGATTCAAAAGGACTCACCGAAAATCAAAAGGCTTCTGACCGTAACAATCAGATTGTCAGGGTATTAGAGGTATTCCCTAAGTCAATGGATAAAAATCCTCAAAGACGATCATTCTCTACAGACACATTACTTGAACTAAAAGCAGCAGGTATTCATATTAAAAGAGATGAATTAGATACTGACTTTGAAGTACTTAAAGGTAATGAACATGGATTATCTTGGAAAGATTTATTAAATCTAAAAGCTAAATATAAATTATGATAAGCTTAGAGACTGTAGGATATATTAGAAATGTGCATAGGGCACTTGACAATGATAGGAGAAGTGATATATTTAATATGTTATTAGAGAGTGGACCTTTAACTGTAACTGACATATATATCAAACTGAGAAGAGGGCAATCATCAACGTCTCAGGATCTAGCGATAATGAGAAAAGCAGGAGTGCTTAATGAAGAGAGGTCAGGAATATATATCTATTACTCTGTGAATAGAGATAACCCTTACTTTAAAATGTATTGTAATGAAAAATAGATCATTAGTAAAAGTACATAAGGATGTACAAAGGTCTAAAACTCTAGGATATAATTCATATAATATTTTAGAGGATGGAGTGAAGGTAGGGCAGACTTCTGAACTGTTTTTATCTAACTGTGTAACTGAATTTAATACTAATACACAGTTTATTAGCCGTATGACTCGTTTTAAAGCCCCTCACGCCTATATCTCAGGACTTTTGACATATAATACCCAAATTAAATTTGAGGGCGTTAGAGTGTCTTATAATCCTTTTGATAAAAAGTACTTCTACAGGTGTGATACAGGTGAAGAAGTTAAGAAATTTAGATTAGCTAAGTTCACTAAAGAAGGAGTATTTGTTATATTATAATTGTCTTTGGGTTTCGGGTAGCGTTGAACGCTACTTAGGGGTACTGTTTTGTAGGATTAACAGTGCCCTTTTTTAATTTAACTAATTCACTATAAATGTTAAATAATGTTAATGTTGGAACTATTATACCCCTCTATTTGGTTGAAGGGGGTAGGGGGAAGGGAATGGGAATTAAATTACTTAATTAATTATAATTATATGAATTTATATAATAGCGAAGCTAATACATTTAACATAGATAATGATCTTAAAGTTTATAATTATTACTTTGATAATGAAATAGATTATATTCCATTTAAATGTAAGAATCCATTTACTAAAGATAGAAGACCTAGTTTCTCTTTATATAAATATACAGATGATAATGATATATCTAAGATTAAATGGAATGCATTTAATGAATCAAAGAAAGGAGATTGTTTAGATTTTATAATAAGGAAAGAAGGGGTTTCTTTTGGTCTTGCTATCCGACGATACAAGGAATTAATTAAATCACAATCTTCTGTAAATATTAAGATATTAGGTACTGACTTACCTGACTTTCAAGCCCCCCACCCTAATCCTATCTCCCTTTTGTACAGGGAATTTACAGATACAGATTATAAAATATGGTTTAATGAAAGTGGTTTAGAGAAACAAGATATAGAATGGATGGATGTTAAAGCATTAAGAATAGCTTATAAGAATAATTTACCTTGGGTATACCCTGATAAGATCCCTATATATGTTTATCATTTTTATAATGTAGACATTCCCTTCGACCAAGAGGTTTATGCTTGGCAGTTGTACAATCTTCAGAGTAAGAGTAATCTATCAGAAGTACAATGGAAATTCTATTCCCAACCAGCAGGGCCTAGATCAATAGGATCTTATAATAGACTTAAGTATGACTCTGATAATTTATTTGTTTACTCAAGTAGAAAGGATAGTGCTGTATCCAGAAAATATGTATTTGATTATAAGTATGATCACTTATCTTTACAAAGAGAGAATGACTTATTTTATTTTATTAGTAAACTACCTAATCTTAAAAAGAAATATAAAAATATCACTTATATAAGTGATAAGGATATGAATGAACAACAGACTGGACAAATTGTAGCCAATCGTCTTGGGAAAGAAGGAGTAAAAACTATTATACCAGATTACCCTATAGGTACTGACATAACTAAAACATACTTAGGAGGAAAAATAAACGAATTAAAAGAAATCATTTATAAACAATTAACGTTATGAGTATAGAGAAATTAAATAGATCAGAACTATTATCAATGAGAGGTTATTATACTAAGTTAATACATAGTTCAGTATTCCCTAATATGATACCTGTCTACCAAGAGAAAATAGATGAAATTAATAAAAAACTAAAAATAATATAATGGCAATAAGTTATAAAAATAAAGCAGAGAATGCTATAGCATGGGCTATGTTCTTACATAAGACAGATTATAAGCAAAATATTAATGGTGAATTAGGGGATCTAAAATCAGGTTTCTGTTGCTTAGGAGTAGGATGTCATATATTCAGCATAAAGTATAAAAAAGATGATGAAGTATCCAGTACATTTAGAAATAGAGTGGGATTATTAAATGATGGAGGCTTATTTTATGATCCATTTTCTTTTCATACACCCTGGAAGCGTATTGTTCCTGGTAAGTTTAAAATTAAAGTATATGGTAAAGATGATTTCTATAATGGTTTAGCTGATGCAAATGATAGGGGAGTATCTTTTAAAAGAATAGCTAAGTGGATATCTAAAAGACCAGAGACTTTATTTCACCCTAAAGTAGCTACTTACATTAAAGATTATTTTAAAGATAACCCACTTAAATAGGTTAGTTTATGATCAAAATAATATTAATAGGAGTCATAACAGGTGTCATATTAAGAGGAATACAAGATACTTGGGATAATTACAGAAAAGATAAAAATGATGATTATGTCTGAAGAAGAGATTGAAAAAGGAAATATTCTTATATCTGAATTTATGGGTAATCCTAAAACTTTCGGATATTACACCGACAAGTATGGATATCATCAGGTTGTTGATAATGCATATATAATTAAGGGTTTTGTTAATTCAAATAAACATGAAAGCACAGATGAATATGATTTATTTTTACTTAATGAATTGTGTTATCATTCTTCTTGGGATTGGTTAATGCCTGTAGTTGAGAAGATAAAAGATATAGCTGATAAAGACGAAGATGGTAGAATGGAATTTAGTATAAAATTTGAATTAGATTTCATTAATGGAGTACAAGTATGGGCACAAAACAAAAGATTATATTTTAGTACAGCTTTTGGGGAAGGTCAATTGATTGAAGCTGTGTATGGTGGAGTGATAGAATTTATTAACTGGTATAATAAACAAAACATATGATAGTTTGGGAAGATTATGATAAATCAATAGAGTTAAAAACAGGTAAATATTTGGTGCAGCGTAAAGATGGTAATATCCATTTTGAGCGATATAATGGTACAGGTTTTGCATATAACAACAACGAGATTATTAAATACAGCGTTATTAACAATTAATAGATGAGTAATTATAACTATAAATTATACGGAGCTATATTAGGAGATATAGCAGGTTCTATATATGAGTTTAGTAGGATAAAACCTACTGATTCTTTTAATATACATGATCCTGAAGGTCATATTACTGATGATGCTCTACTTACTATTGCTTTAGCTGATGCTATTAATAAAGGTGCAGATTATACTGAGTCTATTAAATGGTGGGCTAAAGAGTATGATCAAGATGAAGATAATAAAATAGGTTGGGGTAATAATTTCTCTCAATGGATATATTCTGATCCTGGGACAGTGAACGATTCATGGGGTAACGGTTGTATTATGCGAGTCTCCCCCTTCTTTTGGAAAGATGATCTTAAAGGTGCATTTGATTCTTTAAAGGGATCTCATTACCATGTTAAATCATTTCAAGCTGTAGCATCTTTATGGTATATGTATCATGCCCCTACTAAGATAGGGGGACCTCTCATTTATGATGACCTTGAATCAAGATTTAAATTTGATGTGAGTGCCTTAGGGACTATAGATCAATTAACTCATATGTTTGAGGTAGCGTCCGACGCTACCAATAGTTTAGAAGAAATTATTGAGTATGTGGTTAGGAAAGGTGGAGACTGTGATACAAATGCTAGTATATTTGGTGAGTTGATGAACTACCGAAGATCAAGAACCACACAATCCGCTTTGTCTCAGGACTCAATTGAATACGTAAGAAGTAAATTAGACAAAGAACAATTAGAAGTATTGGATAAATTCAATAAAATAGATTAGGTTATGATAGAAGAATCAATGTTACAAAGTATGCAAAACAATTCATACTTTGATAGGTTAGCTAATGAATGGGTAGAACATGGTAAATTAATAGTCTTCTGTGACTTTGATGATACCTTAAAACCATTTAACGTAGCTACAGAAGAAGAGTGTAGATTTGTTACTGATTTCTTAAGAGAGATTAATGATGACATTCACTTAGTTATCTACACAGCTTCTAAAGAAGAAAGATATCCTGAAATAGAGCAGTACTGCACTAATACTTTAGGTTTAGATATAGTAGGAATAAATGTACCTGCTTTACCTGATCTTAAATATGGAACTGATACTAAACCATATTGGAATATATTATTAGATGATAGAGCAGGATTACAACAGGCAATTATTATGCTTAAATATGCTTATGTAAAATTTAAGATTAGTATTGATCCTAATTCAAGTTCTGATACTGAACCAAGCCCTGAAACTGAATTAAATAATTAAATTAAATAAAAATATTATGACATTAGAAACTTATGAAAAATCAGTAAATGTACTGATTAATGCTTACAGAACAGAGACTTTATTTCATGGTAGTTGCTCTGCATGTGCAGTTGGTAATTTAATGAGGGGAGATTCTCAATGGAGATGGTCAGTAGGAGCTACTGATGCTATATCAGGTAAACGTGAACGTATTCCTGGCGGTTTCACCTTTGTAAATATTACAGGGATGTCAATACCAGAACTCTCTGAAATAGAGAGATCTTTTGAGATGGTTATACACAATGAACTGTTAAAAAAGTTTACTATAGAGGAGCTTAGTATTCCTGTAAGGTTAAATCTAAATATTGCAAAAATAGTAAGTGAATACCGTATGTGGGAACATGGCGTTAAGAAGAAAGAGGGGCAATATTTAGGTCTATGCGCTGTATTAGACGTGATGGCTACTATGATAGATGGTCCTGTAGAGAATAACGTAGTAGATGATAATAAGATTAGATTAAACAAGGTAGCCGAGACTTTCGAGGTAGCCACAATATAAACACAATGCCTAAAAATAACATATTCCTAAATGTAGAGGAACTGATGACTATCCGGGAAAGTTTACAGACAGAGATAACAAGCTGTATACTTGATAAAGGAAACATAGAAGGTATGAATATCTATGATATAAGTATTATGGATTCTAATCATTCTGAGGTTCAATTAAGCGCTGACGAGAAAGAAGAGATGGGACGTAAGGTTAGAATGGCTCGAGCAGCTCGGCTAAGCCTCTTACAGGACCGTATAGACACTATAGAGTCTGAGACACTTCCTAAGATAGTTAAGCTCTTAAACAGCTTAAATGCTGATTCTGAAATTGATAAACTTATGAAGGATGACTAAGGAAGAAGCTATTGTATTTCTTGATGGGGTTAATTCCCGGAATAGTGTAGATCTTATGGATGGGTTTATAGGAGCTGTAGAGTTAGTAGCTGTGCATGCTTTTGTGGAAGCTAATCCAGAGTACTCTAAATACATGACTG
>ENA-ORXT01003634-ORXT01003634.1-marine-metagenome-genome-assembly--contig:-NODE-3634-length-16780-cov-5.585404_pt1 | contig 16780 bp, 16 predicted proteins | sample MGYA00237868_ERZ511482 | MGnify/ENA metagenome assembly ERZ511482 | reverse complement strand
ATGGTTGATGAGGGTACTGCCAAACCATTTGACGGTGATTTGGAAGACTATTCGCAGTGGGTTAAGACTCGGGAGCAGGTGCGAACGTCGGGAAGTGAGGTGGATAAGCCTGCTAATCGTAAGGATAAACGCAAGCTTGAAGCAGAGCAGCGTAAACAATTACAGCCATTGAAAAAAGTGATGGATCAGCAAGAGCAAAAGCTTGAAAAGTTAACAAAGCAGGCTGCAGATCTTGAAAAATCCCTCGCTGACCCCGATATTTACATGGAAGCTAAGAAAGAGGCGTTAAAGGCGCTACTTTTAAAAAAGCGTGATCTTGATGCCGAGATAGGGCGCGTAGAAATGGCTTGGATGGATGCATCAGAAGAATATGAGGCGGCAATGTGTTAAGATTTTGTCATATGCTAGCGTCGTTTTGTAGTTATACTAAAGCGGCTTAAACACAAGTAATCAATAAATAGGAGATTCACAATGAGTTTTTTGGATGCCAACACTGGCCAAATCGTTGCAAACGCGGCTGAGAGCGAGCGTGCGGCGTTTATCAAGCGTACGTACCTGCATTTAGGTGGCGCAATCGCTGCATATGCTGTCGCCGTTTCATTATTTATTCAAACCGGAATCGCTAACGCGTTCATGGGGTTCTTAAGTGGATCACCTTGGATGTGGCTGCTTGTCATGGGTGCCTACATGGGTATCTCGGTACTTGCAGACAACTGGGCACGTTCTGGCGTTTCACGTGAACGTCAATATATGGGCCTAGGTCTTTACGTGGTCGCATTTGCCTTTATTTCAACGCTACCCATTACGCGTGCGATAATGATGGATAGCGGTATCTTAACTAATGCCGCGCTAATTACAGCAGCACTTGTTGGTGGATTAACCTTCACTGCGTTCTCAACTAAGATCAACTTCTCATTCATGGGTCGTTTCTTAATGATCGGCGGATTTGTTGCGATGGGTGTGATCGTTGCAGCTATCTTGTTTGGCTTTTCACTAGGCCTTTGGTTCTCAGGTGCTATGATTTTGTTTGCGGCAGCTTCAGTACTGTACAGCACGTCTAACATTATTCATGAGTACCATACAGATCAGCACGTGGCAGCGTCACTCTCGTTGTTCTCAAGCGTCGGTCTGTTGTTCTGGTATGTTATCCAGTTCTTAATGGCGTTTACTGGTAACGATTAAGATAGACACGTAATACAGATACAAAAAATCCCGCTTAGGCGGGATTTTTTGTATCTGTCGTTTTTTAATTGGGCTTAAAGCGTGAGTCTGGGTCGTATACTATGCTAAGGCTCAAAGAGCGGCAGGTCCAGTTTCACCTGTACGGATACGGATAGTTTGCTCAATAGTAGTAATGAAGATTTTACCGTCTCCAATTTTCCCAGTGTTAGCCGCGTTTATAATGGCATCGACGGCAGCCTCTAGCTGTTCGTCATCCACCGCCGTTTCGATTTTCATTTTAGGTAGAAAGTCGACGACGTATTCTGCACCGCGATAAAGCTCAGTATGACCCTTCTGGCGGCCAAATCCCTTAACTTCTGTGACTGTTAACCCCTGGATACCAATTTCAGAGAGAGATTCGCGTACATCATCAAGTTTGAATGGCTTAATAATTGCGGTAATTAATTTCATTGGAATGCCTTGCAGTTGAGGGGTAAAAGCGCGTCTACTTTTTAATACAGACAATGCGCTATCGAGCAGAAATTTTAATTATGAATAGTCGCCTAAGGGTTAAGGTACATAACGGGTGCTAAGTGATCTCTTGATAAAGACGGTGCATTAAGCCCATCAATGATTAGCGCATCCGGCACCGTTTTGGTGCTTATTAATAAATAAAGTTGTTTGAAAGCACGCGTCATCGCCATATGAAGCAAGCGGGTGTTGTCTGTTTTTAAACTGTGACGTTCGCGTTCGCTAAGGGTAGTGCTTTGCTCTGCGTCAAAAATATTTTCAAGGCCAGTGATAAAAACAACCTTGCTTTGTAAGCCAGTGGCACTTTCAATATCGCACAGCTTGATCGTGTTTTCTTCGATAATCATACTGCCTGTGAGCATGGTGGTGCGAATGTTAAGCGTCTGACGAATTTCTTGGGCAAGAAACCGCGTTGACTGTTTATCTGCGCTAAGAATAAGAATGTCATTAGCTTCATACCCTCCCTGAATAAGCTGATGTATCTCGCTAAACAGTCGGTTTTGCTGATCCTCTTTTGTTGGAAAGTGCAGCAGCTGGGGTTTGTCTTCTGGTTGGATAGGTTCTGCGTAGTTGACGGAGTGAAGTGGGTACTTTATTTCATCCATCGAGCGGTGCAGGCGAAACTCATCGACCACTTTTGAAATAGCAGGGCTGCATCGATAGCTATGCCTTAAGCGAATGGTGCAGTTTCTTAGATCTAAACCGGTCTCTTTCCATTCAAGGCTTCGGTTATAAAAACCTTGATCTGCATCGGCACAAATAAACAGCTGCCCTTGCGGGGCGATAAGGCGAGTAATCAGTTTAAACCAGACGGGTGCAAAATACTGGCCTTCATCAATTAGTATGTGCGTGTAAGGTTCGACGGTCTTATTATCGTTAAGCGCCTCTAGCATAAAGCGTGTTGCATCGCCCCAGAGCGAGCTTTTACGGTCTTTAAGATGCGTATCGATATCAATCGCTGCCTGCCATATACGCTTGCGTACAGGGTTAGATAGCGCAAGGCTTCGACTTGATCTAATGGTGCTTAGGTAGTCAGCTTCACTTTCAATTTGCCGATCTTTAATGAAGTTGATTTCTCGTATCAAGCCGTGGCGACTTAACGTTTCATTTTCAAAATGCCGTTTGATCATCAAGTCTAGCAGTTCGGTTTCTTGATCTTCATAGACAAAGCGCCACGTACCGCCGAGTAACTTTCTACACCATTCCAAGTAAGGTAGGCAGAGAATATCATCTGCATTGGCGTTAAGTGACGCAATCGACTGCTTTAATGTATTGCTCATCGATTTATTGTAAGTTAATACCAAAATACGCGACTTTGGGGTTCGTTCTAATAAAAGATTGACGCGCCTAGCTAGCACCTCACTTTTACCACTTCCTGCAATGCCCGTCACGACGCTGAGCGAATACGGGCGTTGGCTAGTCTGAGGCTTTGTTACAAGACCCTTTTTTAAAGACATTTCTTGCGCTTGGTCTAAGAGACTTAAGTGCTGGGAGGGTGAGGGCTGTGCTTTATTTTTCAATACAAGTTCAGGGCAAAACTTTGCTCTAATGTGCTGGTTGACCTGTTCAGATGCTGAAATACCAAAACATCGCTCAAACACTAGCGCCATCGCACCATTTATAAGGACGCCACCAATCGCTAAAACCCCTAAGGCTTTTATATAAACCGTTTCTTTTGCACTCAGGTTTTCTTGAAGCAGCAAAACAATCGGTAGCAGTTGATGGGCATGACTGAGTAAAGAGGGTGGCAATAACGCGTCGCGCTCTTGAATGAGTTCAACTACAAGCGGGTGGCGCTCAAGCTGCGCGATATCAAGCGTAATGTCGCTGTCAATTGAGTGCTCAGGCAGGGTGGCGAGCAGTAATGACTGTTTGTCGCGTTTCACCCAGTAACGCAAGCCCGTAAGCTCAGGGTTGGCTGATAACTGTTGGCGGCTAGTAATGCCGTCGCTAAGTTCTTTTAAGCAAAAATTTAACTGTGGCCCTGGGTGACTGTTTGTCAGTGAATCTTCTGGTATTATCTGAGCCATATTTTAGTGCTGCCCTAGGCGGTTTGAAAACTAAAGTTATGTCATTAATTGACTGATAAGCATTGCAAAATACGGTTTAAATATTACCATAATCTCGGTTAAATATAACATCACATGCACCTGCCTATTAATTTTTGATTTTTATCATCTGGAATACCTAATATTATGGCCACCTATGCAATCGGCGACTTACAAGGATGTTATAAATCACTTAAGCGCTTAGTCGAAAAAATCAACTTCTCACCTGAAAATGACTGTATTTGGTTTGCAGGTGATCTCGTTAGCCGCGGCGATCAGTCTCTTGAAGTACTGCGCTACGTAAAGGGTTTGGGCGACTCAGCAGTCTGTGTGCTGGGTAATCACGATATCAGCCTAATCGCAGCACATTACGATATTATAAAGCCGCACGATAGCTTAAAAGCCGTTTTAAAAGCGGACGATCGAGAAGAGTTAATGGATTGGCTACGCTGTCGTCCGGTACTGCATGTTGACCATGAATTAGGTTACTGCATGGCCCACGCAGGCATTTACCCTCATTGGAGTTGGTCACAAGCACAGCAATGTGCAAGAGAAATTGAAGTTCCGTTAAGAGGTGCAACGGTTAAGCGTTGGCTAGAAAACGTCTATGGCGATGAGCCGATTCAATGGAGTGACGCACTGCAGTCCTATGAGAGGCATCGTTTCATCGTCAATGCTTTTACTCGAATGCGTGGGTGCAATCCCGACGGTTCAATGAATTTCAGTGTAAAAGGCACGGCCAAAGACCACCAGCTCAGTGGCCTTTACCCATGGTTTCGTCTACCCACGCGCAGCGCATTGCCCTACAAGGTCATTTTTGGGCATTGGTCAGCATTGGGTTATCGCAATGATAGTCAAATTATCTCCTTAGATACAGGCTGTGTGTGGGGGCGAAAGCTTACCGCTGTTTGCCTTGATGATGCTATCATTGAGCCCATTCAAGTTGCTTGTAAATAGGCTGTTAGTGTGAAAAGAACAAGCGTTCGCGAGGTGTTTGCGTGGTTGAATAAGGGTAAACCTTCGCCAGCTGATAACCCAATGGATAATTTAACTGAGTCTGAGAGTGATGCGATCGGAAAGGCTGTCTTGAGTAGGCCCAATGTCACTGTGATCTCTGCTAATGGTTCGCAGAAAATATACATTCGTGACGTAGAGTACAATCTGCGGGTTTCTAAACCTGCGCATGGTGTGGGCGTTTCTGAGCTAAAGCGATCTTTAGATCGTAATCGCGAAATGCTAACGAGCAATCACGATAAGATGATGGAAATCTACCGTCGCTTTAAAACCAATTCTGACCCTTTGGTAATGGAGCACGAGGGGGCCTACCGGACGGCGACTAAAAATGCGTTAGTGGCTAGAGCCAATATTGATGTGTTAATTCCGTTAATTAACATTAAGGGAGGCGATGCGGAATACGAAGGTGATGAAGAAGGGCTGCCAATAGAAGAGCACATCGCGCAGTTAAGAGATGATGCTGAGGACATGGTGGATTGGGAGCTGGGTTTTGATGCACCGATTGAGGATAGCTCGGTGAACATGCAGTCGGTGTTTATTGCAGGTTTGATTGTCGTATTGGTTGTGATGTTGCTCAAAACTTTCCTGTAGCAGCGCCATTGAGCGAATAGTCTCTTTAACGTCAAAAAATGACTAAATAATTATGCTGAGTTTCTTAAACAGACTGAAAACGGTGGCGCGTTTATCGATTAAACCGCCTGATGCGATGCCAAATCGCCATGGGATTGCTATTGTGGCAATTGTTAAAAATGAGGCGAAATATATCGCTGAATGGGCCGATTTTCATTATAAAGCCGGCGTTAGGCATTTTTATATTTATGACAATGGTTCAAGTGATGAAACCTGCAACGTACTAAAAACAAACCTTCCGCAAGATGCTTTAACGATTGTGCCATGGAACCAAACGATTGATATCGCTAATCAAGGTCAGGTTATACACAATCAAGTACTCGCCTATGCACATGCGGCCTCTAATTTTGGTGGTCACTATCGCTGGATGACATTTATCGATGTTGATGAGTTCATTATTCCCAAGCGTGAAACGTCTATTCTCGCGGCCCTAGAAAGCTTGCAAAATTGTCAAAATATTTCTTTACCATGGCACATGTTTGGCACTAACGGCCATCTAGTCGCACCGGTGGGTTCTATCATTGAGAACTATGATGAGCGCTACGCGAGTACCTCTGACTTTCGCTCAGGCTTGGTAAACTACAAATGTATTGTCGATCCATGTAGCTTAACGACTATTCGTGTGCATTCAATGCAGACTAATAACGATTGGCTGACCAGTAACGATGTGGGTTTTAGCGTCAAGACTAAACATCGCGATACGACCGCTTTTTATTCATCGATCAATCTTCAGTTAAATCATTACTACACGCGTTCCAAAGCTGAGTTCACGGCAAAAATGAATAAGGGACACATATTGCAAAACCGCTCTTCACGTTATTCTGAGAAATTGCCCAAGCTGCTGGCTAAAATTGACTCTGATGTCATAAAAGACGCTTCAGCTAAAGACTTTCTGATGCGTTTGGATAAGCTTTAGATGGATATTTCGATTGCGATTTTTTCTTATAACCGAGGCGATTACGTCAAAAATTGCCTAGACTCGGCTAAGCGATGTTTTCCCGATGCACCCGTAACGATCTATGACGACGCTAGTACAGATCAGAAAACGCTTACGTACTTTGAGTCGTTAGATTATCAGGTGATTAACTGTCGTAGTACCGTTAAGGATCGCCATGGCGGTCTGTATAACAATATGCAATTGGCACTGGACGCTGCCAAATCAAAGTACTTGTTATTGCTGCAAGACGATACACAGCTTGTCAGAGAATTTGATGAGGTCGATGTGACGTGCATCGATAGTTTTTTTGATCACAATCAACAGGCTGCTTTTTTAAACCCTGTGTTTTTAAAAGGGCATCGACGAAAAAGTATCGATAAACAGCTGCGCCCTCAAATTAACTATCGTGGGTATTTTCAGGAAATTTCTGAGCGCTTTAAGCCTCGCCCTGTCTCGATGTATTATTGCGACGTTGTGTTAGTACACGTTGAGCGACTAAAGTCAGTGGGGTGGGTGTTTGAGGATTCGGAAACAAGCAACGCGCTGCAGGCTAGAAAACACTTTTCTAAAATGCTTCAGCTTGCTGACCCATTTGTGATGCATGTGCCAGAGGTGCCGGTGTTTCGGGGTAAAAAAAGCACGCTTGGTGCACGCCTAGCTGAAAAAGCAGTGGGCACTGATGTCAAACAGTTTCAAATAATGACCAATAGCGCAGTAGCTGACATGAGAGAAAGGCGTTTGAGTTTGGCCCCATACGCCGAAGACTTCCTCAGCACAACTAACCCAAATGTTCGAAAGCCTTATAATTACAATGCGATCAATTCACATCTCTACACACGAATTCTTCATAAATTAGAGTATGGAGTCGGGCGACTGCTAAGGCGCTAGATTACATTTTATTGGCAAGTGATCGATACGCCTTTTTAGCGCGAATATCACCTTTGGGTATTTGCCAATCGTCACCTTTAAAATAGATAAAGTCAGGAAAGGTACTCGCCATAATGCCATAGCCTGCCTCTAACACTTTTTGGCTGATGCCAATTTCGCCTTGCTCAACTAATATGTCCTTGTCGGTTTGGGTGGACGCACTTAGCTGTAAGCCTTCCGGTAGAGCATCGTTTAGGACTTGCATGTTCGTGTAGAGGAAGAACGACTGCACGTGAGGGGAAAATGGGGGCGGTCTAAGGCAGGTATTGTGTGAGTTAAGGAAGATGCCGCAGAGCCCCGTCTGTTTGTGTTTATGAAACAGATGAGAGTATTTTGTAAGCCAGCCTGAAGTGTTGGCTGGTGCGACGGATGAGTTCATTAACACCACGTCCCCAAGGTAGTCTGAATCGCGCAAACGTTTAATGGCCATATCATAGGCACCAATGTCTAGCCCCGTATTGTCTTTAAAAATAACGTCAGTCACAAAAGCATACTTTTTTAGCAAATCCCTATACGTTTGCTTTGAGTTTGTTTGGTATTGAGCAAAGCTTGGAGTGGGGAGTCGGTACTGGCTAATGTCGTTTGCGTTATCTGCGCCACTTATAATGAGAGTGCATTCAAAATCTTGACCGGAATCAAATTTATCCATGCTTTCAAGGATTCTTAAGAGGCCACATTTCACCGTAGTGTGTTTTATACGCTTTCTTCGATAGAGCGGATAGCCTATCCAGTCTGTCAAAATGATCTTAACCAAAAGTACCTACCCCAAGTGAATTGATAAAATTTATCGCAAAGTCGTGTTAAGCAATAGGCGAATGTGCTTTAATAATGCCCGATATATATCGGTATGATAGCTTTATGATCAAAGTTTGGCGACCACCGCATGTGGCCTTTGCGGCAAATCTTTTAGTGAAAAAATTAATAGCTCTGGGTGAAGACGCTAAAATTGTAAGCGCGATTAATCCCTCAGACACCTGCTTGTATATTATCTATAACGCAGCATCTGCCAAGCACCTGCCGGTCAACTATATTGTCTATCAAACAGAGGTGGCAGGGTCCAAGTGGTTCTCCAAAAAATATGCAGCGACTTTGCAGCGTGCTTTGGCTGTTTGGGAGTATGACCCTGACAATGTTAAGGCATATCAGCACCTTAACGCTAACGTCTCGATTGTTACGCCGGGGTATGAGTTGCAGGTGTCAAACAACATTAAAACAATACCCGTGCTGTTTTATGGCTACCTCAAAAAAAGTCAAATCCGCTCAGACATGTTGGCCAGTTTACAGAAGCAAACAGATATAAAAATCGTCGACAATGAGCTCACTACAGGCATGTGGGAAACGCTCAGTCAGTCCGCGATCGTTTTAAATATACATTATTACAAGAATGCGCCGCTAGAAACGTTTAGAATCAACGAGGCTTTGTCGTTTGGGTGCAAGGTTATCAGTCAAGCATCGCCGACAATTCCCGATAAATATCGCGATGTTGTCAGGTTTGCGGACACGGCAGAAGACATACTTAACGTACTCAATGAGCCTGAGCCTGCCATCGTGGCAATGCCTGTTTACGATCAATTGCGTAATGACCACGAGATAGAGCAGGCAATGGCGAAACCGTTAGATTTTAAGAAACCAAAAATGAATCTGTTAAAGCAGCTCTTCTCAGGCAAGTTATCAAGAGTCAATGCCTGAACGGGCTGTTACTAATTTAAAAGACACAGACTAGGACATAATAATGATAAAACAGGTTATCTGTATTAACTGGGGCTCGCGGTATGGCGCCCCTTTTATCAATAGACTTTACGCATCGGTTGCGCGCAACATAACCCCTCCGTTTACCTTCACCTGTTTTACTGACAATAGAGACGACATTAGGTCAGAAGTGCTCTGTGAAGACCTGCCCCCTTTGGATGTTGAAATGCCCAAGACTATTAGAGGAATTTGGCCAAAAGCGCGTTTGTGGAGCGAAAGATTGGGGAGCCTTGAAGGCGTTGTGCTGTTTTTGGATTTGGATTTGGTGATCACCGCTAACATAGATGACCTGTTTACCTACGGCGACCCTGACGATGTGATTTTAGCAACGAATCCTGCCAAGCCATTTATGAAAATTGGTCAAACGTCAGTATATCGATTCCCTGTCGGTAAGCTTGTCCCTCTGCTGGATGAATTTAAAAAGGGCCCCCAAGCCGTGGCGGATAAGTACGTCTTTGAGCAACGCTTTGTTTCAAAGCGTGCACCGGGGGGGATTAAGTTTTTCCCGGGTAAATGGGTTCGACATTTCAGGGCCCATTGCCGGCGGACTTTTCCTTTAAACTATTTCTTAACGCCGCGTTTTCCTAAAGAAGCTAAAATTGTTATTTTCCCCGGCGGATTGCACCCAGAGCACGCCATTATTGGTCAATACGGTGTGGATAGCGATTCACGCTCACCCAAAGAGCACTTGAACGCATTGTTTAGCAAAGATAGAAAAGATCCACCGTTTAAACATTTGCGCCGCTTTATATTGCCAACCCCTTGGGTTTCTGATCATTGGCGAGAATAGGCTATTTGTAGCTTATATCCTTGGTAGTTTATTTGTGCTGTAATTGGCCAACTTAATCGGCTGAAGCTCATTTAGACCATGATTGTAAAATTCAATAAGCCCTACCGAACGCCTGAAACGCTTAATTACATCGCGGATGTTTTTAATCGAGGCGTTTCTTCAGGAGATGGGCACTATACAAAAAAATGCCATCGTTGGTTAGAAGAAGAATTAAATACGCCTAAGGCCTTATTGACTCACTCCTGTACCGCCGCGTTAGAGATGGCGGCTATTTTGCTTGAGATTGAGTCAGGTGATGAGGTGATTATGCCGTCATACACCTTTGTCTCCACGGCCAATGCGTTCGTACTTAGAGGCGCGGTGCCGGTATTTATTGATGTTAGAAAGGATAACTTCAATATTGATGAGAGCCAGATCGTTCGTGCGATTAATGAAAAAACTAAAGCGATAGTCGTTGTCCATTATGCGGGTGTTGCCTGCGATATGGATCAGATTATGAATATCGCATCTGAATATGATCTTGCGGTGGTTGAGGATGCAGCCCAAGCGGTTGGTTCTTTTTACAAGGGAAGAGCGCTTGGGAGTATTGGCCATATGGGTGCTCTATCTTTTCACGAAACAAAAAACATTGTCTCAGGTGAAGGCGGAGCACTGCTAGTGAATGACTCTAAGCTAATCCCGCGTGCAGAGATAATACGTGAGAAGGGCACCAATCGAAGTCAGTTCTTTAGAGGGGTCACGGACAAATATACATGGGTTGATATTGGCTCTTCTTACCTGCCTTCAGATATTATCGCAAGCTACTTATACTCAGGGTTAGAAATGGCCGATGATATAAAACGAAAGCGGCTGTCTGTTTGGCACAAGTATTATCAGGCATTGATAAGATATGAAACACTCACCGGCTTGAAGTTGCCCATTAAGCCTGACGATGAGACCCACAATGCTCATATGTTTTATCTCGTCTTCCCCAAATACGACATGCGCGATGCCTTTATTGATTTTATGAAGGAAAGAGGAATTATGACCCCATTTCATTACGTTCCTTTGCACTCATCACCTGCCGGTGAAAAGTATACGAGAGTAGGGTCTGCCTCGATGGCTAATACCATTAGCGTATCGCATAACCTTGCTAGGTTGCCGTTGTATTACGATATTAGTGATGAGGAAATCGCCTACGTCATTCGTTCGGCCTGTGATTTTTTGGACAGTCTGTTATGAAAAAAGCACTTGTATGGTTTTATTGCTACCTACGCTTGCGATTGCTTAGAACAACACTGAGAAAGAGAAATAGTTTTAATACACAGGACTTAGATAGCGTAATTATGCACGTGTCGACGTTAATTTACTCGACCTTGCCTAGTCCGGAAAAGTCAGTGAGTGTTCCAGATAATGGCGCAATTGGCTGTATTGTGACGGAGCTTTATGTCACCGGCGGTCACTCTCCGTGTGTAACGCGCTTTGTTGCGTCAGTGTGTGATGAATACCATACTTTTTGTTTTATAACCAAACCAAGAAGTGAGATTAATAACGGCGGTGATGGCTTAGCTGAAACGTCTACTGTTATTTATAGTAAAACCAAAAAGAACCAAATGGTTTTAAATATTGTTTCAATCTATCAAAACATTGTTTCATCTGGTGTGTCTGTTTTATTTTTCTTTGTTGATAAAAGCGATATGGCTTCTGCTGTGCTGCTTTCAATGCTTAAACAATATACGGCAGTAAAGTTGATTATCTATAACCAATCGGATCATTTTCCTTACTTAGGCGCGGTATTCTCGCATTTGGTATTGGATTTCAGGCCTGAGAGCCAGGCAGTATCGCTTAACGAGCGACTCGCACCCGCTTCTAAAATTATTCCCTTACAGTGCGGCAAAGCTAATGAAGATCGTTATCTGTCAGATAATGCCTTGCGCTCGCTACGTCAAAAAATAGGGATAAACGATGAGGATTTTTTCACTCTAACAGGCTGCTCATCTTACAAGTTATTGCTCAATGATGACTTCACTTACTTTGAAGTAATAAAGGCGCTATTAACTGAGGAGCCGCGTTTAAAGCATGTAATTATGAGCGACTTTACCGATGAGCAACATCTAAAGATTAAAGCGGTTTTTCATGGCGCCGAAGAGGCGTTTAGTCGATTGATATTTCAACCGCTAGTAGCTGATTACGAAAAACATTTTCAGGCCTGTGACGTGTTTATTGACAGTTTTCCTGTGGGCTCAGCATTAACTCATATCGACATGATGCGATTTAAAAAACCGACGGTTGTAAAAATCAATAAGCAACAACCATTGTATAGCTTTGAGTTCTACCTTCCTGAAGGGTACCCATACGTCTACAGCGACGTAGAAGCGTTTAAACAAGGGGTGAGAACGCTGATTAAAGACAAATGTGAGAGACAGCGAATGGGAGAGTTTCTTCATAATTATTACTTAGAGACGCATGAGTTTGATGCTGTAAAAGGACTCTATAAAGCAATCATCAGTGATTGCCAGCGGTAGTCTGATTTTAACAAAGGGTAACATTCACAGCCAAAAATGATAGAAGTGCTCCACTTTTTCAATTTCATAGCCGCATTTCTTATAGAGATTGACAGCAGGGTGGTTGTTTCCCTGAGTAACTACTTGGCCGCGTTCATATCCGTGTTCTACGAACCATTGTTGGGCGGCCCGTACCAGTTTATAGCCGTATCCTTTGCCCCTATACTCAGTGCCCACTGCGATTAATCCGATATCGCCACGACCGCTTTTATCCCCAAGAGTGACCATCCCTGCAATACTATCGTTATCGTGAATGACCAATACTTCAGACGCAATTTCTTTTTTAAGTGATTTGTCTATCCACGTTTTATACAGTGAAATGAATTTATCTCGTGGGAGCTTAGGGTCAATCGAGAATCGAGAATATTCCCCGCTTTGAACCGCTAAATGTTCAAAGTCACCCATGGGCATTGAGTCGGTATAAGGCTCAACCAGATCATCATCAACAGCACTACCGTTTAAATTTTCGATATCAAAGTCGGCCGTGAGGGTTGTTTTTTTATCGGCAAGCAAGCCACCGAATTGAGTAAGGCAATCCTGCGCAAGTGCTTGATCTGATGCGCAGTAAACAAGCTTTATTCCGCCCTCGCGTAGTTCAGACAAGGCGCTCAATAGCATCTCTGGTTCTGGTTGAACAATTTCCCCCACGCTAATGCCAAAGAAGTTTGAATCCCAGTCAAGGGTACGGTAGTCCATAGAAAAGGCTGCCTGTCGCTCAAAAAGTATGTCGATTACTTAATTCGTTGTAAGCCAATAAGACTTAAACCTAAAAAGAATAGTGCCGGTAAAAAGGCACTTAAAAAAGGTGGGAAGCCGTATACGCTACCCACCTGATTCAATACTTTATTAAGTAAGAAAAAGGCGATGCCAGCGATGATTCCGATAAACACCCGTTGCCCCGCACCTCCGCCTCGTTGTGACCCAAATAAGAAAGGCATCGCTAAAAACAGCATGACCAAGGCCGCAAAAGGTGCTGAGAACCGTTTCCAATAAGCGAGCTCAAATTTTTCGGTATTAAGTTTATTGTCTTTTTGATGTTGCACAAGCTCTGAAAGCTCTGCAATTGAGAGTTGCTCGGGGTCCACTGAGGCGATAGATAGGAGTTTTACATCTAGAAAGTCGGGATCGATTTTGGTATCAAGTTTCTGTATATCGACCCCGTCATCTGTAAATGTCTGCTCAACAGTCGATTCGAGCAACCAGCCTGATGGTGAGTTTGACGCTGACTTAACGTGTGTCATTGACTCCAAACCACCGTAACCTTTTTTGACATTATAGATGGTTATATCGGTCAGTTTTTTCTCTGACCAGACTTGGCCAATATTGAGGATTCGGTGCTTGTCCTTAACCCAAAGACTGGCGCCGCTTACCATGACAACATTTTTATTTTGTAGTGAAGACTTAAAGTTTTTTCCCGCGAGATCGGTTTTTGGTACAACCAGCTCTCCCAGCAAAAAGACGGCTATCACTAGGATAACCCCCAGTTTTAAAACTGAAACAATGATATTGATAATCGAGATGCCTGCTGCTCGCATCGCGATAAATTCTGAGTTAGCGGCTAGGTTGCCTAGACCAAGTAAGGTGCCTATCAGCATCGCTGTTGGGAATAACTCATAGAGTCTATTGGGGATTGAGTACAACAAATAGATGAAGGCTTGAAGGCCCGAGTAGTTTTCATTTAAGTCACCTGACTCGCTGATAAAGTCAAAAAATATGACTAAAATCGTGAGTGCAAACCAAGCCATCATTAACCCAGCAAACACAGACTTCCACAGATACCGGTCAAGGATATTCATCGCAGACCACCGTAGCGCCGCCAGACCATCCATAGCGAAAGTAGGAGGAAAGGAATGTGTACCCACCATAGCCCAACTAGTGTCGGAATCTTACCGTCCTCAAGCATAGATTTACCCGTAATGAGTAGGTTTGCGTAAAGTGCGTATAGCAAAATACCGACAGCAAGTTTACCAAAGCGTCCCTGACGGGGGGTTGTGTAGCTTAATGGAAAGGCTAATAGCGCCATAATTGGTGCGGACAATATAACGCCGATACGCCAATGCAGTTCGGCCGAATCCTTCGCATCATCTGAGCGTAACAAGCTCAGCGTGGTTTTTGCGCCAAGTCGCTGATTGACATCGGTGGTTAATGGCGGAACCCTAATTCCGTGTTCACCGAACTTAAAGATAGTGAAGGTTTGATCTGATTTACTCTGATCATAACGGCTGCCGTCGCTTATCTGTAATACCCTATCGCCACTTTTTTGATCAATAAAAAGTATCGCTTTACTCGCCAACATGGCTCTACTGTCGTTGCTATCTTCCATGTGAAGAAAAAAATTCTGCATGACGACATTTTTTTCATCTAAGTCTTCAACAAAAATAGTAAATTTTCTATCGCCACTTTTTGCGTGCATAAATTCGCCCACAGGAATGCCGGAAGCTTCGGGACGCTGCTTAATTTCGGCAGTAATTTCCTCTCGTGTCGTTTCAAGAAGTGGAAGGGCGTAAAGCACTAAGGCCGCTAACAGTAAGGTAAGAGGGGTTAGCAGAAGGAATATGGCATTGAAAAACTGTCCAGGACCAATGCCTGAGGCGTGCATGGACGCTATTTCGTTATCGCGATAAAGGCGACCAAACGCCAACATCATGCCAATTAACAGGGCAATAGGCGCCAGTTGAATAGCCCCTTTTATTGAGCCGATCAATACCAATGCGCCCAAGGCGTCGGCCGGCAGTTGCCCATCGCTTACGTTGCCTAATAATCTTGCAACCGTATTGCCGACGATTATCAGCATTAAAACTAATAACGTCGCGATAAATGCCTGCAAGATTTCTTTAATTAAATAACGATTTAGTATCATGCATCGTTGCCGGCATTGTGTATTTTACGTTACTGATAAATGCTTTTGCCATCAATTTGGCCGCCCTTATAACGCTTGTGAGTCCAGAGATATTGTTCTACGTGTGTCTTTATTTGCTGTTCAACAAGCTTATTGATGAGAAGTGTATCATCATTAATATCGTCGCTCGGAAAATTTTCCAATGGCGACATTATGTGTAAGGTATAGCCTCGCCGGTTTCCCGCACCCTCATCGCGCGTACAATAAATGGGAATAACAATTGCATTAGAAAGTTTGGCTAACCTAGAGGTAGCAGGATTGGTTGGTGCGTCAACACCAAAAAAGGGGATCATCAAGTGATTCTTACCTTGAAACTGTTGGTCCGGAGCATACCAAACCGCAATGCCTTTTTTTAGCATTCTTACCATGCCGCGAATGTTGTCTTTGGCAATGGTTTTACCAAACCGTGCCTCACGACGCTGAATGCTTAGATGATTGAGTAATTTATTTTGATGAGGACGAAACACAAAGCAAGACTCTAACCGGTCGGCAAGAATGCTTCCGCTCACCTCTAGACTAGTAAAATGCGAGCTTAAAAAAATAATTGGACGCTCAGAGCTTAAGGCGGCTTCGACGTATTGGAAGCCTTCTATATGGCTTAAGCGCGCAAGCTTTTGTGTGCTCCCCCACCAGCTAAACGCTGCGTCAAATAAGCCTTGTCCTAAAGATTTAAAATGAGCTTTGGCAATAGCCTGTATTTCTGATTGCTGTTTATTGGGAAAAGCGATGGTTAGATTCGTTAGGCAAACGGCTCTGCGTTTAGGAATTATACGGTACAACATGCTGCCAATAGCCCTGCCAAGCGCCATCTGCCATCGCCAAGGCAGTTGACTGACAAGCCATAGAAAACCAATGCCAATCCAGCTAAGCCAATACTTGGGGTGTAAGAACTGTGTCATATTCCAATCGTGATCTTATTAGGACACAGCAGCATACACTTTGTGATTATTGAACTCTACTTGATAAACAACGGGGTTTAGAGTTTCTGGTTTTTTAAGCGCGAATAGTCCGCCATGATTTTTTTAACATAGCGCTGAGTTTCCTTATAAGGAGGGATACCTCCGTATTTATCAACCTTACCCGGGCCTGCGTTGTAGGCCGCTAAAGCAAACTTTTTATTGCCTTTAAAGCGCTTTAGCATCTTTGACAGGTACTTAACGCCACCGTGAATGTTTTGTTCAGGATTCCAGGGGTCTTTAACCTTCAAATAGGAGGCGGTAGTTGGCATCAGCTGCATTAAGCCAATTGCACCGGCTCTAGAGAGCGCTTTTTCATTGAAGCAAGACTCCTGCTTGACCACTGAATGAATCAGGTCCTCGTCGACGCCATAGCGTTTTGCATAAGTGCGGATGGTATGTTGGTAGGTGCGCTGTTTGCTTTGAATATAGGCTTTGTCTGCACAGCGGTACGCACTAAACTTTTTCTTGCTAGGGTTGGTTGTCGATAAACCTAAAACCGATTTATACGCGCTACTGCCGGCTTTTCTAGGTCTATTTAAGCTTGCCTTGATGACGGGCTTTTTCGCAGTTTTGTATACTTTCACCAATTTGA
>ENA-ORXT01003633-ORXT01003633.1-marine-metagenome-genome-assembly--contig:-NODE-3633-length-16780-cov-7.681375_pt1 | contig 16780 bp, 13 predicted proteins | sample MGYA00237868_ERZ511482 | MGnify/ENA metagenome assembly ERZ511482 | reverse complement strand
GCCGACGCCTACCGCGAGATCGCCCGCAACGCCACCGCGCGCCTGTCGCAGCGCGCGAAGGACTACAGCGCCTCGTTCCCGAACATCGTCATCCAGAACACCTGAGATCCCGGTCGTGCCGGACGATGCCGCTCACGGTACGTCCCGCGCGCCCGGGCTACGTCACGGCGCAGGTGGCGCGCACGTCGGCAAGCCCCGGCCGCGGATCGATCACGTGGTCCCCGGGGGGCACGCAGGTGTCGAGGATCAACGTCTCGATCGTGTCGATCAGGTGACGGAACACGGGTTCCTCGCCGATCGATCGCCGGTAGAGGATGCCGGCCGACAGGCTCTGCGGTTCCCGCTCGATCGGCAGTTCCCGGAAGGTGGCATCGCGCGCGCTGAGAGCGAACAGGCGTGGCATGTAGGTCAGGTAGTTTCCTTCGACGAACAGCTGCGAACCGAGATTGTCGCTGCGCACCAGCGTTCGCATGCTGCTGCCGACCGGTAGTTCCGCCGGGTCGAACAGCGTGTCGATCATCGGCCAGTCGTTGCGGATCGGGCCGGGCGCGAAGTTGCCGTACGACACCCACGGGTAGGCGGCCAGGTCGGTGGTGGTGACGTGCGACTTGCTGCACAGCGGGTGCGCCTCGTGCGCGAACACCCCGAACGACAGGTCGACCAGCGGACGTTGCACCACGTGTTCCGAATCGATCTCGCGCGAACCGAACACGCTGCAGTGCAGATCGATGTGCCCGCTCGTCAGCAGGTTCCAGGCGTCGGCGAACGAGGCGGTGCGAAGTTGCAGGGAGACGTCGGGGTAGCGACCGTGGAACCGCGCGATGGCGCTCGGCAGGAGCCGGGATGTCCAGAACGAGGTGGCCGACAGGCGCAGTTCGCGGGCCTCGGCCCCGGTGGTCTGCATGATCTCGGCGTTGGCCAGATCGATCTCGCGCAGCAGGTGACGGGCCCGATCGGCCACGAAGGTGCCGCGCGCGGTCGGTTTCACGCCATTGGACAGGCGATCGAACAGCGGGCCGCCCGCCTCGTTCTCCAGCCGGTGGATGACGCGCGTCAACGACGGCTGCGTCATGTGCAGCACGAGGGCTGCACGCACGATCTGCCCGCAGGAGACGACCGTCAGGAAGCGGACCAGATCGCTGCGCTTCTCGAACACGTCAGACCGTTCCGGTACGTATCGGGATCGGGATCGGTGATCGTGCCGCGTTGATCGGAAAGAAGGCGTGACGGTTCACGGCGGTTACCTCGGTGTCCGGACAGGACGGCGCGTCGGGCGCCGGGCGGTCGCGGCAGGGGTGCCCTCGGGCGCCGTGGACCAGGCCGTCGTCGTGGTGTGAAGGCCTGCATGAAACGACGGGCACGTCCAGTAGATACGCAATGTTGTCAAGAAGTATGTACGAATGCGTTCAGATCACGACGTCGAGCCCGTACCTAAGTCGAGTCCTGTGATGTAATTTCAACATACCGGCACATGATTTGCCGCAACTCGCCATAGATACGGCATGCCACTTTGGCTGCACGAATGTCACGCGCTGCATACCCGGCCGGACGGCTCGAATCCCTCCCGTGCCCGGTCACGCTCGGTGCTGCGTGACATATCATCGGCCCGGCGGAGCGTCCTCTAGCGCCGGGCGCGCCGACCCGGACCGGACGCGCCGCGGAGACATCGCTTGAGCATCAAGTCCGATCGCTGGATCCGTCGCATGGCCGAGAGCGCCGGCATGATCGAGCCGTTCGAGCCGGGTCAGGTCAGGCACGACGCGAGCGGTCAGAAGATCGTCTCGTTCGGCACCTCCAGCTACGGCTACGACGTGCGCTGCGCGGACGAGTTCAAGATCTTCACCAACATCAACTCCTCCATCGTCGACCCGAAGGCGTTCGACGCGAACAGCTTCGTCGACGTGCAGGCCGACACCTGCATCATCCCGCCCAACTCGTTCGCGCTGGCGCGCACGGTGGAGTACTTCCGGATTCCGCGGAGCGTGCTGACCATCTGCCTGGGCAAGAGCACCTATGCCCGTTGCTTCTCGGCCGACACGCAGGTGGCCCTGGTGGACGGGCGCAGCGTGGCGTTCGAGGCGATGGCACGCGGGGCCGAGGCCGGCGAACGCTTTCTCGGGTACGGCATGGACGCCTCCGGACACGTCGTCGTGACCGAGCTGGAGGCGCCCCGGTGGATCGGACGGGATGCCCTGCTGGAGATCGAGCTGGACAACGGCAGGACCATCCGTGCCACGCCCGATCACGAGTTCGTGTTGCGGGACGGCACCCTGCTGCGCGCCGACGGACTGCGATCGGGCGCCTCGCTGATGCCGCTGTACCGCAGTCTGCGGTGCGGCCGGGAGATGACGTTCCAGCCGCTGACCGGCCACCTGCTAGCCACGCGCAGGCTGGCCGGGGAGCGGAACCTGCGACAGGGGATCCGCGAGGACGGATCGGGTACGCACCGTCACCGTGCCGAGCGTGCGCGATCGGACGGCGCGATTCCTCGACATGCCCTGCACCGCCTTCCGGAGGCGGTCGCTGCGTCCCGGGGTCGGTCGCCGGACACCGGACCCGAGACGAACCACAAGGTCGCGGCCGTCCGCACGGTTCCCGGCGAGCACGACGTCTACTGCCTGAGCGCCCCCGAGACCGGCAACTTCGCCCTGGAAGCCGGCGTGTTCACCTCCAACTGCGGTCTCATCGTGAACGTGACCCCCCTGGAGCCCGAATGGGAGGGCCACGTCACGCTGGAGTTCTCCAACACCACCCCGTTGCCGGCCCGCATCTACGCCAACGAGGGGGTGGCGCAGATGCTGTTCTTCGAGAGCGACGAGGTGTGCGAAACCTCCTACAAGGATCGTGGTGGCAAGTACCAGGGTCAGCGCGGTGTCACGTTGCCGAGAACCTGAGCCGGACCCGTCCGGCCCGGCACCCCTCGCTCACCGGTCGCCCCCCGGTCGTCCCCCGGTCGCCCATCGGCCAGGTCGTCGCGGGAAACGCGCTATCCGGATGGCGAGGAAACGGCGCGCAAGGGAGGCGCGTCGTGTACATTTGACCCTGTCGATAACTCGACCTGAACTCGACACGAGGGTCGGCTGACGCAAACGGGGTGACGGGGGAATGATCGACAGCGACGGGTTCCGCGCCAACGTCGGCATCATCCTCAGCAACGATGACGGGCGCGTGTTCTGGGCGCGCCGGATCGGTCAGGACGCCTGGCAGTTCCCGCAGGGCGGCATGGATGCGGGCGAGACGCCCGAGCAGGCGATGTACCGCGAGCTGCACGAGGAGACCGGACTCGCCCCCGAGCATGTCGAGCTGCTCGGCTGCACCAGCGACTGGCTGCGCTACCGCCTGCCGCGTCGCTACGTGCGTCGCAACCAGACGCCGATGTGCATCGGCCAGAAGCAGATCTGGTACCTGCTCAGGCTGGCGGGCTGCGAATCGGCCTTCGACCTGGCGGCCGGGCCCAAGCCCGAGTTCGATCGGTGGCGCTGGACCGACTACTGGACGCCGCCCCGGGACGTGATCTTCTTCAAGCGCCAGGTGTACGAGCGCGCGCTGAAGGAGCTCGAGCCGTTGCGCCCGGGCTGCGAACCGAGCACCGAGCGCGACACCAGCCGCGCCTGACGCCCGGACGGGCCCGGGTCCGTTCCGCCCTCGCGTCGGCTTCCCCCGGCTTCAGCCCGGCTTCACGATCACCAGGATCACGATCGCGAACAGGGCGAGCACCGGTACCTCGTTGAACCAGCGGAACCAGACGTGGTCGTGCGTCTCGCGATCCTCGCGGAACGCGCGCACGATCTTCGCGCACCAGGCGTGGTAGCCGAGCAGGGCGAGCACGATCACCAGCTTGGCCTGCATCCAGGGGGCGGCGGCGAACCCCGGCAGCCAGGCCACCAGCAGCCAGACGCCGAACACCAGCGTGAGCAGGGCACCCAGACTCATGATGCCCAGCAGCTTTCTCTCCATGACCTTGAAGGTCTCGCGCAGCTGCAGCGCTTCGGCCGGCGCCTGCGCGTGATAGACGAACAGGCGCGGCAGGTAGAACAGGCCGGCGAACCAGGTGACCATGAAGATCACGTGCAGGGACTTGATCCAGAGCATGGGTCGGTCGTCGGCGGCACCGGGTCGGGCCGGCCGCAGGGTACCCCGTGCGGTCCGTCCCGGGTCGTTCCACCGGGAGCCTTGCGGATTTCGCGATTCACCGCGTGGCACGGACGGATCGGGGATTTCAGGCCGCGCGAGGGTGGCCGATAGTTCCGTACCGACCCGCCTCGTCCTTGCAATGATTGCTGCACGTCGATCAGGGAGTGATCCCGTTCCACCGAACCGGCACCGCGATCCGTCCGGATCCGCGCCGTGGGCAGGAACGTCGGTCGCGGCCGGGTTCACGCTGCTCGAACTGATCATCGCGCTGGCGCTGGTGGCCGTCCTCGTGACGTTGGCGGTGCCCGGGTTTCGCGAATCGTTGGCGGAATCCCGGTTGCAGGGGGTGCAGGGGGCCCTGACGGCGACGTTCCGTCAGGCTCACGCCGAGGCAGGCCTGCGTCGCGAACCCGTGATCGTGTGCGCCCGCGCCTCCGGGGACGCCTGCGGCGAGGACTGGTCGGACGGGTGGCTCGCGTTCGTCGACGCGGCGGGCGGCACGCCTTCGGCGCTCGATGCGGGCGAGACCGTCCTGCTGCGCCAGGAACCGGTGGCAGGCCGACGAATATCGATCACCGCGAGCCGGCGCACGCGCTGGTCATCGACCACCGAGCCGACGCCGAGTCTCACGTTCGAGCCTCGCCAGCGAGGCGATACCGCCCTGTTCGTCATCTGCGACCCGCGCGGCGCCGCACGCGCCCGGACCGTGGTGCGCAGGCTGTCCGGAGCGGTGCAGACCTCGTTGGGCAGAAACGCCGCCGGCGAGCGGACCGGACCATGGAACCGCACGCTGGCGTGCCCCGCTTGAGCGCGCCCGTCCCTGCCCGCCCTCGCGCCCGCTCCGGGCGCTGCCCGCACCGCCAGCGCGGGGTCGGCCTGATCGAGGTGATGCTGGCCACGCTGGTACTGTCGATCGGTCTGCTGGCCTCGTCGAGAATGCAGATCGGCAGCCTGCAGGCGAACCGGGACAGCCACTTCACCGGGCAGGCCGGCGCCCTGCTCGACAGCGCGATCGACCGGATGCGCAGCAATCCGGCCGGCATCGCGGGCGGGTTCTACGACGGGGCGGACACGCGGGGGGACGACTCCACCACATGCCTTGCGACGGCCTGCACGCCCGCCGAGCTGGCCCGGGCCGACATCGTCCAGTGGCGGGACAGCCTGGTCCCGCCCCGGGCCGACGTGTTGCCGGCCCTGCCGAATCTGCTCGACGGGTCGCCGGCGTTCGGCACCATCGTGGCCGGCGCCGATGGCGTCTACACCGTGACGCAGACGTGGGGCGGAATCGTCGACGGCGAACCGGGCGCGCAGTCGCTCGCGACCCGGTTCCGGCCATGATGCCGGCCCCGATACCGGCCCGGATACCGGCCCCGGCGCGTCACCCGCGACCACGAGGGCCGTGCAGCGGCGGGTTCTCGCTGGTCGAGCTCATGGTGGCGATGGTGATCGGGCTGCTGGTGATCGGCGTGGCCGCCACCGGCTTTCGGGGGCACGCGCGCTCGGCCGAACTCGGGCTGGCCCTGGTGGAGCTGCAGGCCCGTGCCCGCTACGCGCTGGGCGAGATCGCGACCGGTGTGCGTTCGGCCGGCCACGCCGGTTGCGCCACCGCGGCGGGGGCGATCCCGTCGCTGCCCGAGCGCCGGGACGGCGCGGCCGTGGCGCGCACCGCCTGGCAGCCGCTCGACGGGTTCGTGGTCACCGGTTCGGGCTGGCTGCCGGCCGATCCGCCGGGCTACGGCGCCGGTGGCTACACGCCACCGACCAGCGGTGCCGCCACGCCGGTGGCGGGTTCGCACGCCCTGCTGGTGGAGGGCGGCATCGGCCAGGGCAGTGCCCTGAGCGGCGCCCACGTGCCGGGCGGCCCGTCGTTGCGGCTGGCATCCCCGGTGCCCGGACTGGGCGCGGGCGCGTTGGCGTTGATCGGCGGTTGCACCGCCGCCGAGGTGTTTCGCGTGAAGCGCACCGCCGTCGACGGGGACGGGACCCTGTCGGTGTGGCCGGTGGCCCCGCTGGTGGAGCGGCACGAGGTGGTGGCCGACTTTCCGCTCGGCAGCCGGGTGATCCCGTACCGCCGCGCGCTCTACTTCGTCGGCGAGACCGGCCGCTTCACCGAACGGCGCGAGCCGATACGAGCGCTGTACGAGCACCTGCACCCCTTCGTCGACAACGCGCCCTCGGCGCTCGCGGACGGGGTGGAAGCGATGGTCGTGCGCTACCGCCAGCGCGCCGCCGACGGCCGGTCGCAGGAGCTCGGTGCCACCGATGCCGATTTCGATCCGGCCCGCGTCACCGGGGCCAGCATCGCTTTGCTGATCAGCCAGGATGCCTACCGCCCGCTGTCCGGCTCCCGGCCGGTGTTCGTGCTCGCGGGCGTGCTCGTCCAGGCCGGTGCGGGCGGGTCCGCGCCGGGCCATCCGGACGATGCCCGCATGCGCCGCACGTTCGAGCGCTCGGCCACCGTGCGCGCGCGCAGCGAAGGGGTCCCGCCGTGACGGGACGACGACAGCGCTCGCGACGGTTCGGCAACCCGCACCCGCAGCGCGGCGTGGCCCTGGTGGTGGCGTTGCTGATGGTGCTGATCACCACGCTGCTGGGCCTGTCGTTGATGCGGATCGGCAACATCGAGAGTCGCGCCATCGACAACGTCGAGTTCGATCGCACCAACCTGCACGCCGCCGAATCGGCCGCGTTCCACGCCTTCGGCTCGCTCGATCCGGGCACCTTGCCGCCGTTCGGCGCGGCCGCGACCGCGGTCGACGTCACCGGCAGCGACGCACGCTTCGAGATCGATGTCACCGCCCGGCTCGAAGGGCGGCTGCCGGTCATGAACTCGTCGCTGCGACTGTTCGCGCGCAGTGCCTACGCGATCCAGAGCCGGGCGACGTCCGCCGGGCTCGGTGCGCGGCGCACGGTGGTGCTCGGCGCCACGCAGCGCGTGCCGATCGCGCGCTGATCCCGGGCCCACCAGGAGAACCCCATGTCGCACGACGTCCCGCCCGTCCGCACCTCCGCCCGATCCTGCCGCGTGGCGGGCACCGTCGCCGCCCTCGCGTTCGCGCTGCTGGCCCCGGTCACGGTCATGGGCGACGACACCGATGTCTACGCCCCGCCGCTGGACCCCGGCTTCCGGCCGACGCTGATGTTCATGGTGGACACGTCGAACTCGATGCGTATCCAGGATTACGGCTCCGGCAGCGGCTGGCGCCGCGACCGGTTGCTCGGACCGCTGGTGGAATTCATCCGGACCGCCCGCGACGTGCGGGCCGGGCTGTCGAGCTTCAACGGCGTGCAGCGCGGCGGTGCGGTGCTGTACCCGGCGCAGGACCTGGATCACGACCTGTGCCCGGACGCCGGTTGCGGCGAGATCACGGTGCGCTCGCCGATCGTCTCCGATTCGGACGACGGCCAGGAGGACCTGCTCACCGGCAGGACCAACCTCTTCGGCAGCTCCATCCTCGTGGGCGAGCTGGCGAACGACAGGCGTTCGATGGGCGTCGGCAGCGCGCCACTGGACGGCAGCACGGTGGTCGAGACCGCGAGCGGCGGCACCGTGGCCTCCGATGAACTGACGCTGTTCCGCAACGAGCTCGGCGAACTCACCCGGATCGGCCTGCACTTTCCGGACGTGACCTTGCCCGAGGACGTGGACGTCTACAATGTCAGGCTCGCGGCGGACTGGTTCGGCAACGCCTACCTCGACCCCGATGCCGACGAAGGCTCGGGCAGGGCGCGCGCGCGCATCACCTTCGACGCTCGTCCGGATTCCCCGCCCTTCGCCGGCGCGGACGGTCAGCCCATCGGCGGCCGGCCCACGGTACCCGGGCACGTGGACTGGAACGTGGAACGGCCGGACAACTGGCAGACGGCGGGCACCGACTCCAGACCGAGGCTCCGCTCCCCCGACCTGTCGAGCCTGTTCCGCGCGGTGCGGCCACCGGGCACCACCGGCTCGATCACCGTGATGATCGAACCGGCCCCCGGGTTCGATCACGACGACAAGGAGAACGTGGTGGCGTTGCTCGGCTCGCACGGGCGCGGCGCAAGCTACGGGCAACCGCGCCTCTCCTGGACGTTCCGCGATGCGGACAAGGCCAGGCCGACCTACCGGAGCGCCTTGCGCTTCGATCGGCTGGAGGTGCCGAAGGGGGCGCGCATCACCGGCGCCCACCTCGAAGTGATGAGCGCCCGGTCACCGGCGACCAGCCCGCTGGACCTGCGCATCCGCGCCGAGTCGAGCGGACACGCCCTGCCGTTCGAGCACCGGAGCGACGATTTCAGCACGCGAGCGCTCGGCGCCGACGTGGTGGACTGGACGATCCCGAGTGCCTGGAGGCACAACGTGCGTCACCGCACGCCGGATCTCGCCGCGCTGGTGCAGCAGGTCGTGTCGCGTGCGGACTGGTGCGCCGGCAACGCGCTCGCGCTCCACATCGACGGGGAAGGCGAGGCCCGGATCCGTGGCCACGACGGCAGCCCGATGGATGCGTCGGCCCTGCACGTCAGCTACGATCCGGCCTCGGTCGAGGCCGGCGACACCTGCCGGACCGAGCGTGGCCAGCACACGCTGCTGCTCGCATCGAGCGACGATGTCGTGCAGGCCCCGGGCGGACCCGTCGAGCGGGGGCTCGGTGGCTGGGATTCGGGCGCGGCGGGACGGCCTCGTCTCGGGCTGCGCTTCAGCGACGTCGACCTCGGTCCGGAGGACGAGATCGCCAGCGCGATCCTCGAGCTGGCAACGGCGGGCCCGCTTGCCGGCAAGCGCACCACCCTGCAGGTTCGTGTCGACAGCGACACGGCCGACGCGCCGTTCGACGGCCCCCTGGACCTGGCCGAGCGCGAGACCGGCGAACCCGGCGCCCGCTGGATCTCCGAAAGGATCGTCGATGGCGGGAACCTGCGCTCGGTCAACCTGGCCCCGCTGGTGCGCGCAGCGCTCGCCGATCCGGGCTGGCGGCGCGGTGCCGATCTGGTGCTCACGGTCCGGTACGCGAGCGGCCACCGCATGAACTTCGCCACCTCGCACGCCACCGGAATGGCCGGGCCGACGCTGCGCATCGCCCGGCGGCTGCGCGGCCAGGCCGCCATCGACAGCCCGCTGCTGACCTCGCGCGAAGCGCTGGTCGAGCGGGTGCAGACGCTGCCCGCCCTCGGCGAGACGCCGGTGCTGGACGCCTTCTTCGAGACCGCCCGGTACATGATCGGTGGCGAGGTGGTGCACGGTCGCCGACGCGGCGAGCAGCGGAGCGGCAACCGGTACCACCGGCTGTCCCACCCCGACAGCTACACCGATGGTCACGTTCTCCGCCCGATGGGCTGCGACCCGGCGCACCCCGAGGCGGCCGGGTGCGTCGACGAGACCATCGAGGGCAACCCGGTCTACACACCGCCGCCGAGCTCGCAGTGCCGGGCCAACCAGATCGTGCTCGTCACCGACGGAGAACCGGCCCAGACGGCCACCGATACCCCGGCACGCATCCGCGCGCTGACCGGTACGACCTCCTGCGAAGCCACCTCCGACTCGGAAGCCTGCGCCGCCGAGCTGGCCGGCTGGCTCGATGCCGGTGACGCGGACCGTGCACCGGTGCGCGTCAGCACCATCGGCTTCGGGCTCGACTCGCCGTTCCTGGACAGCGTCGCCGCGGCCGGTGGCGGACGCGCCTACTCGGTGAGTTCGGGCGCCGCCCTGAGCCTGGCGCTGACCGAGATCGGCCGGTCGGCCGCCCACGAGGGTGCCACGCTCACCGGCCCCTCGGTGTCGGTGTCGCAGTTCAACCGCGCAAGCCATCGGGACGATGTCTACCTCGGCCTGTTCGAGCCCGCCGGCACCGGTACGCTGTGGCCCGGCAACATCAAGCGCTACGGGCTGGGCCCGCTGCCGGACGACGGGTTCGGGCTGATCGACGCCGAGGGCCTGCCGGCCCTGGACCCCGCCACCGGCCGGTTCGCAGCCGACGCGCGCTCGTGGTGGTCGGCCACCGCCGACGGTGCGGCGGTGCCCCGCGGCGGGGCGGCCTCGCGCCTGCCCAGCGAGCGGCGGCTGCTGACCTGGCCGGCGGCGTCGGTCGGCGAGGCGCACGGTGCGCGCACGCTGGTGGACTTCGACGAGGGCAACGCCTCGATCCTGGCCGCCGACCTGGGCGTGGACGAGGCGGAGCGCACCGACACGATCCGCTGGCTGCGCGGCTTCGACGTGCTCGACGAGGACGGTGACACCGTGGTCAACGAGGCCCGTCGGCGGATGGGGGCGGCCATCCACACCACGCCCGCCATCATCGACTACGCCACGAGCGACCCGGACGGGGAGTCCATCGTGTTCGCCGGCACCCAGGAGGGGTTCCTGCACGCCATCGACACCGCCAGCGGGCGCGAGCGGTTCGGCTTCCTGCCGTTCGAGCTGTACCGCGACGCGGCACCGCTCATGGCGGCCGCACCGGGGGGCATGCGCTACGGGCTGGACGGCCCGGTCACCGCCTGGACCAGCGACGAGAACCGCAACGGCGTGGTGGATCCGGGCGAGAGCGCCTACGTGACGGTGGGCATGCGTCGCGGCGGCGGGCACTACTACACGCTGGACGTGAGCGACCCGGACGAGCCCTCGCTGGCCTGGACGATCGATCGGACGCGGGAAGGGTTCGAGGCGCTACGCCAGACCTGGTCGGCGATGCGCCCGGCGACGCTGCGCGCCGATCCGGACGAGACGGCTGATGGCCGGTCGGTACGTCCTGCCCTGGTGTTCGCCAGCGGTTACGACCCGGTCAGCGACGACCGGACGGAAGGCAGGCCCAGACCGACCCGCCGGCAACAGGGCGGTGGCGAGATCTACCTGATCGATCCGCACACCGGGGACCTGCTGCACGGCGTGACCGGACATCGCATGTGGTATCCGATCCCCTCGGACGTGTCCGTCGTGGACGTCGAACTCGACGGCATCACCGACATGCTCCTGGTCGGCGACCTCGCCGGACAGCTGTGGCGGGTGAACCTCGTGCCGTCGCGGACCGGCGATGGATCGTTCGCGGCGACGGTGCCGGCGGCGACGGTCGTCCTGGACGTGACCGGGTTCCCTGTCAAGACCGGCGACGAGCACGACCGGCGCTTCTTCCACGCGCCCGACGTGGCGCTGATGAGCGACGGCTCGGAGCCGTCAGCGCTGGGCGTGGCGATCGGCACGGGCCGGCGCGATCACCCGCTCCAGCTGACGACACGGGACCGGCTGTACATGCTCACGCTGCCCCGATCGGCCTCCGTCGCGGTCAGTGCAGATCCCTCCATGCACGATGCCACCGACACCCCGGGGGGGGCGGGCCCGGACAAGCGCGGCTGGTACATCGACATGGAACGCCCCGGCGAGAAGGTCCTCGGCAGTCCGGTGATCGTCGACGGCCGGGTGCTGTTCACCAGCTACGTGCCGGGCCAGGGGGCGGCCGATCCGTGCGAGCCGGACCTGGGCACGGGACGCTTCCACGCCGTGGACGCGTTCAGCGCCGCACCGGTGTTGGCCCGGCTGGCGTCCGGGGACGACAAGGTGCGCTCGATCGAGCTGGACGCGGGCGGCATCCCGCCACCGGTGAGCGTGGTGATCAGCGCGCAGCGTCCGGGGGCCACGACGGTGATGGCCGGTACCCAGCCGGTGGAGGCGATCGAGCCCGGGCCGCTCCGGCAGACCACGTATTGGGCGACGGACTGACGAACCGACCCGCCCCGTTCGTGGCGGGCTATCGCGTCGGGACGTCGTCCGCGAGCAGGCCGTGCACCCGACGCTCCAGCGCTGCGAGATCGGTGCGACCGACGTAGCGGGCCTGCAGGGTGCCACCGGCATCGATCAGCAGGTTGGTGGGGGTGCCGATGATCGGCTCGAACGCGGCCAGCACCTCGCCGTCCAGATCGATCGCCACCGGGTGGTGCCAGCCGTTGGCGGTGGCCAGTTCCAGCACCGCGTCGGGGCGGTCGTAGGGCATCGCCACCGAGACCATCTCGAAGCCTGCGCCCGCCAGCCGGTCGCGCAGCGCGACCAGCGCCGGCGCCTCCTCCAGGCAGACCGCGCAGCTGGTGGCCCAGAAGTTGACCAGTACCGGTCCGTCGAAGTCCCGCAGCCGCGGCCGGCCACCGTCCAGCGTGCGGAAGGTGACCTCACCGACCGCATCGCCGAGCGTCAGGGCCGTGGCCGCCCGCGCCGGCGCGGGTGCGGCATCGATCCGGTTCGACACGCTCGGCCGGTCGCAGGCCGCGAGCCCGGCGCTCGCCAGCAGCACCGTCGCCAGGATCGAGCGGTGCGGATGTCGGTGCGGGGCGGGCATGTGCCGATGGTAGCGCGCCATCACGACCGGAAAGGTGTGATCGATCTCTAAAGGGCGATGTCGACCCGCCGACATATCGGACGACGCGCGAGCCGCGGGATCGACCGATCCCGGATACCGCACCCGCGCCCCTTGCCGGAGGAACACCTGGATGACCAAGCTTCTGCGACCGCGGAACGCGGCACGTGCAACGGCGCGTGCAACGGCGCGTGCAACGGCGCGCACCGTCGCCTGCACCGCTGCCCTGGTGGGCGTGCTGGGCTTCGCGGGCACCGCCCGGGCGGCCGGTCCGGCGCTGTACCTCGGTGCCGGGTTCGCGGACTCGACCCTGGAGCTCGGCGATCAGGAGGAGAGCCTCGGCACGGTGAGCGCCAAGCTCGGTGTCCGGCTCGGCCCGTTCCTCGCGCTGGAGGCGGACCTGGGGGTGATGTCCGACGACAGCGACAGCATCGTGAGCGAGTCGGTGGTGAGCTACCAGGCGCTGATGGCCCGCCTGGGCGTGACCATCGATCGCACGATGGTCTACGCGCTGGCCGGTCAGGCGCGCGTGGAGGTCGACCGCGACACCCTGTTCGGCACCGGCGGCGGTGGCACGAGCAGCGAGACCGTCAATGTGTTCGGCGCCGGCGTGAACCTGTTCGGCAACGAGACCACCGCGCTCAACCTGGAACTGCGCCGCTTCGACGACGGGGAACTGACCTCGGTGCACATCGGCCTGCAGCACGTCTTCGGAGGGTTCCGGTGACAGGCATCGGTACGGGTAGCGGTCCGATCCCTGCCCGACGGGTCCTGCGGGCCGCACTGGCGGTGCTCCTGGTGACGGGTCTGGCGGCCTGCGGTGCACGTGACAACGACGACCCCACCGTGACCGGCGACGGCGGATCGCTGGACGGCAACGGCAACCCGACCACCGGTCCCGGACTGGGTGCGGCGACCCCCGAACCGATCACCATCGAGATGTTCAGCGATGCGATCGATCTGCAGACCGGTGGCACGGAGCAGGTGACCGTCACCGCCACGCTGATCGACGAGCGTCGCGTGCCGATGGCAGCCGCTCCGGTCGAATGGTCCGCTTCGGGTGGCGTGCTGCAGGACGTGTCGACGTCGACCGACGCGAACGGCCGGGCCACGGCGGTGCTACGCATGCCGCAGGATTTCCGCAACCAGCGCATCGAGGTCGGTGCCAGCAGCGGCACCTTCGAGCAACGCATCGCCATCACCGCCTACGGCACCGTGCTGGACGTGCAGGGTGGCGAGCGCAGCGTGGTGATCGGCAACGATCTGGAGCTCGTCGTGACGCTGACGGCCGGTAACGGCGAACCGATCATCAACCGCGCACTGCGGGTGACGACGGCGAACGGCAACAGTGTCTCGCCGGCCGAGCCCGTCACCGATCCCGATGGCCGGGTGACGCTGCGCATCGGCAGTGCCCTGGGCAACGACACCGTCACCATCGCAGCGCTGGACGACCCGTCGCTGACCCGTACGGTCGGTGTCGACGTGTCCACCGATCAGCTCGCCTTCTCGAGCGCGAACGGCGCCACCGAGTTCGGCGTCAACCGGGTCGAGACCGTCGAGGTGCTGTGGAGCAACGGCGGTCAGCCGGTCGCGGGTGGCGAGTTGCGCATCACCACCTCGGCCGGACAGCTGCTGAGCGACAGCGTGCTGCGCACCGATGCGGCGGGGCGGGTGCGCATCCCGGTCAGCTCCGCCAGCGCCGGTGCCGCGCAGATCCAGGTGCAGGACGCCAACGACGGCGACCCGTCGGGCAGCTTCGACATCGAGTTCGTGGCCACCACCCCGGCGCTGGTCGACGTCTCCACCACCGCCAGCCGGGTGCTCGTGAACGAGCGGGCCGACATCGGTGTGCGGGTGCGGGACGCGAGCGGCAATCCGGTCAAGAACCGTGTCGTGGTGTTCGCCAGCAACGATCTGCACGGCGGACAGCTCGCGCCCTCGTCGGCGATCACCGATTCGGACGGGCGGGTGCGCACCGTCTTCACGGCCGGGGGGGGCGCCACCGGCACCGGAGCGATCGAGATCTTCGCCACCGTGCAGGGTGCCGCCGCTCCGGGCGGAGGCGCGCTGGCGGCCAGCGTGCGGCTGAGCGCGGTGGAGCGGCGCCTGAACGTCACGCTCGGTGCCGGTACCGGACTGGAGTCGATCGGACTCGACACGCAATACGCGCTCAACCTGGTCGTGCAGGTGGCCGACGGGTCGGGGGTGCCGTTGCCGGAGGCCGACGTATCGCTGTCGGTCACGCCGGTCGGCTACACCAAGGGTCGCCTGGTACCGGTCGACAAGGATGGCGTTCCGCAGGCCTACGTGGCCAACGGGGAGGACTGGGTGGCCGAGCGCTGGGGCAGGGGGGGCGCTCTGGACGGGACGGTGACCTGCGCGGCCGAGGACATCAACGGCAACCGCATCCTGGACGCACGGACCTCCGAGGACACCAACGGCAACGGGGTTCTCGATCCGCAGGATCCGGCCGTGCTGAGTGCCGTGGCGGACGCGGCCAGCTTCGCCACCCTGCAGGGCAACGGCACGCTCGTCACCGATGCGAACGGCAGCGGCTACTTCCGGCTCGCCTACCCGAAGGGCAATGCCCTGTGGGCCCGTCTGCGCATCACCGCCCGGGTCAACGCGCTGGGCACCGAGGGGCAGGACTCGCTGGAGATGCCGATGTCGGCACTGGCCGAAGACCTGGCCGACATCGGACTGTCGCCGTCCAACCTGTTCAGCCCGTACGGCCTGGTACCCGACTGCACCGACCCGGGCTGACCCGGGCCGCGGGGCGCGGATCTTGCGTCCCGCCCTTCCGACGACGAACCTGCGGACAGCCGAGCGCCATGGTCTTCAAGAGTGACAGCAGCCCCGGTCAGCCCGGCGACGATGCGAACCTGCCGGTGCTGCTGGCGGCCGCCGCGGCGGTGTCGCCGGTCAACGAGCTGAACGGTGCGAATCGGGCGGCGCTGTGCCGCACCGCCGCGGTGACCCACGTGCAGCGCAACGACGTCGTCAAGCCCGAGGCGTCGCACCGCTGGATGATGTTCCTGGTGGAGGGTTCGCTGTCGCTGTACAACGGCAAGGAGGAGGTCGGACAGCTCGCCTCCGGCAGCAAGGATGCGCTGCAGCCGCTGTTCGTCGACAAGACGGCCTACCAGAGCGTGCGCACCCCCTCGATGGCGCGCATCGTCAAGTTCGGCCGCGAGCAACTCGACATCCTGCTGCGCGAGCAGCAGAGGAACGCCATTCACGTCATCGACGTCGAGGTCGGCGAGCTGGAGAACGTGGTGTTCGAGGACATCCTGGCCGACATGCTGGCCCACAAGCCGTCGTTGCCCAGTTCGCCGGACGCCGCGGCCCGCATCCTCGAGGCACTGCCCAACGTGGCGGGCATTCCGGAACTGGCCGAGATCATCCAGTCCGATCCCGGCCTGACCGCCTGCATCGTCAATGCCGCCAACCGTGCCGAGGCCGGCAACGGGGCGGATGCGACCACCAGCATCCGCGGTGCGATCTCGCGCCTGGGCGTGGGCACCACGCAACGCACCATCAAGGAGCTGCTGGCCAACCCCCTGCAGCCGGGCTCGCCGATCATCGCCAGGCGCTTCAACCGCTACACCCGGCGCGCCACCCTGTCGGCGGCCATCGTGCAGGTGCTGGCCCGCTCGGTGCCCGAACTCAAGGCCGAGGTCGCCGCCCTGGTGGCGCTGAGCGCGGACATCGGCGAGCTGCTGGTGCTCGGCTACGCCAACCGGCATGCGGAACGCTTCGAGAACGAGCAGCAGCTCGCCACCACGGTGGAGAAGCTGCGCACCGTGCTCAGCATCTGGCTGCTGTCCTCCTGGGACTTCCCGGCCGCCTTCGTCGAGGCGGCGACCATCTCGCGCGACTGGTACCGCAACCATTCCGGCGAGATCACCTACACCGACCTGGTGACGGGTTCGTTGCTCATCATCCAGTCGGAGACGCCGGACACCGAACCCAGCTCCATTCCGAGCGCCGGCAACCTGTTGCTGGCGCGACGGCTGCAACAGGCCGGCATCGACCTGACGGCGCCGGGCGAGATCATCAAGGCGGCCACCTCGCGCCTGGTCTCGGTGCAGGCGCTGCTCAAGGCGAGCTGAGCGGTGCGGCGAGCCGGGCCGGGCGAGGCGGCGAGCGGCAAAAGCTGCCCGCACAACGCGGCGGGCGGTGGTGGCGGGGCGTCGACGTCCATACTGGCGCGCCGACCGGACCGTACCCATGGGCGATCCCAAGAGTGGCGTTTCGCCGCCGACCTGGAAGTTGATGATCGCCAAGTGGTGCGGCCTGTACCCCGCGCTGCTGATCGTGTCCTACGCGAT
>ENA-ORXT01003632-ORXT01003632.1-marine-metagenome-genome-assembly--contig:-NODE-3632-length-16781-cov-9.137273_pt1 | contig 16781 bp, 15 predicted proteins | sample MGYA00237868_ERZ511482 | MGnify/ENA metagenome assembly ERZ511482 | reverse complement strand
TTAACTGCTTAACTGCTTAACTGCTTAACTGCTTAACTGCTTAACTGCTTAACTGCTTAACTGCTTAACTGCTTAACTGCTTAACTGCTTAACTGCTTAACTGCTTAACTGCTTAACGATTATCCTGTGTGATGAATTCTGCTGCACGTTCACCGACCATAATCGAAGGCGCATTGGTATTGCCAGTTGGGATGGTTGGAAATACTGAGGCATCTGCAACCCGCAAACCTTGGATTCCATTCACCCGCAGCTTATTATCCACCACCGATTTTTTTTCATCATCGCCCATACAACAAGTACCACATTGATGAAAAACAGTCCATGCGTTGTCTTTTATATATTCCATCAAGTCGGAGTCTGAGCTCACATTTGAGCCTGGCAGTATTTCTTCCTCGATCACGTGTTCAAAGGCAGCCGTTGCAGTCATTTTACGCATTAAAGTAAGCCCATCCATCATCAAATCACGATCATGCTGCGTATCCAGATAGTTGGGTGCAAGCTTCGGTGCCTGCATTGGGTCAGCTGATTGAATTTCCAAAAATCCCCTACTGGTTGGTTTACAAGGATTAAAACCAATGAGGAATCCGGGGAATGGATCGGGGCTAATGAGCGGTCGAGTGCCAACCGGTGCTCGGGTATAACTGACCGGCGAAAAATACAATTGTAAGTCAGGTGTAGCGGATGAAGGGTCAGTTGAAACAAACCCACCCGCTTGATTCAAACTTAACGTTAAAGGTCCTGTTCGTTTAAATAAAAATTCCAAACCAACCTTTAGCTTACCCAGCATTGGGCGCAACTCTTGATTTAGGGTATTCACGTTTGTTCTACAAACCAGATCTGCACCCAGATGATCTTGCAAGTTACGACCGACTTCAGATAGATCTTGAACTATCGGTATTCCAAATTTTTGTAGAACTTCTCTAGGCCCAACTCCTGAAAGCTGCAATAGTTGCGGCGAGTTAATCGCTCCCGCGCTCAAAATAATTTCACGCCGAGCATTAACCAAATGCGTCACACCACCACACTGATAACTCACACCTACAGCCGTATTATGATCAAAGAGAATTTTGGTTACTTGCGCTCGCGTGATAACAGTCAGGTTATGTCGCCCCATGGCCGGACGTAAGTAGCAAGTAGAAGCAGACGCACGTAGTCCATCGCGAGTATTAATTTGATACAAGGCTGCGCCTTCCATGTCTTGCGCGTTGTAATCTGCATTAAAGGGAATTTGACATTGCTCTGCTGCTTTCAGATAGGTCTGACACAACGGGTGTGCGTCGCTAGACATATCGCGCACCGACAACGGACCACCAATTCCTCGAGACTCACTGAACTCACCTGACCAGTCCTCCATTCGCTTAAAGACAGGTTCAACATCAGACCAATCCCAACCCTCTACAACTGCAGACCAGTCTTTATAATCGCTTGGATGGCCTCGAACATAGACCATGGCATTGATTGAACTGGAGCCGCCCAGTACACGACCACGGGGCCAGTATGATGGGCGATGGTTTAAACCTGGCACCGGCTCAGTTTGGTACTTCCAATTGACTCGCTCATCGTAATAAACTTTGCCATAGCCCAATGGCATCTGAATATAAGGACGTTTATCCCCAGGGCCTGCCTCTAAAAGTAAAACAGAATCACGACCACTTGCGCTTAACCTATTGGCCAATACGCAACCGGCAGAACCACCACCGACAATGATGTAGTCAAAATTCATGCAATGAGTAACCATCCAAGCCACAGCACATTGATAACGCATAGGGACAACATGGAAACAAGCGTTAGCTGCATGCCCATTACACGCGCTGACATAGGCGAGCTTGCATCTCTTAATCCCACAGGGTGTAAAACACGACCAGCGATAAACGCAATGGCTACTAACCCGAGTAAGAATCTAGGAACACCGTTTATTTCTGCGCATCCCAACATGATTAAAGCAAGTGGTGCGTACTCGAGCAAATTGGCTTGCGCTCGCGTGGCCCGCAATAACGATTCGTTACCGCCGTCACCCACGCTTATTTTTTCACTGCGCCTGATGGCAACCACCTTAAGCGAGAGCATGACGCAAAGCGCACCTAAAATAGCGGCACTGAGTGCTGTGACATAAAGCATTGAACTTACCTGTTATCAATAAATATTAAGAGGAAAACTGTTTGAATTGAATAACGTTGCCTTCGTGGGTCCAGCCTTCAAGCACTTTTGCGACTCTTATACGCCAAACACACTCGACACCCACTAGTCTCTTGGAGATTGATCAACCATGATGAGCTCGCCTAGATCAAATCCAAGTTCGGTTGCACGGTTGTTAAATCGCTCCATGACCTCGTCTGACACGGTTGGTGTTCTAGATAGAAACCACAGATATTTCGTGTTACTACCACTGATAAAAGCGTATTGATAGTCTTCTTTATCCAGTTCGAATACGGCGTAACTACCGTAAATCGGACCAAAGAAAGATACTTTTAAATGACCAACATTGCTATCACCCACAAAGTAAGCTTTACCGGTGGCGTCTTGCCATTTGTTTTTTTTAAGTGAGTAACCACGATTTTGAACAACAAGGCCACCATCATCACGTAAGGAATAGGTTGCTGTTACATTTTCTAGCCCACGTTCGAACCGGTGGTCTAACCGAGCAATTTCATACCATTGCCCGAGGTATCGATCAACCTCGAACTCATCTACCGGTGTCACGCCCTTCGGCAGGCCTGTACTCGAACAAGCACTGATTAAAGTGAGCAAAACGACTGCAAACACAGCTCTCATGGCTTTTCCTGTAAAAATTATATACAGGCAATAGTGTAGTGCTTTTTCCTTGCCTAGTGCTGTGTCTTCTTGTTAGGTTCTCCATCGCCTAATTGAGCGATGAACTGAAACAACAGCGTATGTGATTCTGGGCTTGAACTTTTCAGCTCCATCGACAACCGCGTAAATTTTTTCACCTGCTCATCGTGCTGGGATAAAAACTCTGCTAATTGTTGCTTGTCTTTTTCAGACGGTGAAATATTGAATTTCTTTTTCTTGTTTTCTAGAATTTCTAAAAACTCGTAGTGGTTTTGTTTGGTCTCAAACATGGCATTGTAGGCTTGCCAAGCGTCGTTGCTTGCATCGTCTAAAACCAATTGTGCAGAGCCGTCAGATGTTGCATCGGCATCCAGTATCTTGTCAGAGCTATCGGTCGTCATTGTTCTTGTCACTTGTCGAAAATCAAAAGATCGATGGTAAACGCCACGGGGAAAATACGGTAGTGAAGCATCGACGCTTGCGCACAGTAACAGCCGGTTATATCCGGCCACCGTATTCAGCCACCAATAAAGGACATTTCAACTTTGGGTCGAATAACAGATACCGAGGTGCGCGTTTCCGAATACCGATCTTCCCGTGTAGTCCAAATTCGTTTGAGTTCGTTTTTTAATACGGCATCATTCTCGTTTCGCAGTACTGGCCGAAGATCATGCCCGCTACCTGCAAACAGGCACGTGTAGATGCTGCCCGTGGCCGACAATCTAGCGCGACTACAATCGCCACAAAAAGGTTCGGATACAGACGTTATGATGCCGATCTCGCCACCACCGTCAACGTACTGCCAACGCTTGGCAACTTCACCACGATAGTTTGCTTCAACCGGTTTTATGGGAAGTTCTGCATTAATACGATCAGCGATTTCCTGACTGGTCACAACCGATGATAAATCCCACGCGTTAGTACTACCAACGTCCATGAATTCAATAAACCGAAGAATTTGCCCAGTGCCATGGAAGAATTTAGCCATGGGCAAAATGCTGTGATCGTTCAGGCCCTTCTTTACGACCATGTTGACTTTGATGGACTCAAAGCCTGCGTTGGATGCATTCTCTATTCCATCAAGAACACTTTGCACACCAATATCAACATCGTTAACGCGCTTAAACGTTTCATCATCAATAGCATCGAGGCTTACGTTTAATCGTTGCAGACCAGCCGAACGTAAGGAAGCTGCTCGCTTTTTTGTTAGTAAGCTGGCATTGGTGGTCAGGCTGATGTCGTTAATTCCATCGACTTTAGCAATCCATTCAACCAATTGCTCAAGATCGTTTCGCACCAAGGGCTCACCACCTGTAAGACGTATTTTACTCACCCCAAATTCTGCCGCCGTTTTCACAACACGCGTGATCTCTTCAAAGCTAAGTAGTTCTTTGCGGGGTAGAAATTTGTATTCTTTGTTGAACACCGACTTAGGCATGCAATAAACGCAACGAAAGTTACAACGATCAGTAACCGACACTCTTAAATCGCGCAATGGGCGATTCAGTTTGTCGACGACAACCGGTTCTTTTGAGTCGTTGTCTGTGCCGGATTCGGCTTCGTTAGACATCTGGTACCTTGTGTGAATAATAGATTAAAAAGCGGATTAATCGCCAAGGTTCAAATGTACCCGACTAAGGCCTTGGGACGCAATCGGTTTGCCTGTAAATGAGCCATGGGTATCATGACAATTGAGCCAAAATGCCACTTTTAAAACCTTGTGGTGTGTGAGGGATTGTCCAAGTTTATCTGCGTTTATCCCAGTTTATTGGGCTTGTCCAGATTCACCTGTGTTTATCCGAGCTTATCTGGCGCTACTCAGGATTATCCAGGCGCATCAGGGTTTGCTCGGGTTCATCTATGTTTACTTGAATTTACTTGATTGGATCCAGATTTATCTTGGAAATCGCTTCGGCTATGCGTGCTTTGGAAGTTATCCGCCACCGCGCTGGAACCTTAGATCAAAATTAGCCTTAAACGCTTCTTGCTGTGCCTGAGTGACCCCTTGAAACAAAAAGCTGACTTGGGCAAACGGGATACACATCAAGGCAATACGACGCTCCTGCTGAACACCTAGATGAATTTCAATCGTACCGTCATGCACATCACCATAGACCGTGTCGCCATCAATTCGGTATTGATGCGACCCCATCGCAGCCGGTAACAAACGATAGAAGTCGGAATGGGTTAGCCCCATGTCACGGCTATATTGAATATCGGGCACGTTATCCACCCGCAACTGGCGGCCAAATCGCTAGGACATCACCTTCTTTGAGCGCACCAGGTTGATCGCGATCGGTATCGCAAACAAATACTCCGTTAATTAGCACTAAATGCGCAAGTGTGCGCGGCACATGGTATTTATCGATAATGGAATTCAAACTGGCATCAGCTGAAATTTCGATAGCGGCTGCATTACGCACAGCATTGTTAGGCAATAAATCCCCTAACGTTGCATAGAGCTTGAAAGTAATTTGCATTAAAAATCGATGTGCAAAAAGTCGACTATGCCGAATTTGCCTGATTTTGGGCTTGGGCGCCGGCAAGATAAGCTTCGGATAAACGTGTTGGGTTTTCCATTAGCTTATCTTTCCATTTGCCCAACGGGGAAGCCGTTTGAATAAGCCCACGCATAACACCAACGTGTTGAGTCATGCCCAAGGTGCTGGCACCGACTAAAACATCATCTTTAAACTGCAGGTTAATGTATTGGTAATTATCTTTATCGACCAACTCAGACTCTTCACCACCGTCAACTCCCATCCACATACCAAACGATGTAGAGATAAGACCGACTGTGTCGAGCACGTTCATATTGACGTTACCAGCATGCTCGGTGACGTGACCGCTCACCATGCTTTGCGCGGCGACTTTGCCGTGCTCAACCGCCGTTGGTTGAATCGCTTGTACGTAATATTCACCTGTGGAGAAATCTTTACCTTGCGCCACATCACCCGCGGCATAGATATCAGAGATGTTGGTTTCCATGTAATCACCAACCACCACACCCATTTCGATGTTGATACCACTGCTTTCTAAAAATGCCGTGTTACTGCGAACACCCGTGGCACAAATGACCAAGTCGGCGTCGATACTTTCGCCCGTGTTCGTGCTAACAGTCAGTGCTTCGCCTTTAGCGTCGATACGATCAACTTTGGTTGATGTTAGAACACGAATACCCTGATCGACACACCAGTCTTTAATCATCGTTCCCATGACGCTGTTCGTCATACGAGAAACCATTCGGTTTTCCATTTCAATGACAGTTAGATTAACTTTACGAGCAGCAAGTGACTCTAGAATAATGCAACCAATGAATCCTGCACCCATTAAAGTGACGTTGGAACCAGGACTGGCTTTCTCAATTATTTTGTGTGCATCGGCTAACGACCAACAGTTATGGACGTTTTCTAAGTCGATACCGGGTATTGGCGGCTTGGTGGCCGTAGCCCCGGTTGCCACTAACAACTTGTCGTAAGCAATGCTGCCTTGATCGCCAAGCAGCACTTCTTTTGCTTGTGGATTGATACTACTGGCACGCGCATGGCGCACAGTAATACCCAGGCTTTCAAAATGATCACTGTTTTTACGAAGGTAAGTACCCTCAGGCGTGATATTGCCCGTTAGGTAGTAGGGAATAGCCATGCGTGAATACGGCGGCACATCTTCTGCTGCCAACAGGGTGACTTCGCTGCGCGCGTCAAGTTTCTTGATGTGCTCGGCGGCAGAGACTGCCGCCGGGCCCGCGCCAATTATTACGTGGTGCATTTATTGTTATCCAGGCAATCCTAGCCGTTGGTGTGTGTCAGAAGTCACGCTACCATCAGTATTCCAACCGCGAACGGCATAGTACTCAGGCAACATTTTATCGAGTTCCGATACTTTACCAGCCGCAGGACCAACGTTAGCAGGAAGCGTCGTTAATCGCGCTGGAAGATTGTCGTCAGCACCGGTTAATCCCGCTTTGGTGTTGTACTCACGCTCCATATTCCAGATACGCTCGCCAACTTCCATCATGCGCTCACTTGACCAATCACCGACACAGGCCGCATCAACCTGAGGGGCGATATCGTCCATTGTCCATGCAAACGTAGTGAATACACATAAACCAGCTGAATCAACTGCAGCCGTTGCATCCTGGAATGCCTTAACCAATCCAGCCTTGCCATCAGACTCAAGTGGGTCAGTTTTCTCCGGGATTCCCAGTATTTCTGATGCGATGGTGTAACCACGCAGGTGACAAGCACCACGATTTGATGTGGCATAAGCCAGACCAATACCCTGAATACCGCGTGGGTCGTAGGCTGGAAATTCTTGGCCTTTCACAGTCATAGAAAGCTCTGGATGGCCGTATTTTTCACATAAGCGCTTTGAGCCCATGCCTAAATCACGACCAAAACCTTCGCCTTTGGCTGTCGCCTCTGCCGCCCAAACTAGCGCTTCTGCAGAACCAAACTTCAGCTCAACACCATCGGTTTGAGCCGTTGAGATCGCACCTATTTCAAATAGCTCCATTGCAGCGGCAACCGTTGAACCAAATGAGATTGGGTCCATACCGTCTTCGTTACACAAAAAGTTCACATAAGTCAGTGCATCGATATCATCAATACCCGTGTCTGGACCTAAAGCCCAAGCAGCTTCGTACTCAAGACCACCGGAGTTAATCCAATATTCTGGTTTGTCTTTAACCGAGAAGTGCGTGCGATCGACGGTAGAGATTCGTCCACAAGCAATGGTGCAGGCATAGCATGCGCCGTTAGTCGTAAGATTAGGCTTGCCATCCGACTTTCGAGGTTCTGCCATTGCTTCTGCTGAAACCGCGTGGGCACCTTCAAATTGCGTTTCGCGCATGTTACGCGTTGGCAGCGCTCCCACCTCGTTGATCACGTTCATTAGTACTTGTGTGCCGTAAGCTGGCAGACCTTGACCTGTAACCGCGTTTTCGGCCAATACTTTTTTACCCGCTTTGGTTGTCGCCATAAACGCTTCTGGGTTATCGACATTCGCCAAACCCTGCGTGCCACGAACAACAACGGCCTTAAGGTTTTTCGACGCCATCACGGTACCAACACCACTTCGACCAGCTGCTCGATGCAAATCGTTAACGATAGCGCCATATAAACAGCCTTGCTCAGCACTTCGACCGATACAAGCAATGCGGGTTTGTGGGTCTTGGTGTTTGGTGCGCAGCATTTTGTCTGCTTCCCATACCGACTTACCCCAAAGATCGTCAGCTGGCTTTAGTGTGGCTTTTTCATTCTCGATACTCAGGTACATAGGGCTAGCCGCACGACCTTCGAAGATGATCATGTCCCAACCAGCAAATTTAAGCTCTGCACCAAAAAAGCCGCCCGAGTTAGAGCAGGCAATTGCATTGGTGAGTGGGCTTTTACAAATAACAGAGTAGCGTCCACCGGTAGATGCGGTTGTGCCGGTTAACGGCCCTGTCGCCATAATCAATTTATTGTCTGGCCCAAGCGGGTCACAGGCCGGATCGGTCTCTTCGACCAAGTAGCGTGTTGCCAGACCACGTTGACCAAGATAATCATTGGCCCACTGCATGTTGAGTGGCTCTTCAGTAACGGTACCGCTGGAGAGATTGACTCGAAGTACTTTCTTTGTCCACGACATAACTTGTCTCCTAGCTATTAAGTAGCGTTATCGGTTTTTGAAGCCCAAGCACGCATTTTGTCGAGGCCAGTAGCATTGGCATCGACATACGTAATCGCTTGAGTTGGGCATGCATCGACACATGCAGGGTCGCCACCGCATAAATCGCATTTCACGACTTTGCCAGAGGAGGTGTTGTAGTTGATGGTGCCAAATGGGCAGGCAATAGTACAAACCTTACAGCCCACGCAAATGTCTTCAAGAACATCTTTCGAACCGGTTTCAGCATTAATAACAATCGCATCAACTGGGCACGCTTGCATACACCAAGCTTCATCGCACTGTGTGCACGTATAAGGAACGAACCGACCCTCATCATGGAAGGTAAATACTTTAATCCGCGATTTGGACGGGTTGAACATACCCTCATTTTCCAATGAACACGCCGATTCACACTGCAGACAGCCGGTGCATTTACCCGGGTCGATGTGCAGAGACTTTTGCATGATGCTCCTCCGTAGATGTTGTTATCGCCGCAGCTTTATCAATAGCTGCTTTTGTCTTTAAGACACAATGGCTTTGAATTCAATGGCTTACACTCAACCACGATACGTGGACAAGTAAAAACCACACTTTCTGTGGGTACAGTAAGTAAATTGGCGCGACATTGCAAGATTAGCTTGCTGGCCAATTAGGGCCATATTCAGTGAAAGACGTCATTTTGTCTTTAATGAAGGTAGATCGGAACCGCTTAAGACTAGAGCAAGTCCTCGGCGATCTCCTTGGCTGAAACATTTGCCAATGGATGCTTCAGAACAGATTCGAAAATATCCAGCCCTAATCCGTAGTCATCGCCGTGATCTCTATATACCCGACTAAGTAATCCGGCCATTAAACCCGTTGGCTTTCGTTTCAAGGAATCTATACACAGCTTACAGAATGATTTGAGGTCACCAGATTCAAGCGCATGCCCAAAATAACCTGGATAGCCCTCGCTTAAGTCAACCTTATCGTCATAGTCTTCGATCATCGTTATAAGTGGTACCCATTTGTCATCAAGCTTTACGTCCGTAATCAGACCTTCGCACTGCACTTCTTTACCCCGAAATTGTGCAGATATATCAGCATCACTGACTCCAGCGTCAAGCAATTCAATAAGTTGCTCGGCAAACGTATTCCAATCAGTCGACCACTTTTTTTCGATGTTCTTACTCACCAATATTGATCCGCGTAAAGTAACTAATGCGCCTCTTCCCAACTATTCCCCATACCCACATCAACTTCCAACGGCACCGACAAAGTCGCAGCGGCAATCATGTGTTTTTGAATGTCCTTTCCAATGTCATCCGACTCACCTGCAGGCACCTCGAGTACCAATTCATCGTGCACTTGCATGATGACTTCCGCATCCACTTTATCTCTGGTTAGCCAGGCATCTACTAATATCATTGCGCGTTTAATGATGTCCGCGGCCGTTCCCTGCATGGGTGCATTGATAGCGGTTCGCTCTGCGTATTGTCGTAACTGGCCATTGCGTGCGTTTATGTCGGGTAAATACAATCGACGACCAAAAACGGTTTCAACATAGCCGGTCTCTTTTGCATTGGCACGCGTATCGTCCATGTATGTCTTAACACCAGGGTATCGTGCGAAATACAAACTTATGTATTCAGCCGCCTCTCCACGGGATATATCGAGCTGCTTTGCCAATCCAAAAGCAGACATGCCATAAATGAGTCCGAAGTTAATCGCTTTAGCCGCACGTCGTTGATCAGCATCAACATCGGCGACATCGGTTGCAAACACTTCTGCCGCAGTCGCTCTATGTACGTCCAATCCTTGCTCAAAGGCTGTGACCAATCCTTCATCGGCAGACAGATGCGCCATGATGCGCAATTCAATTTGAGAATAATCTGCGGCCAGTATTCTATAACCCTTGCGTGGTACAAACGCCTCTCTTATGCGTCGTCCTTCCTCTGTACGCACAGGAATATTTTGCAAGTTTGGATCAGTGCTCGACAAACGACCAGTTGATGCAACCGCTTGATGGTAAGACGTATGCACCCGCCCAGATCCTGGGTTAACTTGTAGAGGTAGCTTGTCTATGTAAGTAGACTTAAGTTTGGCTAAAGAACGATGTTGCAAGATGAGTCGCGGCAATGGGTAATCAACGGCCAACGTTTCTAAAACGTCTTCCGCTGTTGAAGGTTGCCCTTTTGGTGTTTTACGAATAATAGGAAATTGCTTTTCGTCAAAAAAGATTTCTTGTATTTGTTTAGGCGAACCTAAGTTGAACTCTTTACCTGCATCTTCATAGGCATCCGCTTTTATTTTCTCAAGCTTGCCACCAATCTCTTCACCTTGCGCATTAAGCATGTCAGAGTCGATACCAACACCACTGTATTCAATACGCGATAAAACTTGTAGAAGGGGCAATTCTGTTTCTAAGTAGAGCTCTTTAAGCTTATCGTTTTCCTCAAGCTGAGGCCAAAGAACATTGTGCAGTTGCAGCGTTATGTCGGCATCTTCTGCTGCGTAATGACTCGCTTGTTCTAGAGGAATTTGATCAAAGGTAAGTTGCTTCTTGCCCGTACCTGCAATATCTTTAAAGTTGACAGTCTCAACTCCCAGATACTTACGCGCAAGTGAATCCATGTCGTGCCGAGTGGCTGTTGAATCCAGTACGTAAGATTGCAACATGGTGTCGTGCGCAACGTTTGTTAGGACAATATTGTATTTTCTTAGTACGTTAATATCGTACTTAATGTGTTGACCAATAATATTGCCTGTGGTGCGTTCCAGTATGGGCTTGAGTTTTCCGAGTATGGTATCTCTATCGAGTTGCTTCGGGGCATCTTCATAGGAATGCGCCAAAGGCACATAGGCAGCTTTACCCGGTTCAATAGCAAACGACACCCCCACTATCTCTGCAATCATATAGTCAAGACTGGTGGTCTCAGTATCAAACGCAAACAGTTTTGCTTTGTCGAGTTTTTTCAACCAAGCATCAAACGATTTCATCGTTAATATCGTTTCGTAGTCTTGGTCTTCTCGCGCTACCGGTACGACATCTGTCGACAAAGTAGACGTTGTACCACTAGCCGCTCCAACTGAAGTACCAGGAAGCAATGGCGATTTACCTTCGGCCAACTCACGTCGCCATGTTTTAAACTCTAAGGTGTCATAAAGCGCGGCTAGCTTTTCTCCATCAGGCTCACCAAGCTTTAGTTTTTTAATAGTACTTGGCAGCTCAACATCCGTTTTGATTGTCGCCAGCTCATACGACATCGGTAAGAATTCAATACTGTCACGGAGCTTTTCACCAATCTTGCCCTTTACCGATTCTGCATTGTCGATGACCGCTTTCAAGGAATCATTCGCCGCTAACCATTTTGCCGCTGTTTTGGGTCCACAGCTGGGTACACCAGGAATGTTGTCGGATGTGTCTCCAACCAGTGCAAGGTAATCGATAATCTGCGAAGGCTTGACGCCAAACTTATCAATGACGCCCTTCTCGTCCATCACCGTATTGGTCATGGTGTTGATCAACGACACATTGGCGTTAACCAGCTGCGCCATGTCTTTATCCCCAGTGGATATAACGGTGTTTAGTCCGGCTTTTGTGGCTTGAACAGCCAAGGTGCCAATAACATCATCAGCCTCAACTCCCTCAACGATCATCAAAGGCATACCCATATTCTGTACAACTTGATGTAGCGGTTCTATCTGGGTGCGCATGTCGTCCGGCATTGGCGGGCGATTGGACTTATACTCCTTGTAAATATCGTCGCGAAACGTCTTACCTTTTGCATCAAAAACCACCACCATTATTTCTGGCTGGTAGTCAGCAACGAGTCGACGCAGCATGTTTACGACACCGTAGATAGCACCGGTCGGCTTACCTGTTGCCGTCGCAAGCGGCGGCATTGCATGGAATGCGCGATACAGATAAGACGATCCATCGACTAGAATTACAGGTTTGGCAGCAGGCATGCCGTTCTCTCTTGATCAACAATCCCGATAGTGTACGTGAACACGAAAAAACCGTTTTAAGGAATCCAATGCGACAACTACCCAAAAACAACCAAATGAGCGCGGATGCTCGCGACCGAGCGTTAACGCGTGATTCATGGAAAATTTTCCAAATCATGGCCGAGTTCGTTGACGGGTTTCAGCAGCTCGCCGATATCAGTCCATCAGTGAGCATTTTTGGCTCAGCCAGGTTCAAACCAGACAACCCTTACTATCAGGCTGCAGAAGAAATCAGCCGATTGTTGTCCGATTCTGGCTTTGCTGTCGTCAGCGGTGGTGGACCAGGCATTATGGAGGCGGCCAACAAAGGCGCACTTGCTGGGAAGTCAGCCAGTGTTGGGTTAAACATTCGCCTACCCCATGAGCAGTCTGGCAACGGCTTTCAAGACATCAGTATTAACTTTAAATACTTTTTCGCGCGAAAAGTGATGTTTGTAAAATATGCGTCTGCCTATGTTGTTATGCCAGGTGGGTTCGGTACGCTGGATGAGATGGCGGAAGTGCTTACATTGGTACAAACTGGTAAGTCGCAAAAAGTACCGATTATTTTGTATGGCTCTAGTTTCTGGAACGGCCTTATTGAGTGGTTCAAAGATTCGCTAATTGCAGAGGGCACCATCAGCGCTAAGGATTTAGACTTATTTCACATCACTGACGACCCGCAGTTCGTGATAGACACCATTTTCGACTTCTACGAAGGGGTCGATTTGGATGCCATTATCACGCAGTCACAACTACAAATGGACCTGTAACCTCTTTTAAATTGAACAAGGTTTATTCTAACCAGTTCACAATTTTCTTAGGAATGATTGCGCCTACCATGGCGCAACATTCACCGACAACACCCCACCATTGCATACTTTTTTAAGAGCAATGACACAAAACTAAGCAATAGTTACATTCTAAGTCACAAGACAACACACAAAACCTCCCCAGCATTACAGACAGCACCGCTTGATGCCGTCTCTAAGGACATGAAGCTGCCTCATCTCGGAGCGGTAAATTGCTTACAAAGGACTGCGAGATATGAACATTAATTATTGGACCATGTTGATTACTGCTTCCTTCTCAATCCGCGCCAACGTTAGATAGCATGATGCTCTCTGAGACAGCTCGAACATGGTCGTTACGTCGCCAAACTTTTCTTGTCACTGGTGCAACTTTTCTGATTCTCGGATTAGCGGTGTGCGAATTCGCAAGACACACTAGTGTGCGTAATTACTATCAGAATTTCGAACAAAATTCCGAAATACTAACGTCCACAATAGCTGCAGCGTCTCACTATGACATTCGCTCTCGAAACACGTTTGCACTAAACGACATAATCATGCGGCTTGTTGATTCCGTTCCCGATGTGAAAGCCGTTGTCATCTATGGCCATCGAAACGAAAGACTCGCTTCGTGGGGTGAGTATTTCATCAACGAAGATGCCAATGTACAGTCTGTATCCTCGTACGAAAAACTGATTGAAGATCACGGCAAACCGATCGGGAAAATAGCTATTGCATTTGATGTCAGTAAACAAAAACAAACACTTCGAGAAAACGCGATCAATATCTACTTGATCGGCATTTCCATCATCGCTTTCTGTGCAACGTTAATATTGGCCATGCTCAGCCGTGTTGTAGTCAACCCAGTCCGCAGAATACACGAGCACCTATTGCAACTTCAAAACAATGAAAATCCTGGCAAACTTAAGATTGCTGTTAATAAAGAGATGTTCTACTTGGGTAATACCGTCAATGAGCTGGGCAATGTATTAGAGCTTAGAAAACAAAATGAACAAGAGTTGGAACAAGTTTCAAAAGCTAAGTCAGAATTTTTAGCCAATATGAGTCATGAGTTACGCACTCCCATAAACGGCGTATTGGGAATGCTTACGTTGTTACGAGAAACGCATCTCGACCCACAACAAAATGAACAAGTCAGAGTAGCCACTAGCTCTAGCAAAAGCTTACTGACGCTCATAAACGATATCCTCGATTTCTCGAAACTCGAAGCAGGCAAACTCAACTATGAACAAATTGAATTTGATTTAGAGTCTCTGGTCGAGGAATGTGCAGAGGCACTCTCTGACTCAGCGTTCAACAAAGATCTTGTTTTTCTTTGCCAAATAGATCCAGATGTACCAGTCAATGCTATTGGTGATCCTACTAGATTACGCCAGGTACTGACCAACCTTGCTGGCAACGCCATAAAATTCACAAGCGAAGGCATTGTGAAAATACACGTGCAACGATGCAATGAAACGAGTGACTGCAACAAAATAAAATTTACCATTTCAGATACGGGAATTGGAATCAGCCCCGACGCTTTGACCGGTCTTTTCAAATCATTTGCACAAGCCGACAATTCAACCACACGAAAATTCGGAGGAACCGGACTCGGGCTTGCTATTAGCAGAAGAATTGTTGAAGGAATGAACGGACAAATCGGTGTTAGCTCGACTGAGAAAAAAGGCAGCACTTTCTGGATCACTCTGGATTTGCCATCTGCTGGTCATCAATCGGTTTTCGATTCAAATCGGCTAGCATTCGACCATGCTGTCAAAGTACTTTTGGTAGAACACATAGAGCCTGCAAAAAATTATATTACGCAGCTGCTTGAAGAACAAGGTATTGAGGTTCAACATGCGGAGTGTGGCAACGAAGCTTTGCATAAAATAGATGAAGAAATACAAAGCGACAAACCCTATGAGGTGGTTTTATTCACAACCCAAATCAATGGCATGCCAGCACGAGAGTTTTCGCAGCGCATAAGCCAGCAGGAAAGGTATTGCGATTTAAAATTGATTGCTATTAATATAATAAGCCAATCGCGCAGCAACTTGTACACACATACTAACAACCGTATATCGGGTCATATCTCAAAACCAGCTCGACGGACTGCATTGTCAAAAGCATTATCGACGGCAATTTTAGAAAAAAATGTTCAATCTGTAGAAAGTAGATCAGACGATGTGCTGAATGATGAAGATCAGTCTGGCAAATTGCCATTGTGTGTACATGTAACTAAAAACTTATCAAGCACGAACCAAGAAGTAGATTCAAACGATCAATCAAAATACCACGACATCACTATTTTAGTGACTGACGACAACCTTATAAACCAACAAGTCGCACAAGGTATGTTGGAACATTTAGGTTTTAAAACGTTGCTTGCAGATAACGGCCAAGATGCGCTTGATTTACTGCGACATCAACATGTTGATCTCATTTTGATGGATTGCCAAATGCCTGTGCTTGATGGGTTTGAAACTACGCAGCAAATACGAGCATCTGTCTCACACAGTCATTTACCGATAATTGCGTTAACCGCCAATGCATCTCAAAGAGATGCTGAAAAATGCTTTACCGCCGGTATGGACGATTTTCTAACAAAACCAATCGATATTAAAATTTTCGAAGCAACGCTCGTTAAAGCACTTAGCCATGTTATCGATGATAACCAGCTTAGTAATGATCACGATAGGAAAGCTGCCTAAGCGGTCAAACACTAGGCAACCAAACTACCCATAATAAAAATCATAAAGAGGTATTGAACGTGAAAAGTAATATTCAACTAAACGACCAAAATAGTGACAACAGTTTCAATAATATCGAATCGGTAGAATCAATCTATCCTGCTGATGCTATCGATATAATAGACACTGTCAGCACGCAATTAATCAACGACAAGAACGCCGCCACTGAACCCAATCAGACCGCCGCCAACGATCAACACTCACAGGGGAACATCTACTCCTTGGACAATGCGCGTATGCTGAAAAAATCGAAGTCGCAGGAACGGCGGAGCCTAAAAAGCCGGTTAACGGATAGACGATCAGACGCCCGAGTTACGGCCAGTGGTGAACCTCAATACGATAGAAGAGAGGCAAACCGAATAGCGAACATAGACGCCATTAGATTGACGAGCACGATCATTTGACATAGCTACCTGTAAACGCCTTTGGGTAGAGAGGTATGGCTAGCCACTACAAGCAGCGTTAGATAAACATGCAATAGTATTTTGCGGTTGGAAACATCATTTGCGCTTAACATTACACCGAGTCATGGTTAACATTTGATCGCCTGCTAATTCAGTGCTTAACACTATCGTAATGTATAACCGTTAATGTAGCGCAACGCTGCCAACCCGCGACATCAGATGTTTTTACAGTGCCAAATAGTTGTACAACGACAGGTTACCTGCCTCGTGCCGACTTGTGCATACACGAATTATCTATCAAGATGACTATCCCTAATGCCGAAAACTATATTGAATCGGTTGTATTTCATATTATCGCGATACAAGATTTGCAGTATGGATTGTTGTGCCACAGGAGTTGTAATGGGTAATCTGCTGAGATC
>ENA-ORXT01003631-ORXT01003631.1-marine-metagenome-genome-assembly--contig:-NODE-3631-length-16788-cov-49.993836_pt1 | contig 16788 bp, 11 predicted proteins | sample MGYA00237868_ERZ511482 | MGnify/ENA metagenome assembly ERZ511482 | reverse complement strand
CGCGCGAGGGTGATGGCGAAGGCCTCGAACATCAATGTGAAGCCGGAGCCCTCGCGTGCCCACGGCACGGGTACTTGTAGCGTCTTGCCGCACGCCGTGCAGCGCGTGCGCGGGATCTCGCAGTTCACGAACGCCTGGTACTGAAAGAAGTTCAGGTGGCGCCACTGGCGAGCCCGAGTGTCGTGAACGGGCTGCTCGCTCGCGCCACAACCGGGGCAGTCAAAGTGGCTGCCGCGCGCGAAGCCGACATGGAAGTCGATGCGCCCGGCGTCCGGGCGGAAGTCCACCGACTGCACCGCCCACGGGTTGTGCAAGCCGAGGGCGGCGGTGAACAGCTCATCTTCGATCGACACGTCGGACAGCTCCACGGGCATCATCAGGGAACCGAAAGCATACCGCCGGTCATGCCGATACCCACACGGATCGCGAAGGAGCCCCAATCCAGGCTCGCCTCGGAGGGCCGGAAGTGCCCGCTGCGATTGTCGATCTCGAACGCTGTCTCGACTGCGCGAGGATCTGCAGCGCCTCGACGAGCGCGTCGGAGAGCAGGATGAGCGTATCGCACGCCAGGCGAAGGAGGACCCGGTCGCGCAGCGACTGCTCACGCTGCGTGGCGTAGGACCGCTGACCGCGACGGCACTGGCCGGAGCGCTGGGCGATGGGCGGGCCTTCGGTAAGGGGCGTGACTTCGCCGCCTCGCTGGGGCTGACGCCGCGACAGCACAGTACCGGCGGAAAGGAGCGGTTGCTGGGCATCAGCAAGCGAGGAGACCCCTACCTCCGCAAGCTCCTCGTGCACGGAGCACGAGCGGTCATCCGGCATGCAACGCATCGCGATGACGGGCTGAGCCGCTGGGTGAACGGGCTCGTCGCCCGAAAGCACGTCAACGTCGCCACGGTGGCGCTGGCGAACAAGACGGCGCGCATGGCGTGGGCGATCGCTCACGGCAACGTCGACTACGATCCGACGCTCGCCACGGCGGCTCAGACCGCCTGACGAGTCGGCAGTACCGCAGTACCTGCAGAGAACCAGTCCACCACGATTGCAAAGCACAGCGCTTGATGGCGAACAGGTCGAACCGGCGCCGGAAGATCCCGTTTGAACGACGAGCCTCGGAGCTCGTGTAAGCGATAGGGAGCCGGCGCGCGAATAGCCCATCAGGGTCCGATGCCTCACGTGAACGGCATCAACAATGAGACCAGATACACGTAGGCAGTCGTACTCTGGTCGTCGCGAAGCGAAGTGCTTGCAAAAGAGGAGGAGTCCATACACGTTCTGGGCAGCAACATACGCTGCTTCGCACGAAAATTAGATCCCTACCCACACGGAATCCGGGAGAATGAGCCGTATCGAACTCGGCTGTCCGTATTTTAGTGTTTCGGGATCGAAGTTCGGCGCCACTCATCTATTAACTGTCTTTCTTTTTTTCGGAGTTCTCGATGAAGCTTGTAGAGCGTGATCAATTTCGGATGAGCCTGTCTTGTCGCTTCGCTCAGCCTCATTGCCTCTCCCGCGACCTCGGCAGTACGTCTCAAGGCGAGTAACCGGGTTCGCATGTCTTGATCCTGGGTTGCCTCGAGATATCGTTGGTGCACAGACTCAGCAATATCAAGGTACTCTTGGACTACTGGGCCGACCCTTTCCGCCGGCTCCATTTCAATCAAGTTGCAAAGGTGCATTGCCAGCATTCGCGTGGCGCGAGCGGTGTCGGATTCGTCTGAATTCGGATCACGAACGATATTGCGCAGAAATTCGATCATGCGCTTGACAGGCTCCGGTTCACCTCGTTTTCTGGCGGCTGAAGCTTCGATCTCTAACTCGAGCTGCGCTCTGAACACTGCTTGGCGCATTAGAACGCCTCCAGTATGCCATTGCGTTCGAAGATTCCCTTCGCCCACTCAAGGCTGCTGTCGGACGGTCGGAAGTGCCCGCTACTATTGTTGATATCCAGAATCACATAGCCCCCTCTACCAGACTCGATGATACTGATTTCCCCTGCGCTCAGGACCGGAGCGCCAGCAGTCAGGATGGAATGGTTGATCGTCTCGCCAGCTGCCGTCTGCGGAGCAACAAAGAGAACCCCTTCCTCATCAATCGCCCAGATCAAAGTCTCTCCCGTCTCTACGAGTGTCGCGAACGCAGGCGAATTCGCTCGTCGATCTCGTGGCGCTGCTCGGCGGCCGCAGCGGCGAGCGAGGCGGCCCGCTCGAGGCCGAGCGCCTCGGCCTCGACGCGCTCGAGCGAGCCGGCGCGCTGGGCGGCCAGGCAGTCCGGCAACAGGCTGACCGTACGGCGCGTGGCCGGACAGTAGTAGCGAGCGACCAAGCAGCCTCGGGGCCAGACCCGCGGGTAGGTGCCGTGGCGCTTGAAGCCGCAGCCGCCTTCGGGGTGCCAAGGGCAGCCCGCGGGAGTTGCCGCGGACCAGCCTTCGAGGGCAACGTAATCGTCGCCGGTGAGTGGCGTCGACCAACGCATCTGCACACCGGCCACCGGCCCGCACGGCGTTCACCGTGGCGGGCCACCTCCTCCTTGCGAGGTCGAGTCCGGGGGTCAGTGTGCACCGCGGTCGCCGATCTCGCGACCGGGGCGGCGCCGCTCTGTGGACGTCGGCGACCTCGAGCGCCGCCCTCTACGTCCTGCATTGCTCCGTTCTTCCGCCGATCCGCTGACGGAGAAGAGCGGGATGTCAGGCGGTGCGGTTCACGAGATTACGTGAACGCCAACACGGCTGCTGAGCAACCGCTCGATCGAGAGCGTCGGTCTCCTTTCGACGCGCCCGTGCCATTTGGGGATCACAGCCGGGCTGAGACCACGACATGGCCGACCGCCCTCCCGCGAAGAACGTGCTCGGTGAGCCGCTCGTCTCCTGCGGGCTCGATACCGTGACCGGCTTCTACCGCGACAGCTGCTGCGACACGGGTCCCGAGGATCTCGGCTCGCGCACCTTCGATGCCATCGCACGAAGCTGGATCGTCGCGTCGCGGACGAGATCGGCTACGCGATAGGCGTTCGGACGATGCGTTACTGGTGAAGTCGGACCTGCCGCTGCTCTTCCTTGCGTAACACGCAGTAGAGATCGGCACAGTCACGGAGGCGAGGGAAGGCCGACAACTTCTCGTCGCTCAGCTCGTACGCACCCTTCATGACGGCAGCGATCTCACGCATGGCAAGCAGTCGGATTCCAAGTTCATCGTCTTGCGCGGCCGTCTCATGGAACTCTCGGACCGAGTCAGTGATTTCTAGGTACTCCTCGACCCAAGGCCGGACGCGATCGACTGGTTCCATTTCAATCACCACACACAATCGGCGCGCCAACTTGGATGTCGCGCGAATCACATCGGTGGGCGTCGATTTCGGGTCCCGGATGACTTCCCGCTCGTGCTCGATCACTCGCTTGAACGGTTCGCTGTCCCCTCGCTTCTCTGCGCCGAGCAGCTGTAGGTTGAGGTCGTTCGCTCGCTTGAAAGATTCCTGTTTCATCAAAAGCCTATCCGCAGTCCGTTCTGTTCGAAGACGCGCTTCGCCCAATCCAGGCTCGCCTCGGAGGGCCGGAAGTGCCCGCTGCGATTGTCGATCTCGAACGCTGTGTAGCTTCCATCGCCCATCGTGACGATCTGTGCCTCACCGGCACTGAGCACTGGCTCCCCGTAGGTAAGGATGGAATGATTGATACTTCGATTGCCCACGTCTCGGGGCGCAAAAAACAGTTGGCCGCCTTCGTCGATAGCCCATATCAGTCGCTCTCCGCTTGCTACCAGATCTTTAAACTCGGTCGATCCGGGCGTCGCTCGTACGACGCCAACTTCTGCCGCGATCTCGAGTTCGCTTTCTAACCGTTCCGGCAGCTGATTCGAAAAGGATCGCGTCGGGCGTCCTGCATCGACAGCGGCTGCACCCGCCAGCCGCTCGGCCCACCAGTCACCAAAGTCTTTGCCGGTTCCCGCGCCGCCCGCCGCGTCGTAGTCGCTCCGTGCGGCAACATACGCCGCTTCGGATGGAAACTGAATCCCTTCGGGAGAAGTGAAGGCGGTCGGGGCGAGGATGCGATCGACGAGCCCGTCGACTCCCTCGACCGCAAGGACGGTCTGGTTGTAGAGATCCTGATCCGCTGGGCAGGCGCCGCCGGTGTCGTCGAGGTAGTCGATCTGCACGCGTCGGAGTGTCTGCGCGAGCGCGGCGATGCTCACCCGGCTCGCGTTGCCGTGTGGATCGACGTAGCCGCTGCGGTAGACCTTGATGGCGGCGACGAGCGCGACGTGATCGTTCGGTTGGAAGATCAGCTGATCGAGAATGCGGGCGCCGTTGTGTCCGCCGTCGTAGGCGAGTGCGAAAAGTGTCAGATAGGGCGCCGCTCTCGCGACGATACGCACGGCGGGTTTCGCGACGCTTCCCTGTAAACGTGGCTGGCCGCGTATCTCGTCGATCGGCGAGTTCAATCCGAGTCGCCGCATCTGGCGCTGGATTTCCGGGTCTCGCAGGGCCGCCTCCGACAGTTCGAGCAAGCCGAGTGGGTCGATCGCGGACAAGGGGTCGGCATCGACGTAGGCGTAGGTGTTCGCGCCGCCGGCGAGACCGATCGGATCGCTCGTGACGTAACGGCCGGTGCTCGGGTCGTAGTCCCGGTGGTAGTTGTAGTGGGTGTCGGTTTCCGAGTCGGCGTACTGGCCTGGCAGGCGGAGATCGAGCCGGACGCTCTCGACATCGACGGTGGCCTCACCGAAGGGCGCATACGTCGCTCGCCAGACGACGCGGCCATCGGCGTCGGTCATCAGCCGCGGGGTGCCGAGATGATCGCCGTGAATCGCGTAGGCCGTTCTTCCTTCCAGCTTGGCGACGGCACGGTGTCCGTCGAGGTAGACGTACTGCGAGGTGACCCGGCCCGTGCCATCCGCTTCGGCGGCGAGTGTTGAGCCGTCGTACAGGAAGTAGGTCGTGATCGGCTCGGCAGCGTCGCCCCCCTGCAGGCCGGTTTCGGGGTAGACGATCTTCCTGACGCGCTCGCCGAACGCGTTGTAGGCGTAGCGAGCGAGCAGGCGTCCGTCGCGCGAGGCGGTGAGCGGACGGCGCTCGGCGTCGTAGGTGTAGGCCAGGGCGCCTGCCGCGCGTGGCGTACCGTCGCTCGCGTAGACGTACTCGCGTTCGTGGCCGGTGCCCTCGTCGACGACGGCGAGCAGGCGGTTTCCTCGTCCGGGCGGCGCGTGACGGTAGCGCGTACGGCGTGAGCCGTTCTCGTCGCGAACGGTGCGCTCGAGGCGGTTGCCGACGGCGTCGTGAACGTAAGTGATGGTGCCGCTCGCGCTGTCCACGAGGCTCAGGCGACCGTCGGTGTAGGCGTAGCGACGCGGACTGCCGTTCTCCTCGATGCCGATGATCCTCCCCGCGGCATCGAAGCGGTAGTCGAGGCGGAGCGCGCGACCGATCTCGAGGGAGGTGATCTCGCCGTTCGCCGCGTGGCGGCGACGGGTGGCGAGTCCGCCGTGCGAGACGTGCCCCGCCTTCCCGTCGCGCGAGTCGGTATCGATCTCGGCGACGAGCATCTCGTTGGCCAGTCCGAGCCAGCGACCGCGAGTGATCGCGCGCAGCCGCCCCCGGTCCGGACCGCTCTCGTGATAGTGGTGGCGTAGCGTCTGTCCATCCGGCAGCCGTTTGTCCACCAGTCGTCCGCGTTCGTCGTGGGTGTAGCGCGTCTCGAATGCGTGGCCATCGATCTCGCGCACGTGCACGACAAGCTGACTCTCGGCGTCGTAGGAGAAGCGCTCGACGGTCGCGTCGTTGCGGGCCTCGATCACACGCCCATGGGGGCCGCCTTCGGTTCCGTAGACCCATTCGGTCGTCCCTTCCGCATCGGTGCGCGTGGCCAGGCGGTCAGCGGCGTCATAGGTGTACGCTGTCGTCGCGCCGCTTTCGTGGACGCGCTGGATGCGATTGCCGGCGGCGTCGAACACGTTCACCGTCACGCCGGTGTCGGGGCTGTCGAGCCGCACGATGCGGCCGAAGTCGTCGTGTAGGGTCTCGGTACGATTCGCTCGTGCGTCCGTCGACGCGCGGATGCGGGCGAACCCGTCGAACTCGACGCTGTCGTCCTCGGCGAATCGCTCCTTACCTACAGCGTCGCCGTGCCCGCGGGCATCGCGGTATCGCTGTATCGAGCGCACGAGGCTGCCGTCGAAGCCGTGACGAAGGAGCCTGGTCATACGCCCTTCGGTGTCCGTCAGCCAGCGGGTCACGCGGCCCAGATCATCGGTGATCCGAGCGGGCCGACCTGCCGCGTCGTGCTCCAGGGAAAGCGTCCGCCCGTCCGTGTCGGTGATCGCCGTCACGCGCCCCTCCGCATCGCGGGTCCAGCGGACGACGAACCCGCGATGGGCGAGGCGGACGACGTCGCCGTGTGCGTCACGCTCGACGTGCCAGGGGCTTCCGGTCCCGAAACTAAAGGCCTTGGGCCGTCCGGACGCGTCGTGCTCGAGCAGACGGATCGCGGGGGCTGTGGGCGGGTGAACGGCGACGAGTCGCGACGGGATGTTCGCGTCCCGTTCGAGGCGGGTGATATCCGCGATGTCCTCGCGCGGACCATCGATGGCGGTCAATCGACCGTCGGTGTAGGCGAACCGTGTCGTGCGTTCGATCGGGACGAAGTCAGTCGACGGGGCGGAAGCGTCAATTCGATCGTGCGTGACTTCACCCGCCGCGGCACGTGCCGTGGCCGTGACGATAGGGGCGAAGCCGCGCTCGGTGATCGACGTCGGTGCGCCGCCCGGATCGAACGTGGTCGCGATGGTGTGTTCGCCCGCACCGTTCACGCTCGGACGGGCGACGAGCGCGGGACGCGCGACGCCCGGTATGTACTCTCGCCGTTCGATCAGACGGTCGATCCCGTCCGATCCTCGTGCGAGCATCGTGGCAAGGCGTCCGTTCGCCGTCCACGTGTAGCGTCTTTCGGTGAGGACCGTTCCGTCGTCATCGAGTCGAGTGACCCTCTCGAGACGAGCGTCCGCGGTATAGGTGTAGCGCCGCCCGGTCGGCGGGCACGTCGCACAGCCGGGGCCGGTCGCCGACATCAGCAGCGAGGCGCCGCTCGACGGGTCCCGGCGCCAGGTATAGATGCTCGTGGCGCCGAGACTGTCCGTGACCGTGGTCGTGCCGATTGCGCCGACGGCCTCTCCGCGGTCGGCCGGTGTGTCGAAGGTGAGGGAGACGCGCTCGACCCCGTCGGCGTGCTCGGAGGAGATGGCGCGCCCCCGGTCGTCGTAGCGCCACGTGGCGAATCTCGTTCCGGTGCGCTCGGTGAGTCCGGTCAGGTGGTTCGGCCATATCGGGTCCTCGTAGTGATAGCGGCGAGCGGTACCGTTTGCGAAGCGCGCTTCGGCGAGGTTGCCGAGCGTGTCGTAGCCGTAGGTCACCCGGCTGCCGTCGGGAAGGACCAGGGCCGACAGGTTGCCGGGACGCGATTGGGCACGCGGACCGTCGTAGTTCCGGAGCGCCGCCCCTCCGGTTGGCGCGTATTCGAGGTGGAGCACGCGTCCGGCCTCGTCGGCGACGCGGGAAAGGCGGCGGTACCGGTAGTGAAACGTCAGGAATCGCGGCGCGCCGGCGGCGACGGACGCCGCGACGGGCCAGTCGATACGCACGAGGTAGCTGCCCTGAAAGCGCAGGGTTCGTCCGTCCGGAAGGTGCCAGGTGTGGCGGCCACTTTCCTCGACGATGAAGCCGTCGGAGGGAAGACCTGGACGGTAGCGGACGCGCCCCGAGACCTCCGGCGCTTCGGTCGAGTCAGCGCTGGCGACGTCGTTGGAAATGACGTCGACACCTACGTCTACGTCGACATCGGCACCGACGTCTACGCCGCCGCCGGCGTGAGCGCCCGTGCCGTCGACCAGGACCGCCCCACCGTGGCTGCCGACATCCGGAACAGGATGAGCGCCGACGCCACCGCCGCTCCGCTCCGACGCTCCGTTGGCGGTGTCGTCCATTCGCACGCTCGGCTCGTCCGGCAGGCGATGAAATCGCACGCGCCGCCCGGAACTCTCGATGATCTCGAGATCGCCGTTGGCGCGGGACAGGAGGGAGACGGCGAGGGTGTGCCGCCAGCCGGGGCCGAGCCCCACATCGATGTCGCTGTTGCCGCTGTCGTAGTAGCGGTGAAAGGCGAGCGGTGCACCTTCGAGGGCGAAGTCGGTCTCGCGCTGCCGCTTCGCGCCCGTGACGAGACTGACGGGATTGCCCAGGTAGACGGTCGGAAGCGGTGGCGCACCCGCGGAACCGCTGTCTGACGATGCGCACCCGCTACCCTGTTCGAGGTTGGCGGGACAGACGAACGTTTGCGCCAAGGCCGGCGGAGCGGGAATCGCGAGCGGGATCGCCAGCGTGACCATTCGGGCGAGCGCTCTGAAGCGACGCCACCTCGCCGGTGCAGGCGTGCCGGACTCCGTCCGGGACGCTGCCGTTCGCTCGTCCATGTGCGCGATCCACGGGGCAGGGCGCGAACGCGCCGAGCCCATATCCGTCGTGAGGCGGTCAGTCTGACCGGGACGGCGATCGTTGTCCGCGAACGGCTTCTCGACGCGGCGAACTCACGTGTGCAAGGTGCGCGCTTGCGTCAGCGAAAAAAGTGAGAAACCGGTCAGACCTTTGCGCACACACTCCGCAGATACCCGACCGCCTCATCCGTCGTGCAGAGGTCCGCGTACTTCGCGCTCATGTCGAAGAGGTTCGCCTCGTGCGGTCCGGCGTCCCGGTCGCCGACCGCGTCGCTGACGACGACGGTGACGAAGCCGTGCGAGATGCTGTCGACGCAGGTGGCGCGCACGCAGCCGGACGTGGTGACGCCGGCGAGCAGCAGGGTGTCGACCTTCATCCAGCGCAGCGTGGCGGCGAGCGAGGTGCCGAAGAAGGCGCTCGGGTACTGCTTCTCGACGAGCGTGTCGCCGTCCTCGACGGTCAGCCCGTCGGCCAGCTTCTGCGACGCCCGGCCGATCTCGAAGCAGGCGAGGGCGGGGACCTTGCCGTAGAACGCGCCGCCGTCGGCGCCGTGCGCGCCGGGTCGGTAGGCGACGGCGGTGAAGACCAGCGGGACGCCGGCCGCGCGCGTGGCCGGGGCGAGACGGATCGCGTTATCGAGCGCCCGACGGCAACCCTCGCCACCGAACAGCGGTCCGGTCTCGTCGTAGTAGGCGTGCGCGAAGTCGATCATCACGACCGCGGGGCGCGTGCCCCAGGTCTGCGGCGCGTGGTAGCCGGCACGCGCGTAGTTGTCCTCGAGCGACTCGCCGCCCGGGCGCTCGTCAGACACCGCGCGGCTCCGGACTGGCCGCCTCGGTCGGGCGTCCGCCCTTGCCGGCCGCGCCTTGCGAACTCCCGCCGCCACCGGGCGGTCGAGCGCCGCGACGGAACACCGGTTCGATCGGCGGGGCGAACCCGGTCTCCGCCTCGCAGCGCGACTTCAGCTCCTCGATGGAGCTGAACCCTCGATCGAACGGGCCGTCCCGTTCGGGGCGGGCCGCACCCATCTTCTCTCGGAGCGCACTCGTGGCCGCCGTGTCGACGGCGCCGTTCGCGATCACGACGCCGTAGCGACGCGCGCCTTCCACCGAGACGAGCTGTCTATGCAAGTCGGTGAGTACGAGTGCCGGGTCGCGGGCGAGCGGATCGCCCCAGCCGCCACCGCCCCAGGTGTCGAAGTGCAGGATGTCGCCGGGCGCCACGGCGACGCGGTCGCACTTGGAGGGCAGGTTCTCGGTGCTGCCGTCCGCGCGGTGCAGCGTCTTGGTCGAACGCAGGCCGGGCTCGCCACCGTTGACGCCCCAGGGGTAGGTCAGCCAACGGTCGTCATGAATCGATATCTCGCCGGGTTCGAGCATCTCGTAGGCGATGCGGATGCCGTTGCCGCCGCGGTGCAGGCCCGCGCCGCCCGAGTCGGTGATGGTCGCGTACTCGCGGATGCGCAGCGGGAAGTAGGCCTCGAGGAACTCGTTGGGCACGTTGGTGAAGGCCGGCCACAACGAGTGCCCGTCCGCGCCGTCGCCCGCGGGGCGTCCGGGGATGCCGCCGAAGCCGATCTGGAAGAGCTGGTACCACTCGTCGCGCCCGTCGAAGCCCGAGTACATGAAGTGGGGGCTGTCGGAGAAGCCCGCGGCATTCAGCGCATCGGGTGCGCCCTGGCCGAGCAGACCGCCCATCAGATCGAAGATGCGCCCGAGCATGTGCGTGCGGCAGGAGAGGGCGGCGGGCTTCTTCGGCTTCAGGATGCAGCCTTCGGGGATGTGCACGTCCACGAGATCGTAGAAGCCGTCGTTGAACAGGATCTGCGGGTCGAACAGGTTGATCGTGAAGGCGCCGAAGAACATCTTGAACATCTCCTCGTTGAGGAGGAAGTTGATCGAGGAGGAGGACTGCGGGTCGGAGCCCGTGAAGTCGAAGTGGGCGACGTCGCCCTCGCGCCACAGCGTGCAGGCGATCTTGTACGGGCCGTTGCCCATGCCGTCGTCGTCGATCCAGTCCTCGAAGTAGGCCTTCTGCTCGGGAATGATCATCGAGATGATCGCGCTCATGGCGCTCTTGTTCCGGTCGAGCATGTCCTGCATGGCCGAGATGTAGACGTCGGTGCCGAAGCGCGCGATGTTCTCGCGCACGCGTCGCTCGGCGAGACGCAGCGCGGCGACGATGGCGAGGAAGTCCGACTTGTTCCACTCGGGCATCCGGCAGTTGTGCAGGAGCAGGTTCAGGAGTTCGTCGTTGAGATGGCTCTCGCGCGTGCCGTTCACGTCGACGCCGCGATGGATCTTGCTCGGCGGAATGACGATCCCCTCCTCGTAGATCATCTTCGCGTCGGTCGGCAAGGATCCCGGCACCTTGCCGCCCACGTCGGTCATGTGTCCGAACATCGCCGCCCAGCTGACCAGCCGACCCTCGTGGAAGATCGGCATCATCAGCAGCCAGTCGTTGAGGTGGCTGACCGCCCCGTTGCAGGAGTAGGGGTCGTTGGTGAGGAAGACATCCCCTTCCTCGATCGTGCCGTCGTAGCCCTGCATGAAGCCGTACAGGAAGGAGCCGAACTGGCCGACCACCATCTTCCCCTCGTGGTTGGCGATCAGCGGGAAGGCATCGTGCTGCTCGCGGATGCCGGGCGACATGGCCGTCCTGAACAGCACGGCATCCATCTCGTTGCGCGCGTTCCTGAGCGCGTTCTCGACGATGTCGAGCGTGATCGGATCGACCGTGACGCGCTCGAAGGGGGCGGGGGAGGATTCGACGATCGTGGCGGGCATGACGGGCTCCGGGGGCGATCTGAAGACGGGAGTGGCGTGGCGGGAAGGGCGCGATCTTGCGGACGGCGGCCCGTCAGGCAGGCTGGATGAGCAGGTTGCCGACAGCGTCGACGGTCGCGACGTGGGCCGGCAGCACCAGCGTGGTGCTGTCCATCTCGGTGACGACGGCCGGCCCTTCGACGCGATTGCCGGGCTTGAGCTTCGAGCGATCGAGCACCGTCGCTTCATGCCAGGCGCCGTCGGCAAAGACACGGGTGTCCGCGATGCGCGCCGCGTCGTCCAGCGCCGCGCCGCCGGCCTCGTTCGACGCGTCGACGAAGCCACGCTCCTCGCCCTGCACGATGGAGCGCAGACCGACGAGCTCGTGCTCGGCCTCGAGCGCGAACGTGAACAGCTGCTCGTGCTCCCGATCGAAGCGCGCGACGATGCCGGCGAGCCCGTCCCGCTCGAGTTCCTCGGGCGATACCGCGACGGTCAACTTCATGCCCTGACCGGCATAGCGCACGTCGACCTCGTGGGAGACCGACTGCCGTTCCACGGCGACGCCCTCGGCGGAGAGCGACGCGGCGGCCTGCTCGCGGAGCGTCGCGAGGCGCGCCCGGACGTCCTCGTCCGAGGTGTCGGCGAGGCGCGTGACGACGGTCTGGCTCGCCTCGTCACGAAGCCGCGTGGTCGCGTCCCCGTAGGCGCAGAGCACGCCCGGGCCCGGCGGCACGATGAGCGGCCACGCACCGATGAGCCGGGCGATGGCGTTGGCGTGCAGCGGGCCCGCTCCGCCGAAGCCGATCAGGGCGAAGTCCCGCGGGTCGTAGCCCTGCTCGACCGAGACCAGCCGGAGCGCGCCGCACATGTTCTCGTTGACGATGCGCACGATGCCCTCCGCCGCTTCCTCGAGCGACACGCCGAGCGGTTCGGCGATGGTCCGCACCGCTTGTTCGGCGAGATCGCGACGGATCGCCATGTCGCCGCCCAGGCGCGCGTCGGCCGGCAGGTAGCCGAGCACGACGTTGGCATCGGTCACCGTCGGCGCCTCGCCACCCTTGTCGTAGGCGGCCGGGCCCGGCACCGCGCCGGCGGACTGCGGGCCGACGCGCAGCGCCCTGGTCAGCTCCGGCACGTAGGCGATCGAGCCGCCGCCCGCGCCGACGGTGCGCACGTCGATCGACGGGGCGCGCACGGTCACGTCGCCGACGCGCGTCTCCCGCCGGGTCCGCGCGATGCCGTCCTGGATCAGCGCCACGTCGGTCGAGGTGCCACCCATGTCGAAGGTGAGGAGGTTGTCGAAGCCGGCCTGGCGCGCGACCCACAGGGCGCCGGCGACGCCGCCCGCGGGGCCGGACATGAGCAGGCTCACCGGCTGATCCATCGCCGCCTCGGCGGAGGACAGTCCGCCGTCCGAGCGCAGGATCTGCAGCGCCGTGCCGTTGCCCATGCGCTGCGTCAGCTCGCGCCGGAGGTTGTCGACGTAGCGCGACACCACCGGCCGCACGTAGGAGTTCACGACCGTGGTCTCGGTGCGTTCGTACTCGTACATCTCGGGCATGATCGCCGCCGAGGTCGAGACCGGAATGGACGGGACGAGCTCGCGGGCGATCTCGGCGACGCGGCGCTCGTGCGTGTCGTCGACGTAGCTGTTGAAGAGCGCCACGGTCAGCGCCTCGATGCCGCTGTCGAGCAGGGTCTTCAGGTCACGTCGCAGCGCGTCCTCGTCGAGCGGCACGAGCACCTCGCCGTCGGCCGCGATGCGCTCGTCCGCCTCGATCGTCGACTCGAGCGGGGCGAGCGGGTCGGACTTGTTCCAGATGACCCAGCCACCGAGGCCACCGGGCACGAAGGAGCGGGCGATCTGCAGGGTGTCGCGGTAGCCCTTCGTCGTCACCAGGCCCACCTTCGCACCGGCGCGCGTCAGCACCGTGTTGGTCGCCACGGTGGTGCCGTGCATGACCTCGGTGATGTCGCCGGGGTCGATGCCCGCCTGCTCGCAGACCCGCTCGATTCCGTTCAGCACGCCGACGGAACTGTCGTCCGGTGTCGAGGGCACCTTGGCGGTGTGGGTGGTCCCGGCCGCCTCGTCGATCAGCAGGAGATCGGTGAAGGTGCCGCCGACGTCGACGCCTAGTCGCAGGCCTGTCCTGTCGCTCATGCTGTCGTTCGCTCCCGTGAAGGTCGTGCGTGGGCGTGAAGTCGTCGTGGGTCGAGCCGTCGTGCGCGGCGGTGCGCGTTCGGGTGATGCGCCTCAGATGATGCCGCGCGCCGCGTAGTCCGCGCGGGTCTCGTCGGAGAGCCCGAGCAGATCGCCGAAGATCGCGTCGTTGTGCTCGCCGAGCGCGGGGCCGACGTGACGCACCGCGCCGGGGGTGTCCGACAGTTTCGGCACGACGTTCTGCATGCGTATCGTGCCGAAGTCGGGGTGCTCGACCGGCACGATCGCCTCGCGCGCCGTGAAGTGCGGATCGTCGAGCATGTCCTCGGCGCGGTAGATCAGGCCGCAGGGCACGCCGTGTTCCTCGAGCCGCGCTTCCAGCGCGACCAGCGGCAAGGTGCGCGTCCAGGCCTCGACGATGTCGTCGAGTTCGCCCTGGCGCGCACCGCGTGCCGAGTGCGTCGCGTAGCGTTCGTCGTCGGCGAGTTCGGCCTGCCCCATCGCCGCGGCCAGGCGCTTGAACACCGTGTCCTGGTTGGCGGCGATCAGCAGGTACTTGTCGTCGGCGGTGGCGTAGACGTTGGACGGGGCGACGTTCGGCAGTATCGCGCCGGTGCGTTCGCGGACGTATCCGGCCACGTCGAACTCGGTGACGAGGCTCTCCATCATGTTCAGCACGGACTCGTAGATCGCGGCGTCCACCACCTGCCCGCGACCGGTGCGCTCGCGGGCGTGCACGGCCATCAGCGCGCCCATGCAGGCATGCACCGCGGCGAGCTCGTCGCCGATCGAGATACCCATGCGGCTCGGCGGCGCGTCGGGGTTGCCGACCACGTGGCGCAGCCCGCCCATGGCCTCGCCGATCGCGCCGTAGCCCGCGCGGGGTGCATAGGGGCCGGTCTGGCCATAGCCGGTGACGCGAACGACGATGAGGCGCGGGTTGATCGCCGCGAGAGCGTCCGGGCCGAGGTTCCAGCGCTCGAGGGTGCCGGGGCGGAAGTTCTCGATCAGGATGTCTGCGCCTTTGACCAGATCACGCACCAGCGACTGGCCTTCGTCGGTCCTGAGGTTCAGCGTCACCGAACGCTTGTTGCGCGCGACCACCGGCCACCACAACGACTTGCCGTACGGCTTCTCGCGACCCCACTGGCGCATCGGGTCGCCGGTACCGGGCGGCTCGACCTTGATGACCTCGGCCCCGAAATCGGCCATGAGCTGGCCGCAGAAGGGGCCGGCGAGCAGCTGCCCCATCTCGATCACGCGCAGATCGGTCAGCGGACCCTGGCGCGTGGCGCCGGCGCCGGGGGTCGGGGCGTCCGCCGGGCGGGGTGTCGACGGGTTCGGCGAGGTGCCACTCTTGGCGTCCACCGGGTGTCCCGCGGCGGTCGCCGCCTCGTCTATACCGTTCGCACGGCGCGGTTCGTTGCTCCTCATGCCGCCGCAGCATATACACTTTCGTACACAGAAAACAGGCGAACGAGGTGATGCATGGGCGGTTCAGTCGAAATCGTCGAGGTTTCCCCGCGCGACGGGATACAGAATGAGCCGACGCTACTGTCGACCGAGGACAAGCTGGCGCTCGTCGCGCGGGCGGTCGACGTCGGCGTCCGGCGGCTCGAGGTGACGAGCTTCGTCGACCCGAAGCGGGTCCCGCAGATGGCCGATGCGGAGGCGGTGGCCGCCGCGCTGCCGCGCACGGACGCGGTCCGCTACATCGGCCTCGCGCTGAACCGGCGGGGCTTTGATCGGGCTGTCGCCGCGGGCCTCGACGAGGTGAACTTCGTGGTCGTGGCGAGCGACACGTTCAGCGTCCGGAACCAGGGGGTGGATACCGCCACCGGCATCGAGGCGCTCGGCGAGGTCGCCCGCGAGGCGCGCGCCCGATCGCAACCGCTCGGCCTCGTGATCGCCGCCGCGTTCGGTTGCCCCTTCGAGGGCGAGATGCCGCTCGCCCGTCTGCTCGACGTCGTGGCGCGCTGCATGGCACACGCACCGTTCGAGCTCGGGCTCGCCGACACCATCGGTGTGGCGACGCCCGTCGACATCGCGGAGCGCGTCGGCGCCGTCCGCGCAGCCTTCCCCGACGTGCCGATCCGATTGCACCTGCACGACACGCGCGGCACCGGGCTCGGCAACGCCTGGGCCGGGGTGCAGGCCGGCGTCGAGACGTTGGACGCGAGCCTCGGCGGCGTGGGCGGTTGCCCGTTCGCACCGCGGGCGACCGGCAACATCGCGACCGAGGATCTCGTCTACCTGCTGGATCGATCCGGCGTCGCCAGCGGCCTCTCGCTCGAGGCGGCGATCGACGCGGCCGGCTGGCTGGAGCAACGCCTCGGCAAGACACTGCCGGGCTCGCTGATGAAGGCGGGTGGCTTCCCTCGTCCGGCGGCCGAGTCCGCGTGAACGGGTCGGCCGACCACGTCGACGCCTCGACCGTCGCCTACGAACGCATCCGACGCGACATCGTCACCGGCAGGCTCGCCGAGGGCGAGCGCCTGACCGAGCAGTCGCTCGCCGCCAGTCTCGGTCTGAGCCGCACGCCGGTGCGGGCCGCGGTGGGGCGTCTGGTACACGAGGGGTTCGTGGAACGCGGGAGCGGCTACTCGACGCGGGTCGCCCGCTTTCCGGAGGACGAGCTCGAGCAGATCTTTTCCCTGCGACTGCAGCTCGAAGGGCATGCCGCCTACCGCGCCGCGCAACTCGCCGACGCGGGCGAGATCCGGGCCCTGCGTGGCTGCGCCGAGGCGATGAGTGCGCTGACGACGAGCGAGGCGCTCGCTCGGCGTGACGAGCCGGGCCAGGCCGAACTGTCCCGGCTCAACGAAGGGTTCCACCGGGCCATCGCGACGGCGGCCCGCTCGCCGAGACTGCTGGCGATGCTCAGCGTCGCGGTCGATGTCGGCATCGTGGCGCGCACCTATCGTCTGTATTCCGCGCGCGACCTCGCGCGCAGCTCACGCCATCACCACGAGATCGTCGACGCCATCGAGGCCCGCGCACCGGACTGGGCGGAGAGCGTCATGCGCTCGCACCTGCTCGCCGCGCAGGCCAGCGTCGCGCGCCCCGAGTCGCCGCCCCGAGCCATCGTGTCGAGCGTCGATACCGAGCGCTCGCACTGAACCGAACCACCGAGCGTCAGGGCGCCTGCCCGACGGTGTCGGCCTTGACCGCGCCGCGCTCCCCGCGCGGTTCGTCGTGGCCGGTGGTCGTGTCGCGCGCCGTCTGGTGCTCCATCTCCGCGTTCAGCTCGGCGCCCAGCAGCACGATGAACGCCGACAGCCACAACCAGGTGAGCAGGATGATAACGCCGCCGAGCGTGCCGTAGGTCTCGTTGTAGTTGCCGAAGTTGGCGACGTAGATGGAGAATCCGATCGAGCCGAG
>ENA-ORXT01003630-ORXT01003630.1-marine-metagenome-genome-assembly--contig:-NODE-3630-length-16795-cov-8.765941_pt1 | contig 16795 bp, 2 predicted proteins | sample MGYA00237868_ERZ511482 | MGnify/ENA metagenome assembly ERZ511482 | reverse complement strand
TCGGCCCAAGGGCCCGGCGAACCTGGTCGGGATGCTTGACATGTCACACATCACCCGGAAATATCATGGGTCTCCCCACAGCACGGGTCAATGCTCGCAGTGGTCGGGTGTGCATGTTTGTTTGCGCAAACGTGCATGCTCCATTTCTCAGCAAAGCACCATAAGAGCTCTGATTCGAGATAACGTAAGAGCTTATATTAACAGCCCTATTGACTTCTATCTTTGACCCACAAAGCCTCCCTATATTTTGGTGAAAGCGCCCAAAATGAGACTGGAAAACAGGGGGCGCTGGGCGCTTCGCGCTCAGCATGCGCCCAATCAGCACCAAGAAACCGCTGAAAATGAGCGCCCCAGGTCGCGCTCAACAATCTTATAGCTTGTGTCTGAAGCACCCTGAAATGAAAAGTCAGGGAAGCCACCAGAAGCTGGGTTGAATCATAGATGTGTTTCTACGCGTGCTGCAGGCGATGGATGACGGCCTGCTGCGGTCCACGGGGCAGCCAATTGGAGCACGCTCGGGCCTGCACCGCAAAGAGCGGGCTTGGTTGCGTCGGCGCGCCGTGCAACTCCAGGTCGCCCCGCGCGGGGCACCAGATTCCAGCGCGGGAGGCCTCTTTGGCTCGACTCTGTCTGAAGGCCCTCCGATGGCACCAGGCGAGCGGCAACCGCCATTGGTCGGGGAGCACCGCGTTGTCGGCGGGCGGCGGCCTGGCAGGGCGCTCTGGGAAGGCGGATTTCGCGCCTGGCGCAAGCACCCCGGCGCGTGGCAGCGGCTCGCTGCGGGGCCTCTGCCGCACAAAGCGGGTGCGCTGGGCGGTTTGGCTGGCGCCTCGGCGCACGCGCGCGGGAGCGGCGGTTTCGTGCCCCCAGCGGCGCGGCTGGGCGTTGATGAGGGGGACGGCAGCACCGGGCGTGACGAGCGGGAGGCGTTGGAGGTGTGCCCGCGGCTGGTTGGCCCGTTGCCCCCCCCTCGGCCGCAGATGGGACCGCCGCCTTCCCATTGACTGGTGCATCTGGCCGCCCACGCCGCCACGCCCAGTCCCGCGCCGGGCGCCCGTCAGCGCACGCGGGCGTTTGAGCTCTTGTGCGGCCGCGGCGCGCCGCCCGCAGGGCGCGGTGCGAGGGCGCACCTCGGCGCGGGCGCCGCCCTGCCTCATCCCCCCCGCCATCGTCCGGCGCACGGGCGGCCACGTTGTTAGCCGCATCGTGCACCGCGGGCGCGGGTGACCGGCGCGGTGCTGCCTGCCGGCCGCCCGTCGGCGCTGTAGCGCGTCTGACACCGCCCCAGCCATTCCACCGTGGGGGTGCGCGGCGCGGCTGTGTGAGAAGCGCCCCGCACGGCCGCGCGCCGCTCCCCCGAGCGCGAGCCGCCCTTCCCCCCCCCGCCGTCGCGGCATCATTCTCCCCCGCGCTTCCGCCGCGCGGTGTGGCAACCGCCCCAAGGGTTGGGAGGAGGGAGACGACGGCACCGCGGGGGAGGTTGGCGCCGGAATGAGGCGTTCGCGCCCTGGTCGGTGCTAGGACGCCACCGCCGACTGCTCGCAGTAGCGTAGGCGCTCTCCTGTGGCCTGGCTGTCTATCGGGTGTTGCCCAACCGCCGAGGCACTCGCCTCTTCACCCACACCCCTCGCCTCCCCCACCATTCGTGTGGGTTCTCTTTCTGGCGCGATTTCCCCCTCTTGCGCCAACCCCTTCATCCCTTTCTACTTGACTTGGTTTTCCCCCCTCCACCCCCTTTCATCCCACTTGGCTCCTCGCCACCATGGGAGAACTGTATTCGACGCTGCTGGTGCGGCTGGCGCTCCCTGCCGCGACGCTTGTGGCCGCGCTGATGAACTTTTCGGCGCTCGGTCTCGGCTACCTGATCGCCTTTGCGGCGCTCACCTACCGCCCGTCCTACTCGCTCCGCAAGCACTACCCCGCGCCCGCGCTGGCGGTGCTTGCCTCCTTCTCCATTGGCCTGCTGGTGGTGCAGGTGACGCTCTCGTCGCTGATTGCGGCTGGGCGCCTGACGCCGACCGAAGAGGGGCTGTGGGCGCACCTCGACGATGTGGGCGTCGCCCGTTTTGACCGGGGCATCTGGGACGGCCTGCGATGCGTGCTCGGGCCCGCGCTCGTCACCTCCGTGTCGCTCCTGTGCTTGCTGGCCGAGGAGCGCCGCTCCCGCCGCTCCTTTATGTACGTGATGTTCCACCGCGGGGGCGCGTCACTGGCTGACCGCCACCCCTCGACGCGCCTGCGGCTGCGGCAGACGCGGTCCCTGGTCGAGGCCGCCCTCGTGACCGTCGACGACGCGCCGGCACGGCACCACGTGAGCGTGCCGGGGATTGGCAATGCGGTGGCGACGCGCGGGTCGGCGCGCATCAGCCGCTACAACCCCTTTCCGTGGGCCGGCCGCGTGTCGGCCGACGCCGTGGGCGGGCGCGGCAGTCGTGGCTTGTCAGGCGCCAGTGGCGCGAGCAGCACGTCGTTGGATACGGACGTGGCGAGCGCCACGCCCGACGGGCTCGGCGTGCGCGTGCCGTCGGGCTCGTCCCTGCCCGATGGGGTCCCGGCCGACGGCATGGACGGCACGGGCTTTGATGCGTACGACGGCTCGGGCATTTCTCTGGCCCACGGCCTGGCCGGCGGCGGGGTGGACGCAGAGATCCCGTCCCGCCTGACGCGCTTTATGGCCGGCACGGGTGGGGTGTTTTGGACGGCCGTCAGTCTGGCCGCCACCGGCACGGCGGTGAGCAGCGTGGCCAACAGCTTCTTCACGGCCGTTCTTTTCTTCATCGTGCTCTCCTGGGGCTTTGGGTGGGAGGGCGTGCGGCCAGCCGTTGCGCCGTCGCGGGTACTGCGCGGCCTCGCCGCCCTGCGCGTGACGCTGCTGCTCTACATCTTTGCCCTGGTCGCTTTCCAGCTGACCTGGCTCGACGGCGTCCGCGACTTGCCGGTCGTCGTGTTGATGGGTGTCCGCCCCCTTCGTACGGCTGGGCAGCCGCAGGGGTGGACACACATAATGGCACTCGGTGGGGCACTCTTCTGCTACGTGGTTACGGGACTCTTTGCCAAAGCCGTGCGGGGGGCGTACGTGACGCGCACACGCTGGGCGGCGCTGCTTGTCGAGGAGAACGAGACGGTCGCCCCGTCGCTGTCGCGGCCGTCGTCGTTCTTGTCGTCGGACGAGCTATCGGCGGAGGGGGCGGGGTTGAACGGAAACGGGTCGTCGCCTGGGTCCTTTGTGGGCGTAGCGAGCAGCGCGACAAGCTCGCCAAGTGGCAGCGGCAACAAGGCGTACGTGGGGGCGGCGGCGGCGGCGGCGGCGGAGGGCTCTCGCGCCGGGCCGTCTGGCTACCCATCTCATCGCGGCCCGCCACCAGGTGTCGCCCCACGTGCCACGTCGGCGCCGCTGCGGGCGTCGGGCGCCAAGCCGCCCCGTCCCCCCGGCGGCAGCCGAAGCCGCTCCGTACCTGAGTGGGGCGTCGCGGAAGGCGCGGCGTCATCAGCGTCCTCAGCAGCGGTGGCGGCGGCCGATTCGGCGTCTGCCGCCGCCGGAGAACCCCGCTGGAAGGGCAGCGAACGGTCACCGCACGTGGACCGCGTGCGCAGCCCGTTTGATGGCGTTTCAGCGCCCGTCCGGCAAGCGTCGGCGGGCCTCAGCGGCCGCAGCTGGACGGGCAGCGCGCTGTCTGGGGCCAGCGGCTTGACGCCTCAGTCGGGTCGGGATACGGACGAGCTCAGTTCCCGTCGGCTGGGGTCCGCGCTGACGGCGTCTACTCGGTTTGGGTTGAGTGCGAAGGAGTTTCTGCTGTTGCGCTCGCTCCTGCACCTGGCGTCGGTGGCGCTAATGGTGTGGGTGCTCGTGCTGCCAGGCTTTTTGACGCTACCGCTCCTCTTCCTGGCGTTCTTGTATCTAACGTTCAAGCGGTGCCGCAACTCGCGGGTGCTCGACTATGCAGTCTACTACGTGATGGGCCTGCAGCTTGTGCACGCAGTGTACGTGGCGGTGCTGGTTGCGTGGGGATTGCCCGAGTCGACGACCGCCGACGCGCTCGGCTTCCGAGTCGTGAGCGCGCCAGTCATCCCCGCGATTATTGAGGTAGCGACGATTGCGCTCATCGCCCTCTCCATCTACCTGAAGGAGTACCTGAAAACGGTGCGTGTGTGGGAGCCTCGGCGGGACGGTGGGCAGGCGCTGATGGGCAATGTCACGGAGCAGGAGCTGCTCGAGATGATGCTCTCTCATCGGGAGTACTCGGCGGTGGCCAAAGGCACCTTTTCCCCGTTCAAGGTCATCCTAGACCAGGTGGCGCTCGCCGCCCTGTACGTGGCCGGCGCGTCGGCGGCGACCGCGCTCAATGCGGTCTTCATTATCTCCCTGACCGCCATTTGCGTGACACAGGTGGTCCCACTCATGGACAAGTACAAGCGGCGGCTGATTGCGGTCGTGTGGGTGTCCATCTTCGTTTACTCCATGGCGTTTATGGCGACGACGTCGGTTGTTTGCCGCATCGGGAGCGGGTCGACCTTCAATTGCACGTCACTTGGCACCAGCGCCGCCGATACGGTCGGCGTGAGGGCGGCTGACACGCTGCCAGTGCTGGCCTACACCCTCCTTGTCGTCTGCGCCTCCATCCAGGTGCACTTCACGTGGCCATGGCGGAGCGACACGGACGCGGTGGCGCAGCTGCAGGAGCTGACGTCGGCGTTTTGGTCCTTCCTCCGCCGGTACTTTCTGTACGTGGCCTACGCGGCGCTACTGCTCTACCCGCTGGTGTCGCCGGCAAACTTCCTCTCGTACGGCTACCTGCTGCTGCTGCTGCTGTGCTTTCTCGTCGAAATTCTTTTTCGGTTTCAGACCTCCCGGCGGGTGCTGTCCCGTTTGTGGCTTGCAGTGGTGCTCTTTGCGTGCCTCGGCCTGATCGCCCGCTATCTCGTCCGCTTTGACCGCATTGAGATGGCGGAGAACCAGGCCAAGCTCGTGTTTGGCGTCGGCGCGGGTATGTCCGGCTTTGTCCTCACTCTTGGCGACGCTGCCATCCTTATCGTCATTTCGCTACAGGGGAGGCTCTTCCTGCAGCCCAACCAGCTGGCTGCCAACTCGTCGTTGCTGCCGAGTGTATCACCGTCGCAGTCGCCGGGCCTGGTGTCGCGGTCGGCCCGCCCACCGTCGGCGGGAGCGGCGGTGCCGCGGCCCCCGTCGGGCGTGTCGGGTGCGTCCGACGCGTCTGCCGCATCAGGTGTACCCGCCCAGCGGCCGTCTGTGGGGACCTCTCCGGCCGGACCGTCGCGGCCGCGGCCACCGACGCTGACCTCTGAGGCGGGCGGCAGTGGCGTCAAGGAACCGTCGGTCGACAAAGCCGGTGGCTTTGCGCCAACACCGACGGGGACCACCCCCGGTTCCGTGCGCGGTAAGTCTGCATTTGAGTCCCCGGCTCTGGGGCGGCTGGACAGTAGCGCTTCGTTGCGCACGTCGGCTGATTTTGTCGGGCTGCCCGACGTGTCGACGCGCGCCAAGCTCCTGGACGCCAAACGCTTCCTGCTGCGTGTGCGCAACTCGCTGCCGGTGGTGCAGACGCGTGACGCTCTCAAATGGCTGTACGTGCGACTGCGTCAGGCGCTGCAGCAGCTGCTCTTCCCCTACTCGTCCATCCTTCCCTCATCGGCGATTGTGGCCGCCGCCATTTGGCTGGACGGCATTACGTTTTTCGGCGCCGTCTATGTGCTGCTCGGCTGCCTCATTGTCTGCCTCGACAACCGGCCGGCCATCTCCCGCCGCTCAGACGCAGTCATCCCGCTGGCGCTTCGCGTGCTGTCCCCGCTCCTGCTGCTCATGTCGTTCAGCTGCATGACCCTGCAATATCTGTATCTGGTGTTGAGTTTGCAGCAGGGGTCGGCGTTTGTCGAGCTGCAAAGCGGCTCCTGGGGGCCGATGGTCGCGTGGATCGGCCTGCAGTACGACCCGGCAACGCAGGATGGCACGTTGTTCCTGCCGATTGGCCAGGATGCGATGCTGGCGCATTGCCTGGTGTTTGTGACGGCATTTTTGCAGCGCGCCACTCTGCGGTGGGCGTCCAGCTTGTTTAAGCAGGGCGACGCGGGCGGCAGGGGCGGCACGGCTGGCGCGCTTGCGCGAAGCCCGTCTGGCGCGTCGATCGGCGACGGTTGTGACGAGCGTCTGCGAGCGGGCTTGTTGTCGGCGCGGCCGATCAGCGACGTCTTCTCGGGCCTGGCTCTGGACGAGCGTCTCGGCGTCGCGCGGCGCTTGTCAGCGGAACCTGAGTCCGCCGACGGCGGCAAGGTCGGTGACATGGAGGAGGCCTATAGCCCACTTCCTGTGGCGTCGTCGCCCGGCCCCAGCAGCGGGGGGCGAGCCGCGGGGGACCCGTACCACGACTCCGGGGAAGCTGGTGGCTCGGCGCCGCCGGTCGACTCGGACGGTGGGAGCAGCGGCGTCTCACCGGCCAACCCGTTTTCGCGGCGGGCCCAGTACCTGACGGGCAGTCACGTGCATTTCGCGTCGTCCTCCCCGCGGCCGCTGGGCCCTGGCTCTCCCGAGCCGGTGTCTGGGGTGTTGCACGACAAGGTCGGCGCGTCTGCGGTGTCGCATGGGAGCTATGGCGTTGACGCGTCCGACTACGCGTTGCACAGCATGGGCGGGGGCACCGCCGTGGACCTACCCTCGCCCGAGCATCAGACGACGCGGCTGCTGCTGTGGATCGGGCGCTCGTTGCTGTTGCTTGGTCGCCGGCTGGGCGATGTGCTCAGTCTCCTGCAACCGTTTTGGGCGTCATGGGGCTTCGATATGACCTACGTCGTGTTGGTCGTCGGCTCTGCGATCAGCCGTACCGTCTTTTCGCTGGTTCACATTGTCTTCGTGCTATCCGTGTGCCTCATCCCGCGCCGCACGATGGCCCGCTTGTGGGTCGCTTGCACGCTCTTCCTAGTCGCCCTGGTGCTGCTGCAGTACGGGTTGTCGCTTGGCCTGCCGCCGGTGGTGTCCTGGTCGTGGAAGCTTCGGGACCAGCTGCCCGAAGTATGGCAAGCGTGGCTGTACATTGACGAGTCCAACAGCTCCCGCAAGCGCAAGACTGACATCACCATTGCGTTCATTGCGGTCATTTGTGCGGGGACAACCCTCAACGCCATCCCCCCGCGGCTGTCGCTCAACCGTTGTGGCCAGTGCACGTCGTGTGTGCCAAATGGGCGGTGGAGCCTCGGCCGCCTGTTTGGGCAGGTGAGCTTCCCGGGCGCTCCTCCGTGCACGTCGGCATCATCCTCATCGTCGGCGGGCAAGGAGAACGGATTGGCAGCGGCGGCGGCGGCCACCGCGGAGGCCGGCGGGACCGGGCAAGGGACGCCCCTGACGCAAGTGGCGGTCGGGGTCAACAGCAGCGCGTCCGCGCTGTCTGGTATCCGCCCGCCGGGAACTTCGCCGGCCGCTGGCGCGGAAACGACGACATGCTTTGGCGAAAACGGAGACGGCGCGGATCTTCCCTTCAAGCGCTGTTTTGCCTTTGCGGCGGGCGCCTCGGCACCTCCGCGGGTACCTGCCGTTGACTTCACCCAGCGGCCGCTGGCATTTGCCAACGCGGTCAAGCTCGCGTGGATGCGCTTTGCGGGGTCGGCCGTGCAGCTGTACCTGTTTGCGGTCGCCTCCGTCGACCCGTCCGTCTTCTCTGCGGTGCTTCTGGGCCTGGCATTCTACTTCTTCTTCCAGTTCACCAACGTGGCCGCTCGCCGCGCCCGGTTCGTCATTGTACGGCTGTACGTGCTGGCGTTTGTTTTGGCGGTGGTGGCGTATCAGGCGCCCTTCAAGCCTCCGTCGGACGAGGACCGAATTACTTGGGCGCGCGTCCTTGGCCTATACAAGCTGCGGGGCCCAACGGCGTCGTTTGACCCCGGCGTCGCCCTGCTGGGCCTGCTGGTGTCCCTGTGGATCCTGAGCCAAATGCAGGGCCGCATCTACGAGAGCGACAACTTTCACTTCGTCCTCCGCAACATGAAGGAGGACGAGGTGTTGCGCTTCCGTCGGGCCGTCCACGACCATCAAGACCGTGTCACGGAGCGGATGCTGGCGTCTAACGAGCTTGAGCGCAACAAGTCAGCCCGTGCCGCGCGCCTCGAGCGCCTGCAGGAGCTCAAGAACACGACACGCTCCGTGGACGCCTTCTTCAACGTGTGCGTTGTGCAGGAGGCGGAGCTGGCTGCTAAGAATGAGCAGGCGGCGCCGCCACCTGAGTTTCAGTTTGCCCCACGTCTGAGTTTCACCGCGGCTTTTGCGGCGGCGGCGGCGGATGAGCCCCGGTTGTCGCGTTACTCGCGCACACCTGGAGGGACGACGCCCTATCCCCCATTCCGGGACAGCAAGGGCGGCGGGACGTCGGCTGGTGGCGGCGGCGCGCTCGCGACGCGCCCGTCAGGCCTGCGCTTCCGTCGGCCAGATGGCACTTTTTCGATGCCGGGGCCGGGCGGTGGGTTGAGCAAGGATGGCAGTGGGGACCGGGTCGTGGGCGGCCGCCGCTGGGCCCTCGAGGCGACGACTGGGGCAGGGTCCGGCCGGCGCGACTCGATGGCATCGTTCACGACGGACGTGACGACGGGGCGTGAGCCGGCCAGCATGGCGGCGTCCCAGTTGGCCGTGGATGCAGCGTCTTTAGCAGCGGCGTCGCGCGACCATGGCACTGGGGTAGACTGGTCGACTGCGGCCGCCGCTGGTAGCTCATCATCGGCGTTTGATGCATCTCGCGAGCCTGGTTCCGCGGGCCCGGCTGGCGGCGACTCTCCGCCGGTCGTGCACAGCCTCGAAGAGGAAGACTTCCCATGGTGGAACCGGATGTTGCGTGCGGCCTGCCGCGGTGTCCGGTGGCAATCGCATCTGCATCACAGTTTGCGCCATGAGCTGCGATTCTTCGTTACACGGTACTCTGCATGGCCCGTCTACCTGTCCATGCTCCTCGCAGTGACCGTCTCGCCGACGCTGTCGGCAGTCTTGTACCCGCTTGTGCTCTTCCTTTATCTGCTAGTCGAGCAGCCGCGGCCGCCCAAGTCCGCGTGGATTGCGCTCCTGCTGTACGTCGAGATGGTCATCACGTTCAAGTTTGTGGCTCGCAAATTTGCTTCCCCGTCCGTGCGCTTCTTCGTCAGCGACTACTCGGACGCAGGCAAGATCACGCAGTGGAACCTGAGCGTACAAGCGGGCGGGGTCTTTTTCGACATTCTCATCCTCGTGGCTCTGCTGTGGCACCGCCGTATCCTCTATTACCGTGGCTTGTGGGACTTGACCGGCGCGGAAGAGCGGCTGCTGCTGCGGCCCAAGGTGACCGCTCACGCGGTGGACACCCCCGACGACGCGGCCGTGATCAACGAGCCGAGTGTCGTGCCGCCTATGGATGTGGTGTCGGCGGAACAGCAGCTGGCCGAAGCCGACGCGGTCATCGGCATCAACGCGCTCCGGTTGGAGGAGCTTGGCTGCTTTGAGGACGAACGGGCGCCATCAAATGGGGCCTCTTCGTCAAGGGCCAGCGGGGGCGCTGCGTACGGCAATTCCAAGGGGGTGCCGGACTCGGCGCTCCCCGGCGACGCCCAACCGACCCGCCCGGCAATGACCGTGGACGAGGATTCTACGCTAGATGACGCCTGCTTCGTCACTGACGCGGTGCACTTGCAGCAGGCCCGGTCGGACGATCTGGACATCCCTGAGCCGGACCCGCACCGTCCTGTGCGGGTGCTCTCCATGGATGTCCTAGACACGGACGCTGCCCCCGACGTGGCGGGGAGCAGCAGCTCTCGCCAATCGACCAGTCGTGAGCCGTCGACGGCTTTGCCGCCAAGGAAACGCAGCCGCTCTCGTGTGGCCGAGGAGCCGCTGCCGGCATCAGTCCGGTCGGTGGACGCAGCGGATCGCGGTCAACGGGCGCCGATGCGGCCCTTTTCGTCGGTTAAGTCGCTCCCCAAGCTCGACATCCCAGAGCTGCTTGAGGACAACTCGTCAAAGCCTGTTGAGCGGCCGTCGGGAAGGGCCTCCTTCCTGGGCAAGAGTTCGTCCAGGGGCGCAGCTGCGCCGGGCGCATCCCAGCCGTTACTCGGCAACGCGGCGGCATCGCTTGACTTGTCGCGTCGCGGTTCGCAGCTTCGGTCCTGCCGCTCCATGACGTTGAGGACGCTGGACGAAGATGAGGACAGCCGCACATCTGTCCTGTCGTCGAAGCGGTCGGTTCGCCACACTTTTGCGGGTGGGGTCATTGGCGGTTTGATTGGAGAGGATGCGGACATGGAGGACACGACCATTGCCGATGACGACCTCGGCATTGCGGGTGGGGCGCTTCTCAGTGATGACGACGACGACGTGTACAGCGGCGTTGGATCCATGCGCTCCAAGCGCAGCCGCCGCGGTACTACGCCGTCTGGCTTCCCAGGCCTCGGTCGCCGGCGGTCCAGCCGGATACCGGCAGTGCCCCTGTCCAAGCGGCGTCCGACCGAGGAGCGTATCGACGACTCCCTCGGAGAACTTCCGTCATCGCCGTCGAGGGCGGAGTTGTTCTCCGACGCGCAGCTCGATGGGGAGTTTCTCGGCGGCGGCGCAGCGGCGCGCCGCCGCCCACCATCTGCAGTTGAGGCTCCTTCCTCGTCTTCGCCCATGGCTCTACTCAGCGCCGCCGGCCAGGGCGTGTTCTCCCCCATCGTCATGCACTACCAGCGGCTGTTGCGGACGCACACCCACAAGGCTGTTGGCGATTACTACCTGGTTACCTTCGCATGTGACTTTATGGCGTTCGTCTACCTCATTTTCGGATACTCGTACATGTTCGAGCCCCGCAACGACTTCCAGCGTGTGTCGACCTGGTGGACGACCAACTTCGTCGTCACCCAACAGCTGGTCGTCGTCATCGCGGCTTTCTTTGCCTTGGTGCTGGATCGGGTCATCTACCTGCGACGGTCGATGATGGGCAAGCTGCTCATGCAGTACGCGTCGGTGTTGCTGTACCACTACTTTGTGTTCGTCCACGCCGAGTTTGGTCAACGCCAGTCGCTACGCGTCTTCTACGTCCTCAAATGCGTCTACTTCCTCGTTAGCGGCCTGCAGATCCGCTACGGCTTCCCGTTGTACACCACCGGGCAGTGGCTGTTGAGGAACTTCTCGCTCAAGGGTCTGATCGCCTTCCACATCTACTACAACGTCCCCTTCCTGTGGTTGACCCGCACACTGCTCGATTGGGCAGTGCTGCCGACGTCGCTTGAGATCTTCCAGTACTTCAAGTTCATTGACGTGTACATCTACCTGTACCAAAACGCAGCCATTAATGCGTCGCGCGGCTGGTTCAAGCGCATGCTCGGGCAGAAGCGGCCGATTGTGCCGCGCATCTTCCAGGGCGGTGGCCTCTTCTTGCTGTGCGCGCTGCTGCTCTTTTTGCCCTTCTTTCTCTTTTCGTTGGTCAACCCGTTGTTCCGCAGTCGGGAGCTTGTGTCGGCAACCTATTCGGTGGACCTGCTGCTTCCCGGCAATCGGGACTCGGTGTCCCTCTACTCGCGCTTCACGACAGCGACAACGCAGTTGAGCGAGGATACAGTTGACGTCGTGGATCAGCATTTCGGCTTGAGCATCCAGCAGCGCTCCAGGGAGCAGCTGTACAGGGTCTTCTTCGACGCGCCATCCGTGTCCATGTGGTCCCCCCCCCCGACTACGTTTGACCGCCTCAACTCGTCGTTGCTGGAGTTTGTGGTGGCCCCAGGCGCGCCGCCGCCGTTCAACGTCAATGACCGAGACGCCTGGCCCAAGTTGCGGTTTGGGCTGACGGGCGCCGACAGCGAGGAGACCTACACGGCCTCCATGGAGGAGCAGCTGACGTTGACGCAGTCGCGGGCGCTCGCGACGGCCGTAGCCAACTTGTCGAGCGCGGCGTTGGAGCTGCCGCTGAACGTGAACGCGCCGAAGGCTGGTTCCCTGTCGCGCTACATGACGCTCGTTGCCGCCAGTTCTCTCTTCCAGCCCGCCGTCGGCGGGCGCAGCGGTGTCTGCCTGCGCTTCCACTCGGTGTTGCTCGACGCAGCGCCCGTCGCGGTCCCAGATGCGCCCACCACGCCGAGTACCTCAGCGCTTCTAGCGCGGCGGTCCCTGTGGTGGTCCGTGACGGATTGCGTGCGGAATCGCAACTTAGCAACCTGCTCGTGCCTTCCACCAAGGGCAGACGGCAGTATCATTGGAGTGGACACCGACACCTTCTCCACGTCCGACGACACCGACAATCCATTCGGGTTGACGTACATCCTGCAAATTTCGGACGTGGCGCGCATTGCCGTCGGCGGGGGCACCATCCTCACCTTGTACGCGGTCGTACTCTTCTCCGTCGCCCAGCTGGCCAAGTCGTGGTTCTCCAACAAGCGGCTGATCATCCCCGTAACGGACATGCCGTACACGCAGCACTTGTTCACGCTCGTGTCGGACATTGTGTATGCGCGGCAGGACGGGCGGTTGGACATGGAGGAAGTGCTCTTCAACGGGCTCATGGACATCTACCGGGACCCGCACGTGATGGTGCGGTGGACGGGGGAGCGCAAGCTCAAGACGCCGACCATCTGGTGGCAGGGCGAGGGGGCGGTGGACGTCTACCCGTCGTACCGGGAGACGGCGACAGAGCCGTACGTCAAGTCCAAACAGGACTGAGTGTGGCGAGTGGGGCGGACGCCTGCGGCCAGGCGGCGTGCTGGTGCGCAGACTCCGTACGAGTATCTCGGCTTCTTGGGCTTGCTCTTTTTACTTGACTGTGTCGTTGTCTCTCGTTTTTCCTTTTGAGCGCTGGCGACGCTCGTGGCCTGTCTTTTCCCTTCTCCGTCTCTCTCTTTCCGCTTCTTTTCTTTCCCTATGCACGCAGCCTTGAAAGTTGAAGTGAATCGCACGAGCGGCAGCACGAGCCGGCGGGCAAGCGCGTCCCCCCTATCTGGTTTGGGCACCCACCTCGGTACGCCCCCGCCGTCCGCGCAACGCGCCCGCTGCGGCCAGCGGGACCCGACGCGCAGCCTGTTATGGTCGCTCGCCCGCCCACCGCCCGATGGCCACGTCGAGGGCCACGGAGCAGGCGCCGTTGAGCAGCGCCAAGCCGCCCAAGCCGACACGCAGGTGCGGCGGCAGGGGGAGCAGCTCGAGCGCGTGGCGCACCCCCGCCGTTGGGGCGACGAGCAGCCACAGGCACAGGAGCGTCAGCACGCCAGCGGTCGCGGCAAACGGCACGTTGCTCGACAGGGGGCGCCGGAAGGGGGGCCCCCGGTTGAGCGCCACCGCCGTCCACACGTACTGCAGGTTGACAAAAGCCCACAAGGCGCTCACGCCCGGCGTTTTGACAACGAGCGTGTGGGCGCCGTGGCCCATCAGGGCGAGCACCGCCTCGGGGCCGTCCCAGAGGCCCGCCCGCCACACGGCGGCGAGGGCGGCGAGTTGAAAGCCGATTTGCAGGCCCGCCTGCCCGAGCCCCGACGCGATGACGGCTGGGTGGCGGAGGGTGCCCGGCGGCTTGGCGGCCGTCAAGGTGCGGGCAGCGTCGGTACGGCCCATGAGCGTGGCGAGCGGCAGCACAATGACCAGGTCGACAAAGAGGAACTGCATGTCGCCAATCACCGCGCCCGCCGAGTAGAGGGCGGCGACCATGACAAATTGGATGGTCGAGTAGAGGAACATGTAGCAAAAGGCGGCGAGCGACGCGGCCGCCGCCGCGCGGCCCTGCTGAATGGCGTCGACCATGGCGCGGATGGTCGCCCGCCGGGAGGTGAGCGGCGCCGCCAGCGAGGCGGCCGCCTCGAAATCCTCGGCGTGGTCCTTTGTCGTCCCGGTCGTGGCCGTAAAGGTGCTGCTCCGCGCGGAGCGGGACGACGCCACCGACCGCGTATCGTCGCTGCCGTCCCCGTCGAGCAGCCGCAGCGCTTCCACGTCGACCCCGTCTGCCACGTCGCCATTAGCGTCGACGATGCCGACGCCGCTGACGCTCGCGCCCGCCGCCGCGGCGGCCGCCGCGTCGCGCTCCCCCGCCTCGGGCTCGTCTGCAGACGTGCCCCGCAGGGACAGCCCCACAAACGCTTCGCGCAGCGCCCCCGCGTCGTTGGCCCCGTCCCCGCACATGGCCACGCGCAAGGGCGGAGACGCGACCGCCGCCAGCGCCCGCACGAGCGCCGTCTTGTCCGCCGCCGTCATGCGCGCCCACACCGAACACTGTTGGAGGGCAACGCCGAAAAAAGCGCGTTGCAGGCGCGTAACCGCCTCCTCATTGGCGTCGTCGGACAAGACCGCCGACGCGGTGGGCGGGTCGGGCAAGCTCCCCAGCCGCCCGACCGCCCCCGGCCGCGGCGCCGACGACGCGGCCGCCGCGCGCGTCGCGGCGGCGGTCAGCGCCGCATACTCGGCGGCAAGCAGCCGAAAGGCGCCGCCGGTGAGCACCAGCTCGTCGCCGCCGCCGCGGAGGATGCCCGCCCACACCTGCGCGCGCGTCAGCCGCACCCGCGGGTCGAGGGCGAGGGTGAAGCGCACCCGCGGCGCCGCGGCCGCGACGGCGGCGGCGCCCCGATCGGGGGCGGCGGTAGCCTTGGCGCCGCCGCCCGCCGGCGGCACGGCCACGTCGCCAAGCACAATGCGGCTGCCTGGCTTGAGGATCCCACACTGGAGCGCGACGGCCATGGCCGTCCTCGCGTGGTCGCCCGTGACCATGCGGCAGGGCAGTTTGGCGGCAGCCGACAGCTGCTCAATCACCGCCGTCGTGTCGCCCTTGAGGCGGTTCTCGAGGACGACGAGCGCGAGGAAGCAGAGGTCCCGCTCGAGCACCTCCCGGGGGGCGGTTAGCGGGTCAACGGCGGTGCGGCGTTTGGCGCGCCCACCGCGGCCGCCGCTGCCGCCGCGGGTCAATGTGCTCCAACCGCCACCGCCACCGCCACCACCGCCGCTGCTGCCGCCGTCGGCGGCACCCCCTCGGCCGACCACCGACAAGTCCCGGCTGGCGAGCGCGAGCACCCGAAAGCCCGCCGCGGCATAGGCGGCGAGCACCGGCGCAAAGTCCGACGGCACCGTGTCGCGGCGGCACAGGGAGGCAATGACTTCGGGGGCGCCCTTGACCAACACCGCCGTCGCCATCGAGCCGTCGGGGCGCGCCCACTCGGCGACCGTGCCCATCCGCGCGAGCGGCGACGAAAAGTCGAGCAGCCGCGTCACCACCACCTCGGCGGCGCCGCGCGTCACGCGCATAAACACCGGGCTGCCGGCGTGCGTCGTGGCGGCGGGCGTGCCGCCCGTAGGGCGCGCCGCCGACAATGGTGAACTGCCCGCCTCGTCCTCGTCTGGGTCATCGACGAGGCGCCAGCCAGACAGCTCAAAGAGCTTGAGGTCGACCTCGTCCCCGACGACCGCGCCCTGCACGTACGCGAGCGTGTGGCAGGCGGCCATCACCCGCTCCACGTCGTCGGGCAGCGACGCATTGTGCAAGCAACCGTCCGCCACGTCAATGGGCTGCGACAGCAGCGGCTGCGTGGCGGCCGCCTTTTTCGCAAGCAGACGACCGCCGCCGGCCGCCGCCGCCACCGCCGCTGCGCCACGCGCACCGTCGGCATCGACGAGCCGCAACGCGCGCACGTCGAGCCCCTCCTCGGTCAGCGTCCCCGTCTTGTCAAAGCACAGCACGTCGACGAGCGCGGCGCGGGTGACGACCGACGCGCGCACGCAAATGATGCCGTGGCGGGTCAACCGCGCGAGCGCAAACGCCAGCCCAAACGAGATGGCGGCGGGCAGGCTCGGCGGCACCGCAATGGTAATCAAGTCGAGCGCCTCGAGCGTCGCCTCCCGCACCGACAGGTGAAAGGTGATCATAAAACGTCCGAGCGCCGCCGCCGCGCCGACGACGCCAAGGGCGAGGAGGCCCGCGAGCACCGCGTACGCTTCGACGAGGAGGTTGCCACTCTCTGGCCGCGCCGCGGTGGTCGACGCGGCGGCGCCCCCCCCGGCGTCGGCGCCCCCGCCGTCGGCCGCCCCCCCGGCCTCATCCGTGGCCTGCTCGACGAGGATGTCCCGCACGAGCTCCCCGCGCATCGTACTCGCCGCCGTCCGCGTGACGACCGCGAGCGCGCCGCGGCGCGCCTGCAACACCCGCGTCCCCGCGTAGACCGTGTGGGCGCCGTGCGCCCACGAGTCGTCCGCCTCGGGCGCCGCCGCGTCCGCCGACGCCAGCCGCGATAAGTCCGCCGTCGACCCGTAGCCGCGCGTGAGGTGGCCCCCCGCCGATCGCGGCGCGAGGACGTCGAGCTCCGACCACGCGCCGTCGCTCGACGAGGCGACCGTGTCGCTGCCAGAGTCGCTGACCGCGTCTGACGCGGCCGACGCGGCCGACGCAGCGTCGGCCGCCGCCGCGCTGCTGCCCGACGCGCCGGGCGGGACGTGGCCCGCGCTGAGCAGCTCCCCGTGGAGGCTGCCGCGGCTGGCGGCGGGCTCGTCCCGGCCGCCGCCACCACCCCCCCCCCCGCCGCCGCCGCCGCGCTCCCCGCGGTCCTCCTCCTCATAGTTGAACTGTTGGTGAAAGAAGCGCGCGCGCCAATCCTCCCCGTCCCGCTCCCCGCGCCCGCCGTGGTCCTCCCGCCCGTGCACGTCTTCCACAAAGCTCGGCGCAAACGGGGAGGAGGAGATGAGCAGCTCCTGCGGCACGTCGTGGTAGGACGAGGACGCCGGGGGGTCGGCCACGCCATTGGCAGTAGAGCCCCACGCGTGGCCGCCTCTGCCGCCGCCGCCGCCGCCGCCGCCGTCGTCGGCGCCGCCGCCACCACCACGACCACCGAGACCACCACG
>ENA-ORXT01003628-ORXT01003628.1-marine-metagenome-genome-assembly--contig:-NODE-3628-length-16800-cov-14.743048_pt1 | contig 16800 bp, 15 predicted proteins | sample MGYA00237868_ERZ511482 | MGnify/ENA metagenome assembly ERZ511482 | reverse complement strand
CTTGGGGAGTAAGATGTGAGTGCAAGGTGAATAGTCAGGGTAATTCGCTAGCCTAGCATAAATTCTGTGAGGGTCTTTCTTTGGGCGTTCATAGCCCGCCCATCTTAGAGTCTTACTTTGGGCGATTTTAGGACGCTGGTTAAACGTCGACTTTGGCAGCAAAAGAGAACCTTATTGCGGCTGTAAATGTAAAAGATAAAACCCTACGGAAGCAAATCACCACTGTACGTCGGTGCAAATGCAAGCGTTTTCAGATCAGAAGACTTCGGAATATCTGCCGTCTGGTAAACGGTAACAAGAATCTGTTCATCTACTTTTTGCTCAAATACGGTGAATGTTTGACCTTTCCGTAGAGTCACCTCTGAACTTGTTAGAACGCTTTTAAATTTTGAGATATCAGTCTCATTGTAAACTAAATGGATTGTAGCTATCGGCCTTTGAAGACCTGTAAGCCCATGCCCGTCTATTTCCCAATACGTTCCTTTTGAAAGTTTAAATTTTGCTTGAAACTTTCCCGTACCCATAAGGCGATCTTTGGAGTCTTCAAATGAAGCAGACATTTGTCCTGTTACATATCCGTTGGGTTTTCCATATTTCGCGAACGTCGGCTTTAGCGCTTTACTGAGGGCGCCACCTTCCGCATCGAAATGTTTAGCAGTTACGGTAAATATCTCCGATCTAGAATAAAATAAGCTCTCAAAATCCGAACGTGATGAGGCACAACCAGCCAATCCCACCAAAGTGAAAATAGATAAAGAATTCAGACACTCTCTAATCATGCGCTCTCACATAATACTTTTAACACAAATTACGGGACAAACTACCAACTGTCCTTAATCCATAGACTTCAACGTAATACTAAAAACAAGTAATTTTCTTAGTTCGCTATCGATTTGTAGTCCTCAGGCCTAGAGATAATTTTGAAACTAAACCTACGTAGCGAAAAACATTATCAGCGGCTGTTATGGAGCGATTTTACGACGCTCCGATGGAGAAGAGAAATAACCATATATTTACTACGTGGTTAGCTTTTAACACACCGCCTCAAATTTACAGACCCAATAACTTCTTGTGTACTCGAACAAGTAACCGAAATTCTATTGCCCTTTCTAAGATTGAAGGGCCACTCATCCTTTTTATTTGGGTAAACAAAACAAGACTTAAAGCTATATTCTTCGTCATCAGACAAGTTGATTTGTGTTCCACCGAAGCTAGAGTTCACGGAGTCTACAGTTCCTGTCACTCTTATCGTTTTTCCTTTGTATTTTCTAACAAAGCTTGCTTCGTTTTGGCCCACTTCAGCGATAAGCGCTGAGCATGAGAGGTCTGCAAAAATACTTACCGGGCTTGCTTGACTAGAAGACTCCACTTTCCGAGTCGAAGACGTCCCGTCGTCAGGAATCAAAGACCCTAGTATTCCCAAACCCACCAATACGCCCAATCCAATCAGGATTATTTTTCCGGCGCTTTTGGGTTTCGGGGGAGTCATGTTCTCGGAGGGAGTGCTGACCTTGTTTAAAGCCGTCTGCGTATGAGTGGGCTGACCCGGCATTGGCTCGCTGGGCTGGCCATTTTTCTCAACTTCCCATCGAAACGGTTGCCGGGGGTTGCCATTCTTGTCAAAATAATTCCATGAGCTTTCAGTGATTACCGGTGCCCCACAATGGATACAGGCTTTCGCCTTATCGCTAAATTCTTTACCGCAATCATCACAAGTAATTAATGCCATTTTTCCCCCAGTGTTATTTTCGCAAGATATGTTTTAAAAAAGCCCGTCCTCCCCCCCCCCTAAGGAGGGCCGCTCATCTGAAAACACGGCTGCGTTATCTAAAGTACCTAAGATTGCATTAAAACAAAATAATTGTGTTAAAGCAAATACTACTTTTTACATTACAGACTCTCAATGATGTTTTAAGGGTATGATGTCCTAAGAAATGAGGTTTACCATAACGTGATTGTTGTCGAGCCGTATTCAGTAACAAAATGCTTAAAATTGAGCGGCTGTTTTTGGGCGACAAAAGCCTCTCTTAAGCGTCCTTGTTTCGGCTGCGGGTTTAATGGGTCGTCAACGATTAAAAATAGATAGTAATTTGAGGAAACGCACCTAAACATATCCTTGTTGGTTTTAGGAGAGTTATGTGACGTGGATAAAAACAGTGCAGGCGTCTCACAAGATAGTTTTTTTGATGTTTCTCAGCTTTGGAATAGCCGGTATCATTGAAGGCGCATTTCCACGGGCTCAAGACGTAATTTTTCTTATTCATGTTTTAATTTTGGCTATTTTGTTGGTTGTGTGGTGCGGCGTACACGCAGATGAAAACGAAATTAGCCCTCCAAATGGTGCTCAACTTCTTTGCGGCTTGATCGGCTTGATCGGCGTGCCTTATTATTTACTCCGGGCGTTTGGCTTTAAGACAGGCGGTTACAAATTTCTTCTTGGTTTACTAACTATGACCATGAATTACTCATTTTATGAAGCTGCGTTTTTTACAGGCTCCAAATTATTTTAGATTAATTAAACATGTAGTCACATATCATCACTGACTTATTTTGAGCGTTTTAAGGCGGTCATCTAATACCCGCCTTTACCGCCGGAGCCCTCGCCTTACCCCTAAAGCCGCCCCGCAATCTCCTGCGCGCGCACATGAAAATCTTCTCCCGTTCGCACGCGCACAAACGGGACGTCGCAGGCTTTGAAGAGGCCGTCTTTGAGGGCGTCGGCATTGTCGGTTTCGCGTGTGTTGTGGACGGAGCCGTCGAGTTCTATGGCGATGCAGGGACACCCTTGGTCGTCTATAATTAGAAAATCCAAATGGCGGGATTTGACGCGGCCCCGCAACGCCCAGCGCTTGCGGGCGTCTTTGATCTGAGGCCCCACGCCGAGGATATCTTCGAGGCGGACTTTAGACTGCACGAAGTAACCATTTGGCAAAGCGCGGCTTAGGGCGTGAAAGAAAGCGAGCTCTGAGCGGTTCACAAACAGGCTGTCTGCGGCGCGGTAGCTCTTGTGAACGCCCGCATCTGAGGGCTTAGTCGCGGGAGGGACAAATGTCCCGCGGCGCAAAAAGGACGCCGCGACAATGACCGCAATGACAACAAGAATTAATATCTCTGTCATAGCCAGACTTTCAACGGCGAGTGAGTCGCAAATTAACGCCGCGCGGTAAGCGTATGCCCGGTGCTCGCTGTTATAATAAGCGTCCCGCTCTCGTCGATTTCATAGCCTTCCGTTTTGGCGAGGAATTTCGCGAAGCGCGCTTCCTGGGTCATGACGTCCGGCTTGCACAGTTTCTTGGTCATGCCTGCCGGCGTTATAGTCAGGCTCGTCTTGGCAACTTTATATGACGCGTCATAACGGTTACATCCCGCCGTGCCCGAAAGTTGATTGCCTTCGAATGCCAAGGTGATTGTAGACCCTTCCACGAAAGGCTCATCGCGCAGTTTGACAACCGTCCACTCTCCGCCTGTTAAACCCGGGCCGGTCGGTGCTGTTGTTTTTAAATCCGTCAGTGTGCAATTCACCTCTGCGTCTGTACCTATCTGAACGACAGCCTTGTCTCCGTCGCGGGAGAACATGACGCGGTTAGCGCGCTCACCTTTTTCATATTTTGCGCCCGATGTTGAAACAACCCGCGGCAAATCATACGACGTGGATTGATAGGTTAGCTGCGCGGACGTATCATCCATTTTCACCTTTGTAGGGCCGCCATTGGCGCCGCATTTAAAGACCACTGTTTCGGCCATCACCGGTACGGGGCGTTTGCTGGGCCGTGGCTCGACCTTGACCAATTTCATCTTACCCAGTTTTTGCGCGCCCGCGAATGGGTTGACCATATACGGCTGATCCGTTGTCCAAAGCTCCATATCATCAGGCGCGATAATTGCGGCGTGGACGCTATATTTATTCAGCTGTGCAAACCTTGCAGCGTTTGGAGAGAAATCAAATGCGAGCGGCATTTGTTGGCCCTCAAGGTCAATAATTTTCTCGGCAATAACGGAGGGCTCGCGGCCTTTGACAGTCACATCATTGACCGTGATGCGCAGACGGCTCTCGGCGCTTAGGGCCACTTTTCGCTCCTCATAAAACACCTCACCCGTCAGAACGAGCTTTTCTGCTGGAACCACGGCCAGAGCCTGCATGTCAGGGGTTTCCTGCGTACAGGCCTGCAAGACAGGCAAGAGCATAAGCGGAGCCAAAACTCTGGCGATAGATGTATGAATGATGGTCATGATGTTTCCTAAACATGAAGTAATGTGAGCGCTCTATATGATAGATAAATGCATATGGGAACGACTTGTTCCGGATGAATTACAGTTGGCGAATATTCGGCTGTGCCTGCCCGCTGAGGAGCAAATCTGCCACAGCCCATACAAGGGCGTCCGCGCGGTCGGGACTCTGATATTTCATGACGCCAAAACTGCAAAGCTCATCCTCCAGTTCGGGGAAATCTCCGGCGTGTTTCACTCGCCCCTGCGCATAGAGGATTGAGACCGGGGTCGCGCGCCTTTCTTTTGAAACCTTCGCGAAAACGGGCTGCACAACGAGACCGCTATCGACAGCGGAAATAACGGTTTTGACAAGCCCGCCGCCTTGATTGGTTTCAGCCACGATATAGTCCGCCTTGAACGTGTAACAACACGCCGCAACCGCTTCCGCCCAGCGGGCCGGGTTTACGCCTTGAACTGTCGCGTCATGCAGGATGTAAGCGATGTTGCCCGCATCTTCTTCTATGCATCCCGCCACGATGATACCCGTCGCGTCAGACCCTGCATGAGCTGTTACTGCCGGATCAACGGCGACAATAATTTTATCAAACCGAGCCGGCCGCTCTGCCCGGCAATCCTCAAGTAAGCCATATGTCCAAAGCGCATTTTCCGCGTCGGACAAGAGTTCCCCGCCAAGCTCTTGCCGTGCGAGCTGCGTGCCCCCGTAAGCCGCCTCTATAGCGGTGATGAATTGCGCGGCCAGATGATGTCTATTTATAAGGGTCGACGATGTCGTGACATGCGTCCCCTGTGTTTTAATCACATCGCGCAGCGGTTTGATATTGCGAGGAGTCGTCGTCATGGCCACGCGCGGCGCGGCGCCAAGGCGCACGCCCATGCGCAAATTGGACAGGGTTTCCGCCGGGCGCTCCCACGCGCAAAACTCGTCCGCCCAGGCGGCTTCGAATTGCGGGCCGCGCAGCCCGTCCGGGTCTTCGCCGGAGAACACATACCCCACCGCGCCGTTTGGCCATTCGAGCCTTTGCCTGTAGGCAATAAATTTTGGTCGTTCAGACCTATAGCCGATGTTGCAAAGCCCGCTCTCGCCCTCAATCATCACTTCGCGCGCGGATTGATAGGTTGGGCCGACGAGCGCCACCCGGCGCACGCCGCTATTGATAAGGCCTCTAATCCATTCGGCCCCGGCGCGGGTTTTTCCGGCCCCGCGCCCGCCCATTTGTAACCACACGGCCCAGTCTTCTATCGGCGGGAGTTGATCGCTACGGGCTAACCGGAGCCACATCTCCTGGAAAGCCTTTTTTTGCTTTCCCGGTAAAACCTTCATCAACATCTCCGCCCGCCACCTGTTCGCCATGAATGCGCTCGTAATAGCCGAGAAGCTCGTCTCGCAGTTTAGCTTCTTGCTCAGGCGTTGGAGCCGGGAAAGTGTCATAATCAGCCGTTTCTTTGCGCTCTGCCTCTTGGGCATTAAATGTTTGGACAAGATTGGCCGTTTTATAAAGCTCGGCCATAGCTTTGGCATATTTCTCCACGTCCGCCGGCGCGCAGGTACCGTCGAGACTTCCGATGTGGTCGCTAAACTGCCCGGCCTTATCCAGAAGTGATTTGACCGAGAGTATGGGGAGAGATTTGTTGGTGGTGTGAGGTGTCATATTAGCTCCTTGTTTAAGAGCGATGACTATGCGGGGCGAACTCGGTTTGCGGATATTGTTTTCAAGCACATAAGCTATGTCCCTGAAATTACGTAATTTTATGAAGACAACCTTAACAAAAGCTGCGGATTGAAAGCCCTTTTAGCCTTCAGATATAGTTATTTATTGGCAGCGCCTTAAATCGACCGTTTTGTCGGCAAGAACTAAAAGGTGTGTGTCTGATTGCAGAGCAAGCTCCATTCGGCCTTGCATGTCATCAACCGCGCTTTCATCGCCCTTTATAACACCCGCCTCGCAGCGATATAAGTCGATGGCCCTTGTTTCTGTCGGAATAAAGGCGCTGATTTCGCAAATGGCTTCGGGGCGGATGACCCGGCGGCGGGCGAAAACCCAAGTCTCTTCAGAGGAGTTGCACCGTCCATCTTCGCTCCAGCGGCCGAGGATTGACGCACTATACCAAAGCTGGGTCTCTACGTTAAGTTCCGTCTCCGTATATTCATAATCTGGAACCCCCAAATCCGGCCCTTGCGGCGCGCGAAGCCCCACAGCCAAACTCACCGCGATCAATCCGCAGATGACAAGACCTGCCAAAAATATCAATATCAAACGTACAAATCGCATAACTAAGTCTCTCGGGGATTTTATCCGGCTCATCTTATTGGGCTCGTAGGGGAGTTACTTTGCGCCCTCTATAAACATTCATATTGGTTTGTATGTGGGAAATTTTAAAAAAAGTTGCAAGGCTGACGCCGTGTTTAATGGCACCCAACGGACATATTATTATGCATTATAATAGGCGCGGCACCGATTTGTTGCAGTTGCAAGTATCTATTTGAAGATTTCAACCAATTTCATACTTCCTTAACCCCAAAGCTAAGCCTCAAATTAAACCTTTTTCTCTAGAACAGGGCTCATCAGATGAGGTCGTGGGAGACGTCATCATTAAATTAAGGACTTACAGCTACGTTCGCATTGAGACGACGGGCTAAACAAAAATGGGACTGGGATCATGACACACACAACTTTTTACAAAGCCCTTCTGGGAACTGTGGCTTTAACAGCCATGTCGACAGGTTCAGCTTTCGCGGCAGGTACACAAGCCGGCACGAACGTACAGAACACATTTACACTTGATTATGAAGTGAACGGTACGCCGCAAACACAAATCGACAATAACGGCGCGCCGACAGAGTTCACCGTTGACCGTTTGGTCGATTTGACTGTTGCGAGCCAAGGTAACACGAATGTTGCTCCAGGGTCACAGGATCAAGAGCTTGTCTTTACCCTGACCAATGATGGTAACGATACGCATGCTTACGCCCTGACAACCCTTCAAGGGACTGACGGAACAGACGATGACTTTGATCCGGCTAACACAACACTTTTCTACGTTGTAGATACAAATGGTAACGGCATCTATGAGCCAGGCGTCGATGCGGCCCCTGTTGCTTATAACGGCACAAATACACCAGACGTAGCGCCTGACGCGACATTGTTTGTCATTGTCCAAGGCGACATTGACGCGGCGCAAATCGACGGCGAAACATCACAAATCGCGCTTATCGCGGATACGCTTGATGCGGGAACAACGAATCCGACGATTGCTGATGCTGACGGCGTCAACACGCTTATAGGCGGCGCAGAGAACGTACTTGCTGATGCAGCCGGTACAGACGACGCGGCAAACCAAGGTGACCATTCTGCACAAGGTACATTCATTATTGCCTCTGCTGATGTGAGCGCCTCTAAGACTGTAACAATCTTCAGCCAAGACGGCAGCAATTGTGGTGACTTTGCCGTTGCACCTCCGGCCGGCGAGCAGTTCTCTGTCCCAGGCGCATGTGTGGAATACCGCATTATAGCGGTAAACTCAGGCTCACAAGACGCAACAGCGCTTGAAGTGAATGACCAATTACCGGTTGACCTGACATATGTTGATAGCCAAGTGGATACGTTCACAGGCGGAACGCTATCCGAGCCAGCCTCTGGCCTCGACTGCGGACCTACACTCGGTAACTGTACTGTCAACCTCTCCGGCGCAACCCTCGCAGCAGGACAAGCAGGCGTCGTTATCATCCGCGCGCTTATTAAATAAGCACACGTCTAAACCTAATAGAAAGCGGTCTCCATTAGGGGCCGCTTTTTTTATGACTGAAAGACATTTTTAAGTCTGTTTTTTGCCGAATGTTTTACCCTTTTACCTTATACCTAAGACCCTAGGGACGGGGCCCTAGCGGGGGGGGTACACAAAATCATGCAAAGCATATCGAAACTTATAAAAAACTATCGCAAAAACCAGAGCGGTCAATTCGCTATGATGTTTGGAATTCTAGCTGTACCGCTCATCATTGCGATCGCCCATGTTGGCGACATGACTTATGCGGGCAAAGTCAAAGGCGAGCTTAAAGCGTCGTTGGACGCAGCGTCCCTCGCCGCCGTTATCAATCAAAACTTGACCGAGAGCGAGCGGGCAAAATTCGCAAAGATGCACTTCACAGAAAACTTTGAGTTCTCTGACATGTTTGAATTCGAGGTGCTAGACGCAAGTTCAAAGCGAGTAGAGCTTGCCGCGAGAGGCGGATTTCCGTCCTATATCGGCGCTATGACAGGCCGTGATACATTCGAAATAAGTACGCACGCGGCGAGCGTCCTCACCAAAGAAGATGTCATCTGTATCCTCGCACTCGATGAAAGCAGTTCGGGGGCGTTTACAATGTCAAAAGAGGCCACGCTCGTGGGAGATCAATGCTCCGTTCAAGTTAATTCTAATAGTACCACCGCTGCGATTGTCGAAAATCATTCCAAGGCGAGCGCGAAATCATTCTGCGTTGCAGGAGGAGCCAGAGGTACATTCTCGCCTTTCGTGAATACGGAATGCAGCCGGGTGGAAGATCCGTTTAAAGACATCCCTGCCCCGCCTCTGCAAGCGTGCCTTCTTGAAAACCTCAACGGCGGCGGCGGCGGCGGGAGCGGCGGAGATAATCGTAACAATGGCGGCGCAGGATTGATGACGGCAGCGGCAGCGACAGAATTGGGCGGCGGTTCAGGAAGAGCCCTCGGCGGCCTTATTAACATCCTTGACGGCGCAACACTTATGCCAGGAACATATTGCAGCAGAGTTGTAATTTCCGGCCAAAACGTCACATTATTACCAGGGACTTATGTTTTCCAAGATTCTTTAATCATTATGGAATCCAGTAGCGTAGAAGGCGACGGCGTTACATTGAGCTTCAATGGTCAAACCTCTCACATTGAAATCATGGGCGGCTCTCAGGTCAAAATAAAAGCGCCCGCAAAAGGGCAGATGGACCAAAACGGCAGCGACACTTATGCGGGTCTCGCTATATTTCAAAATGCACAAGGCGCCGGCGGCCAAAGTACTATGGACTCTTCAACAGAGGAGTCTTTTTTGGCGGGCGGGTCTGGCATGCTCATTGTCGGAACGGTTTATCTGCCAACGCAGCGCCTATATATTGGACGCGACAGCTCAACAAATGTTGTAAACCAAACAGTGCCCGAATCTCCGGCGACGTCATTTATTGCCCATCAGGTTCACCTTGAGGGCTCGGATATACGCGTGGCCGTAAACCACGAAATGGCTGGCCTACCAATTATCTTACCGCGAACAGATGAAGGTGCCAGATTGATAGAATAAGCTTGGTTGAATAAGCCTATGTTCTAGCGCGCAGGCCTTCGATATTCGCATCGAAATTCTGACCGTCAAATTCAATCGTCTCGGCAACCTCTAAGGTCCCAGCATCGACGCAGCGTAAATTCACGCTCCATTGATTCGGATGACTGCGAGGTTGGTAAAAGCTTTTCACCCCGCACTGACGGCAGAACAAATGCTTCGCCGCGCAGGTATTGAATTTATAGGTTGTGAGCTGGTCTACGCCGCTCATAACTTTGAAATCTTCGTGCGGCACGAACAGATGTTGAAAGCCCGTCTTTGAACACACCGAACAATTACATTTTGTCAGGCTCATTTCGGTGGGGGCGCTAAATTTAAACTTTACCGCCCCGCAATGACACCCGCCTGTATGTGTTGTTGTCTTCGCCATTTTTATCTCCCTCTCGTTCATATTAACCGCTTGCGAGCGCTCCGCAATAGCGCGATAAGCCGCTCATGACCGATTGCCAACTCTACCTCATCACGCCCCCCGTCATTGACGATATGCCTGCGTTCTTAAAAGACCTCGACGCGGCGCTCTCTGCTGCGCCTGTGGCTTGCTTGCAAATTCGCCTCAAAGGGCCCTCAGGCGAGCCGCTTGAGGATTCAGCCCTTGTTCAGGCGGGCACAGCTATCACGGAGTTAGTTCATACCCACGATACAGTTGTGATTGTGAACGACCGGCCGGATCTCGTCCGCGCAATCGGCGCAGACGGGGCTCATATTGGCCAAAAAGACATGGACTATTTTTCATCCAGGTTACTGCTTGGGAATGATGCAATAATAGGTGTGACCTGCCATAACGCGCGGGAACTGGCCTTCGAGGCCGCAAAAGCTGGCGCGGACTACATCGCCTTTGGCGCGTTTTTTGAGACGCCGACAAAGACGACAAAACACCGCGCCGAACTGGAGATTTTAACATGGTGGAACGAAGCCGTCGAAATACCCTGTGTCGCCATTGGCGGGATAACAGTCGCCAACGCGAAATCCGTCATAGAGGCGGGCGCGGACTTTATCGCAGTCTCTTCGGGGGTCTGGCAACATCCGGACGGCCCAGCCGCGGCCATATCAGCGCTCTCGGCGCTGTGCTCGGCGCATTCGCCCTCCTAAGCGCGCCTGCATCCGCCACGAACCCGGTTCTCGGCACAAGCGACTATACGCGGCACATCACATTTCAAGACGCTATGGATGCGTATAATGCCGGGGATAGAGGTCTCGCCCTCGCCCATGCCAAAATTGCCGCCAATAACGGCGACGTCGAGGCTATGGTCATGGCCGGACACATCCTGCAACGCGGCGAGACGGGCCTTATAGACACGCTCGGCGCAGCGGAATGGTATCGCCTCGCAGCGGCGCGGGGCAATGTGGATGCCTATGTCGGGCTCGGCGAGCTCGCCATCCGCGAACAGGCAGGACTGACAGCCTCAGACGCGAAATATTGGCTACAGAAAGCCGCCGATCTTGGCCGTACAGACGCCATGCGCGCCCTCGCCGACATGAATTTGCAAGGCACGGGCACTGTCCCCAACCCTTCTGCTGGGACAAAGCTATTAGGACGCGCCGCGGATCAGGGCGACGCCCACGCTATGAAAAAGCTCGGCGACAGATTATTTGATACAGACGCAGAAGCCGCGCTGGGCTGGTACGAAAAAGCCGCCGCTAAGGGCGATCCGAATTCCGCCTACATCGCCGCCATCATGTACGCGGAAAATTATGACATTCGCCCGAACGCTAAAAAAGCCGCGGTGCTGATGCGCCAAGCCGCCGAGGCAGGCATGCCTCCCGCGCAGGCAGATTACGGATTACTCGTCTATCAAGGCGCAGGTGTTGAGCGCGATATTAACGCCGCCGCAAGATGGTTTGAAAAAGCCGCCAAAGCCGGAGACCGCGAAGGGCAATTTCTCTATGCGTTCACACTCTATAAGGGCGAAGGCGTGCCGCAATCGTCTGAAGACGCCTATTACTGGCTGATAAAATCAGACGGCGAGAGCGGTGTAGATGATTATGACACGGACCGCGAGAATTTCAAAAAAAGCCTTGAGAAAACGTTGTCGCCCAGTGTTATGGCCCGCGCTAGAAGTAGAGCCGGGAAATAGGTTTATTTCTGAACTTTTTGATACATAGCCGTGATGACATCGTCTCCGAATAAGGTCTCAAAATTGCCTTTTGACATATTCTTTGCAGCTATATTTTCTGCGGCTTCCGGCTTGGGCGCTTTGGGGAGTCTTTTTTTGCGGCGTTTAAGATCAGCCAGCAACATCGATCTGGCTTTAACCTTACTGAGCGCCCCTAGGGACGCGGATCGCATATCATCATCCCAATGGAATCCTAGATGATTTTCCGCCGCCGTAATTTTTTCTTGGCTGATGGTTTTATACGTGTTCGCATATACCAAACCGGATTCAGACATGCTCAGAAGTTTACTCCGGCCATCATAATGATTTTCACTCGACTTAATCAAGCCTAAGTCCATAAGAACTGAAATACCTCTGGACATGGTCGCAGGATCAATGCGCATGACAGCGCCGACTTCACTCGCCACAACAGGCTTAGCGTAAAAATCTATCGCCATCAAAATGCGAATTTCACGCAGTGATAACTTCTGAATCTCATTCATGTCTTTAACGATGTGTTTTTTGATAAATGAAAGATAGTCCGTTGATATCTGATCTGCAAAAATTCTAAAAATGTAATCTGCAAACATATAAAGATGATCGTCAGACGGTGTTTGCGCAGGTCTCGCCCGCCCTCCTCCGGGTCTAAACCGTTGTCGGGCCTTAAACTTCACACTTTTAAACGCTGCAGCCCGGTCTTTAATACGGTAAAGTGCCTCATATCCCGCTTGTATCGTCTCATTGTACTCTTCAACCGTAACGCCCAGACGCTCATTGGCCTCTTGGATAGCCTCCTTGCAACGCGCCCGGTAATCCTTCAAAAATAAATTTGATTGCTCCGTGAGCGTAAAAACTCTCGAACGGTTATCATAAATATCATCATCAGCGATGAGATAGCCCTTGGCCACCAACGCGTATACACCGCGGGAAATCGTTGACGCATCTACACGCAAAACCCTTGCCACCTCATGGGATTTCATCATTTTGTGGGCCGTCGCATCAATCAACAACAGAACCATAAGCTCGCGTATATTGATATCTTTACAGCCCGGCACATCTTTGATGACGTGGGTTTTAATAAATTTGAGATAATCCCCGGCGATTTGGCTACAGAAAATCTGCATCGCCAAATCGGCATGGCTTTCGATGTGTTTTATGGCCCCTAACGAAAGAGGTCTTTTGGGGTCAAGCATGCGATCTCACTAAAAGTTAGCTAATCACAAAACAGGGGCCCAACACTGAATTGTATTTGTGTGTTTGAATATCTTATTGTTAGAATAGCTAATAACCGCTTAACTGACCGAAATAAGACGGTTTATGGTTAATGCTGGCTTAAAGTGGCCAGGCCATGAGAACGAGGCCCTCGCCAGCCGCAATATCAGCCTAACCCGGCGCGCCGCCTCGCCTTCAGGCGAGACGTTCGAGGCGCTCGGGACTGTATTTCAAGATCTGGCGACGGAAATATTGGGGGCGGCTAAGCCCCTATTTTGTCATTTTCGATATGGAAGGCAATAACGGACATTAGCCCAGACTTCAATCTGAGACACAAGCGCTGACGTCAAACACCCCCGCGACATTATACCGATCAACACCTTCAAATTCGTCAGTTAAAACCAGCAGCCCTTAATCACGTACAGCCATAGAGTTACTCCAAATACATGGCAATCAAACTAAGAGGAGGAAACCGTTCGCCAAGGTCCGCTTTTAGTAATTTCAATAATCAACGAGCGTCCTTCTTTGCGTACGGGTTCTAAGCCGCTCACCTTATACCACTAAGCCCCCTGAGCTGAAGTCGCGTTGATCCTCATTGCAGACATTAGATCAGTGGCTTAAGTCGCCCAAAAACGGCCGCAGGAAACTCTATACTTACAATTAAGTATTTATATATTTGCAGGATGTAAAATGATTATCTGAAGCCCTGTTTGGAGCATTATAGTGAAACACGTTGCAATCGCCATGACTCTGATATTCACTTTATGGGTGCAGGTTGCATTTGGCAAAGCTACTGACGCGCCGTCCCGCGCCATCAACCTTTCGATTGACCTGACACACCTCTCAGGCGACGTCAGTTTTGATGATGTCGAGATAAAGCTCAATGAAACACTTATCGAAAACTATAACCGTAATTCTGATGGAACTATCACGATTCCTGTGTCGGAAAGAAAAAACAAACTGAAAGTCCTCGTTCGAGGCCAAGGGGCCGATGGCTTGGAGTTCGAAGTCAAACCCGAAGCCATAGGGTCTCTCGATGTAAAGTTATCACCGCATGTGATTGGCCTTACGACGTATATTGATGAGTACAAATTGGAATGGGCGAACATGGTCCACTATGACTACGTGCCGACTTCACTACCGATGGATTTGAAATTCGTCGATAGTAAAGGTGTCCTGATCCCCGTTACGCAGGTCATGGATGCAAGCCTCTCGACTCGATATGACGAACGGAATGCTGTTAATATAACACGTCTTTTTGCGGTCAACGACGCAGGCGTGATTAAGATCACAGATAAACAGCGTTTCTTGCAAACCATGACTGACCTTAACCGATTAGAGCGCTCTGTTACGCTTGTCCTGCGCGCTCGCGACGTCCATTCTGGTCTTGATTACCGAGCTGGTACTAAGATCAATCTCGCCCCGGTTCCGGTTTCGGGACGCGTTATATTCGGTGAGACCATTCCTGACACGATTCCCCTTGAGGGGGTTGAAATCAGGGTAAGTGGGGTGAAACGAAAAACTGATAAAGACGGCCGGTTTTCAGTCGCTGGTGTTCCCGCAGGCGAAACTATTATAACGTCCAAGATTTATCACCGTAAACCCGTCGAAAGATCAAAGACGGGAAGAACGTCTAAAGTGGTATATGAGGCAAGAGGGACTTTTGAATTATCGGGTAAATCTGAAATCGAGCTCACTTTGGAGCTTCGCGCGAGAGGATCAAAGCGCGGCAAGGTAGAGCTCCTCTCACACGAGCCAGTTTCCCCCCTCCCGCCGAAACCAAAGACATCTTTGCAAACCTCCGATATCACCATCCCGCCGATTGCACGGTTCAAACTGATGAACCTTATTTCCAACCCGGAAGATAGTTCCACTTGGGATGCACGGGAAAAGCGCCAAAAAGATTGCATTGATGCCTATAACCGTGGCTGGATTATTCGGCGATATTGTACCGATAAAAAAATCTGGTCAAAGCCAGTAAGCGTCCGAACCGGTCCCGAGGACGGAGACGAACTTATTGGCGATATACAATCCTATGACGGCGGTGTTTGGTTTATGTCGAAGGGAGACAGGCTGACCTCAAGAATTATTCCGCAATATCATTTGAGCGATTGGGGCTATGGAGGATTTGGTTATGCCGTCACCGTGCTGGATTTCAAAAACGGAAAATTTGCCCTTCATTTACCCGGTCGCCAAGAGCCTGGATGGGTCGATTTAGCAGAACTGCTCGCACAAAAGAGCGGCGACCCGAGGGATTTTGACTCAAATGCGGAATGGGAGAAAACATATTTCACAGGCTTTAAACCCCTCGACACATGCGGAACAAGATTGGGAGATAAAGAAGTCTTTGTTGAAAGCTTGGACGTAGGCAGCTTTACCTACCGCGAGCCTACCCCGCATGATTTGTGGTCACCTTATAACGACGACGGCGAACGCCCGCCCCTCGGCGAGCATGAATCGATTACCGCGCCATGGCAAGACGCCTATACGTCGGGCCGCGTGCTGAGACTGATTCCAAATGAAGGTAAGGAATGCTGATATTACTTTTAGGGAAACCGAGATGTTCTAAAATTTAGTATCACTATCTGAGGTCCGCTAAGCCCTGTGAGTTCAACGGGTCGCCGCAACACATTGGCCAAACCGCTCGGCCGGTGTTTCATATTCGAGGGTCTTTCGGGGACGCTCGTTGAGGGCTCTTGCTATCCCATTTAGTTTTGCTTGGCTATAGACGGACAGATCAATGCCTTTGGGAAGGTATTGTCTGATGAGGCGATTGGTGTTCTCATTTGAACCTCGTTGCCACGGACTATATGGATCGCAAAAGAAGACGTCGATATCTGTCGCTACCGTAAACGCCTTATGGGCAGACATCTCCATGCCTCGATCCCATGTCAGTGATTTGTAGAGTTCCTTGGGTAACTTCTTTGCATGCTTGGTGAGAGCCGCAGTCACCTTGGCTGTTTCTTTGCCTGGGACTTTAACGAGCATGACATAGCGAGAATGACGCTCGACAAGTGTGGCAATAAAGCTCTGCTTTGAACCTGCAATCAGGTCGCCCTCCCAATGCCCGGGTACAGCACGATCGTCTGCCTCTGCCGGCCGTTCACGTATGGAGACAGCTTCGGTTATCTGGCCTAAGCCATCTCGCTTTAGGCTGGCATGACGCGAGCGGCGTATCGTGCGGCGACTAGCCCGCAGTTGAGACATGAGTTCCTTCTTAAGAACACCACGCGCCTGTACATAGAGGCTTCGATATATGGTTTCATGCGACACGTTTTTCGCACAGTCTCCCGGATATGTTCTCTTGAGCCATCCTGCTATCTGTTGCGGTGACCATTTCTTTTGAAGTTTACGCGTAACAATCTGCCTGAGAAAGGCGTTCTGCGCCAGCTTGCACAACTTAGGACGAGCCGCCTGTTCCCATGCAGCCTTGTCAGCTGCCGTAGCTCTATAAAAAGCGAGACCGCCATGACGTTTAACCTCGCGGCTGATGGTTGAAGGTGCGCGCCCCAAACTGCAAGCAATGGCACGCAGCGACAATCCAACATTCAAGCCTCGCGATATCTCTTCTCGTTCAGCCAATGTCAAAGCAAGAGGTGAGCGCGTTCGCTCAGGCGGACGGATACCGCCCGTGCGAGAAAGTAACGGATAGATTGATGAGGAGTTACGTTCAAATAATCGCCCAATGGAACTCATGGACTCGCCACGCTCCCATCTATCCCAAATATCTGACTTCTGTGCATTGGTGAAAAAGGTACGTGATCGTCTGGTCATAATATCGCTCCATCTTTAACTCATAATGTTAAAGTGTTGCGACGACCCGTTGAACTCACAGGGCATTGCGGACATAAGATAAGTGGCTCAAAGAGCCTATAATATGACGTTCAGTATTGCGAACCGTTAGTACGCAATTAGAACAGACTAC
>ENA-ORXT01003626-ORXT01003626.1-marine-metagenome-genome-assembly--contig:-NODE-3626-length-16807-cov-11.325164_pt1 | contig 16807 bp, 22 predicted proteins | sample MGYA00237868_ERZ511482 | MGnify/ENA metagenome assembly ERZ511482 | reverse complement strand
AGAGCAAGTCCCTTGATCTAAGTATATGTGTGCATCACTACACTTTGAGAGCACCCTGTCCTAAAGGCCAGGGAATATTTGGCCTGGATGAAGTGAGATGTCTGTCACCGATCCTTCAAGATCTGAGAAACACTATTACGCCCGAAGATCGTCGCACCACATGCTAGAAGACTTCTGGGAAGCGGCAGTGCTCCTTGAAGAGATGTATGCACTGTACACATGGCTTCCATGCGCTTGAAAGTGTGTCATTTTCATCGTTATTGCCGCTCCCCCTCGCCACGTCGCACGCACCTCGCCACGTCACACGCACCTCACCACATCCCTCGCACCTCGCCACGTCCCTCGCACCTCGCCACGTCCCTCGCACCTCGCCACCCCACTCTCCCAACGCTACTTCTACCTCGCAGCGTCACCCGTCTCCCCGAGCACAAACTCCCTCACCCTGTCCTCCAGTCCCCCCCTCACCCAGTTCCTGCATCACTGTACGCCCGCGACGCCACAGGATGTTACAGCCAGAAACCCAGCCGTCATGCAGTCAATCATGCAGAACAAGCACATGGCCAGAGGCTGCCACAGCGGAGGAGAGTTAGATGGAAAGAACTAAGACGAGGACCAGTGTCGGCGTCGGAATCGATCGCGACGCACAAGGAGCGTGCCACAAACACACGGCGCAACGCACGGCACTACGCAACATCAGTTACTCTCCGGCAATCCAAGCCACTCCGCACACTGCGAAACTTCATGTGTCCCGCACGCGACTCACGTACAGCCACGCCACTGGTATCACCCGCAAGTCGAACAAGCACGACACATTAAAGGCCTGTGTGCGCGGCCGCGTCTGAACCCGCCCTTGGCAGAGGCGGCAGTGCCTGCCAAGAGCCGCTCTTTCTGGTGGGCAAGCAGCTAGCGCCTCCGGCAGCACTGGATGTATCTGCTCGGTGACTGGCAGCGACTGAGGCCCGTTCGCAGTTGCAAACCGTGTGACGGTATACCGGCGTGACGGCGGTATATATGGTGCTTTCTCGTATTTTAGCCACGCTGCGCGACGCAACGTTTGCCCAAACCACGACTTGGCACAACCACACCCCCTCTCAATGCATCAGAATCGCCGATGACAAGAGAGTGCGGGAAGCCAGCATGTCTGTCATGCACGCCTCTTGCCGTGCCCCCGGCCTTCAGACGAGATGAATGTGGCCCAGTCCCGAAGAGTCGGTTCTATGGTGGCAGTTCAAGAAGGCACTTCGGCGCGCCACGCCCGCAAGCGGCATGGGTGAGAAAAGCAACGCGTCGCCGACGTTGGTTTCTCATGCGAACCCCTAATAGGGGCTTCCAGGGGGGGTGTAGTTCTCAATGAGGTGATGCAGGTCTCCGCACAGCCGCCCAGGGAGAGCAAACCATCACCGCCGTCGTGTGCTCCGTCGGCCATCTACCCGTGAGGTGCACGGCGCTTGTGTCTCCTATTGGTCGGATCACAGGCGAGACCAACGGCAATATCGACTGCCCAATGAAGGGCCAAATGGGATCGCCAGCGGATGACTAGTGGGCCCAATGTGAACTTCGTCTGACCGTGTCGTTTGGGTGTGAGGCACATTTAAATTCTCGTGGCCCGGTCCATTTCCCCGCTGTGCAGCCGATAGCGCTGGCACGTTCACTGGCCTGGCTCAGAATCCGCACAACAATTGGTGCTGAGCCCCGAGCAGACAGTTCCCATGGCCGCCCGCATTCAGTGGGCGGCGCAATGTTGATCTCGGGAGCAGCGACATGGATGTGGATTCCTCGCGCCCCCTCACTGCGTGTCGTGTGGGCATTTTTCCAGGTTTCTCCGGCCTCCCGACGGCCCCTAGTGGCATGATGCCCAGCAGAGGCACTCTGGCGACGTGCTTGCCGTTCGATCGTGTCGACGACGGCGGCCGCCCCCTTCCCCGTGGCGTTCGTGCGTCGTCACTCCCCGCCCTCGTCGTCCCTCCCCGCCCGCGTCGTCCCTCCCCGCCCTCGTCGTCCCTCCCCGCCCGCGTCATCTGTCCCCGCTTACGTCGCCCCTCCCCGCCCTCGACGCCCCTCCCCGCCCGCGACGCCCCTCCCCACCCGCGTCGCCCCTCCCCGCCCGCGTCGTCCCTTCCCGCCTGCGTCGTCCCTTCCCGTTCGCGTCGCCCCTCCCGAGGTTTTCGTGTGTCTGCCTCCTCCTCACCCCTGCCCGGCCGAAGCCGTGTCGTCGCCGCGCGACAAAGTGGGCATGTCGGCGACGACGGACCGGGCGGCGACCGACTCCGACTCATCCACGTCTTCGAGGTCCTCTGCATCGACGACGCCGTCGATGTCAGTGGACCTGCCCTCTTCCACCGCGGTGTCCATCCCGATGGACTCCTCCACGTCATCTTCCAGCACCAGCTGGACGGACGGCGGAGTCTCGGAGGCGGCGATGTCCGATCTGACCGTTTGCGTTTGTTGCGTGGAGGTGCTCTTGTTCTCCGAGGAGACGCGCCAACACGTGCTCGGCCTCGTCGACGAGGGATACCCCGCCGCCGACGTCGCTGGCATTATCGGCTGCTCCATGCGCTCAATGAGCCGATTGTTTCGCTTCTTCGAGGAGAACGGGACGGTGTGGCGGGACCCCAGGCTTCGAAATCTTCATGCTGACGCCGCCGTCCGCAACCCACACCTGGCGCGCGCCATCCTCACCCTCGTTGAGAAGGAGCCGGCCGCTTTCCTGGGCGTTCACGTCGATCTGCTTGTTGCGTTGAGCCTCGAATACCCCGCTAGTGGCCACCGGTACGTGAGCGCCGCGACGGTGTACCGCGTGCTGCTCAACCACTAGTATACGCGCAAGAGGATTGAGCGGCTATTTGAGGAGAACTCGCTTGTGGCTGAACGCGCGTTCGCTGCCTTGATCAACGAGATATTACTCCGGTACCTCGTCTCGTGCGACGAGACGCACGCGGCGGGCAGCGACATGATCAGCCGCTACGGGCCGTTGCGGAGGAACGTGCCGTGCGTGCTGCGGGACCGGGACACCCGCCCGCTCAAGCGCACCAGCACCAGGGCCTGAGGTGGATAAAGTAGAGCCAGACATATCCGCACAATATACTCGTAATAATCCATAATCCATGCCGCAGCCGCGTATCCATATCGTACTCTGTTCATTTACCGCCCGATATACTGAGCCTGAACGACTCTCCAAAGGCCGGATATAATATAATCTGAATCGAATTTCCACCTCTCCTGATCCGGCTCACATATTCTCCGCCGCAGTGCTGGCGCGTGGGGATGCCTCCCCACCCTGTTCAACAGACATCATCTGGCAGTGCCAAGCGGCGATCTTGACGGAAAATTCCCGAACGGTTCTGTCCCGTGTCTGAAACCGCTTGCCTTGTTGTCAACGGCCCGCGCGAGAATCCAAACGGGCACCCCCGGGTGAGCACACGAGAGTTCCAACGATCACTACTGACGAGGACCGCTGCACCACCCAAATAAATTCCAACAACCAAATGGTACTTGACGGCGGTTCATCGCAACAAACGCTTGTGAAGAGACACGCGTATTCAAATCACATGTAAGACTGTACCTGAAGAGATGTCTCCTTTTCCCTGGCCTTTAGGACAGGGTGCTCTCAAAGTGTAGTGATGCACACATATACTTCGATCACGGGACTTGCTCTCTGTTTCAGAGGTGACAGTCTGCATTGGTGTCCTCCGGGATCTGAGGGCGTGTCGACGTTGGAAGGGTCGCGATGACGCTAAAAGCGAATAGATTTACGTGGCTGAGAAGGACTGTCCTGCCACAAGGGTCACAGGGCCCGGACGGTGCCTGCCCCCCTACCACACCCCACCGCCCCGAGTTGGGCGCGGCGACCGCACGCAGCGACTACGGGGGTTGAACGCGCCCGCGCTGACCCGCGGGTGATCGTCCCTGCGCGTCGGCTTCTGTTGCGGCGGCCCGTCGGCCTGCCATCTACCGGCGCGGTTAGAGGTGCGCTGTGCGGCTGAGTGAAGGCCCCTCCCGTTGGCGTCGCGCGACGCCGGCGAGCCGCCGCCGCTGCGGTGCCGGCGACGGCACCCTTTTCCCCGCCCCACGTTTCCCCCGCCACAGCAACGTGGCTGTACGTGCCCCCGTGCGCGCTCGCGGCTATGGAGTCGGCCGGCGTGCCCTGTGTTGATGCGTCGCCAAGCGCGCCACCCCCCTGAAGGCCAGGGTATTGCACGCACGTGCCTGGAATATAATATTGATCCTGACTCTGTCCGCCCCAGCAAGATCTGATTTTGGATATATGACCTCGTCAAATACTCAATCCAGAGTGCATGTGAGGGTATGTGGATTATATCCTAATGCAACCAAAAGTGCCTGATTCCAAAGCCCCTGGTCTTCACCGACAAGGTCGTCGCGGACGTGGTCGCCCGGCCTTCCGTGGCTGTGGCAGCGGTGGGGCGCGAGGCGCGCAAGGTGCGCAAGTACGCACCGCGCTTCCCCGCCGCCGACCCGCCCTCTGTCTTCACCCCCCTGGTGTGGGAGGTGTTTGGCCGCGTGGGCCCCGCGTCCGCGGACTTTATGCGGACCGCCGTCGGTGGTCCGGGGCGCTCGCGCGCGCTCGCGTCGCTGCTGATAGACGCGTCCGCTATCATTTGGCGCTATAACGCGCGCATGCTCTGCGAGGGAATTTTGAGGTGTGATGCGAGGGGGCGGGCCACTTTGGACGCCCCAACTGCTTTGGCCCGAGTTTCCGGTTGAGTGGGGCCTCGGCCTCATTTCGTAGTTAGCGGACATTAGGTCCGGGCCTGATGAGCAGCACCCTATTCACACCCCACGAGATGAACCTGGTGAACAGTCTACGATTACCCGCTCGAGGCGGCTCGGAGACGAGTGGCTGTGCCCCACGGCTGGCGCGGGGCTGGCAGCAGCCATCTGGCCGACGTTACTCGTCGCCAGAACCTTACCCTATAAGCTACATTCCGATGTCTGTTTTCCGCATCGGGCTACATATAGAACGTCGCCGAAAAGGTAATGTACGCAGCGTGTTGTCCGCAATTCCTCAAAACTCAGAACTACAGATTCGAACACACCCACCGTCCGTTCGTAAAATTGTCGAGGAAGAATTTTGGCATGAAAGTATGTCGACTAAGTATGGATATCTGAAACAGAATCAGCAGTGGAGTCCAGAATGTCTGCTGAAGACTGCGAAAATCAATATCAAAACCGGCTATTCCAGGCACGCGCGTGCAATACCGTGCCCTTCAGGGAGGCGGCGCGCTTGGCGACGCATCGACAACAGGCACGCCGGCCGTCTCCATGGCCGCGAGCACGCACGAAGGCAGATACAGCCATGTTGCCGTGGCGGGGGGGTCGTAAGGCGGGGAAAGGGGTGCCGCCGCCGCCACTGCGGCGGCGGCTCGCCGGCCCTACGGAAAAAGCCGGAGTCAAGAACCGGCATAATCCTATCCAGAACTATACCGGTTTCCTAAAATTTGGCACGCACCACAGGGCCTGTCAGGGGACCCAAATACTCCGGAAGAAATCGGCATCAGTGAGACAATGACCGGCGTCTCAGACCTCCTCACAGCAAAAAACCGGCATACCTGGGCTCATGAGGACCGCGAAAACGAGGGACTGCGGCAAAGCTCTATCACGCTCATCCGTTCATTTCATCATCAACCAACAGGGATGGAGAGCGTCGTTGCATCCAAACCACAGGCTGGTGCACGGCCCTGGACAGGATCTCAAACTGTACCGATCCGTGAATATTCCATTTAATCATTCCGCAAATACGGCCAATAACGTAGCGTTTCCCTCTAGCATGAGCAATTGGATCCATACGCGGATCCCGGGTCGGCAACGCGCCGACCAAAGCGAGGGTAAAGATGCAAAGCATGTATACAAGCAGTTGGAGCCAAGCTTCAGCCGGTGAACCTCCGTCCTTGCCGTCATCATACTTGGCCATATACACGAGGCCGCGGTGGGTGCGCCACCCGTGCCGTGTCGGGGAGTACCCGTGCGGTGGGTACGGGCAGGTGGGAGCGGGGCAGGCGTCTTTGTACGACAGAGCCCGCCGGCGGGTAGAGAAGCAGAGGCACATGCCGATGGCTCTGGTCCAACATGGAAGCCAGGGAGAAAACCACCGAGGGGGGGAGAGGGGCAGCTAGAAGCAAGGAAGTTGGAGGACAGGGGGGGAGCAAGAAAGGAGAGAGAGAGAGCGCTCTTCAGGTAATCAATTTTCCACACGCCGTCGCCCGCCGTCCGCGCCGCCACACCCTTCCGCCCGCCGTCTCGTCCCGCGCCGTCGGCGCGGTGCGCCGTGCGCGAGCTTGGCCGTGTGCGCGCGCGTGCCCCGCCGCTGCCGCCGTGCTTGCGTGGCAAGACCGGGGCGGGGGGTTCCTGAGTAGGCTGGGGGCAAGTGGTTGAACCAGTCGACCGACAGCGTGTCGACGCCGGGGGCGCCATGGTTGCGTGGATAGGAAGAGAGCTCGCTACAGCAGTGGGGAGGCGACCGGTGGACGAATGAGCTCAGGAGGGGGGAGGTGGTTGTATGGAGGGCGTGATGGACGGATTGTGTGTTTCGGTGGGGCGTCGTGGTTCGCAGGTCAAGGCTGAACGACCGTCGCAGGGGATAGCCTCGGGGTCACTCTCGTGTCCTCGGGGGCACCCCCTCTGAACGGCCCTTGTTGAGCCCCTCTCCTTGTCCAACGAGATGGGAGGTGGGAAGTAGCAGGCGACGGTGAGCGGTGGTGAGCTGTGGACGACAGTCGATCCCCAATGGGTGCCACAAAACCGGAATAGTGAGTCGAGTTTGCCAGTTTCTTTCAGGAGATGCCGCTTTTCCGCCCAGGTTTTGCCGTAGGGCGGCGTGGCGCAACGCATACGGGCGGGGCCGTTACCCCGCCGCGCAGCGCACCTGCGCACGGCGGGCGGGACTGCCGGCATGGCGCACGGGCGGCGGGTGAGATCGACCGCCGCGCAGCGACGTGCCCCTAACCGCGCAGGTAGATGGCGTCAGAAACCGCCGACGCGCCGCCGCAAAAGAAGCCGGCGCGCGGGCACGATCACCCGCAGGTCATCGCGGGCCAACCCTAAGCCGCGCCTATGTCACGCACTGCCAAGCACTGAAACGTAGTCGGCCGCGGGCAGGCACCGTGGTCCCCATTTTGGGTCACTGTGAGGGCCCTTACCGGTCAGGAGTCATCTGAGTATAGCTCATCTGGGTCAGCCTGTGGCAGGCCGAGATCTATTGACGCGCAATAATGTGTACTGAGAAGGCGCCTCGTCGGCGGCGAGGAAGGCCTCCTAGGTATCGTCCAGGCTGTGTGATGGAGACGAACGCCAGGGCTGCACCTCTGGCAACCGTCTTCCGATGCCTCGTACCTTGAAAGCTGAACAACCTTTGAATAGAAACCGCTTGGCAAAGCGTACCACAGGTGAGGGGCCGGTAGCACGTCTGGCAGGGAGCCTGTGTGACTAGGCACATCGTAGACGAGGGCCTTGCTTGGACGAGGATCCCTTCCACCACCTCTCAGTGGTCTATCATCCGTTTGTGTAGCGCAGGCGGTCGACTCGTTAGCAGTACCACCTTGCCTCAGCACGCGCTTCGCAGGGCCCCTCGCCCGCCCCCCTTCACCCCACCGCCCACCGTCTATCTCGTTCCGCACGGCTGCGTCCTCCTGGCCCATCAGACACAGTCCTATATATCACGCAAAGTTGTGGGGGAATCCCCCGGGACTCGGATGACACGAACATCCGGCCGGGGCCGGAGGGGGCGGGTCGCGAGCTTCCACGTAGAGTTCAACCGAGGGGGATGACGTGTGGCGCCCCCTCGGGTGGGTGCCCGGAGTGGCCCCCAGGCTCACCTGTAAAAACACCCTCCTGGGGAGTGAGCGAAGGAGCATCTCCTGATCGGGCCTCCCGGCGGGGCCTGACACAAACGGAAGGGGCGCCGGCCCCTCTTTCATCTGGGCCCCCTGGAGGGGCTGGGAAGCTTTCGGAAGCTTCCCCACTCGGGGCAGGGCCCAGAACCGAGATCAGATCTCGGTCATTGAAGATATTTCCCAAGGACATCCATCGGAGCATTCGACACTCCTGGGGCTAAGTCCCTTGGGTTCGAGAGCGACTTAAAAGTCCAGGCTGACCCAAAAATCTATGGGCCAGATATCCCCTTCAGTGGAAGAGTGTCACTTAATCCGTGGCAGGGGCCACCGGAGGCTCCTGTTCCAGGACCGTGGCCCTCCGGGCACCGGTCCCCCCATGACCACCTCGTGGGCAGGGTTCGTGTGCGCGTTTTGCTTTTCCCGAGGGTATATGAGTGTGAGTGCTGGGATCGACCTGCTTCAATGAAAAAATCAGCGTTGCGTTTGCGTTAGTTCTGGCGTTCTGGTGCGCTCCGTGGCCTGTGATCCTGGCGTTTGTGTTCTTTCTCCTTTGTGTCGCTCCGCATCCTGTTCTGGGTTTTCTGATGGGGCTGTGCCTCGTCGGCTTTGCGGGCAGAAACCACGACAGGGGACGGACCACCTACCAAATTAACTCGGTGGTGGTTGCACCGGTCGTGGTTCCGACTGGCGTGCCGTTCGGTGCCGGATGCCTTATCGGCGACCACTGGAGGCGGATGCGGCAGCGGTCGCCCACGACGATCCATTGGACGCAGCCGCGCGGGGCCGCGCAGGGGGTGGGGGCAGCGCCCTTGCTGCGACGGCGGTGGGGACGCGACCGCTCGACGGGGTTGCCAGGGTTGGTGAGACCTCGGGGCGACCGCGTCCGGAACTCCTAGGTTGACGGCGCGGTGGGGATTGTCGGCGGGGGCGGCCCTTCGCGTCTGGCAGCTGCCAACGCTGCCGATAAGCTGGCGGCAGCCGACAGAGCAGCGGCCAGATCCACTAATGGAAAAGAGAAGATGAGTCACACGAGATGCGCAAAATCAATAGAAATGCACAATAAAAAATCGATCGATCTGCAGCGTCAGTCATCGTGAACGAATCTGTGTGACCCAACAGTGTTGGAAATACAATCGCGGGAAGAAGACGGCACAGGCAGGGAACCCGACGTGAGAGAGCGAATGCAAGTGTACACCGCCCGTGGCATTCGCAGAGCAGTGGGGAGCGTGTTGTGGGGGAAACAGTGAAAGATAGAAAATAAGAGAAAGCATTCCTCCAGTCGCTGTCTCAGTGCGAGTGCGCTTGCGACCGCCGGGCATGTTCAAGACACAACAATGGCCTGGTAGAGGTGGTGGGGCAAGAATGTTGCCGGCCAGCAGTGGCCAAGGAAGCGGGACGGAAGACACCAACGGAGTCAACGGGGGGGCAGGGGCGACGAGGGATCAGGGTCGTCGGGATGGATGTGCGCGACGACGACGGAAGGAATGCGAGCTGGGCGTCGGCCCAACGGCGCTGTGCTCCTTAAGTGGGGTAGAACCACAATGGCTGTTTTGGGTGTTGTGGACCCCGCATCTTTTTGCGAAACCCTCCTGATGAGCCATCAGATAATGGGTTTCCCCGCAATATTTTGTGCCGCGGTTTCGGACGGCCGTTGGCGAGGGCCTTTTATACCGTTGTAACCGCCATCACATCACGAGTATAGATACGGTGTTTCTAGATGCCAACGAGCGCCCCATAAGCGCTTCACAAAGCGTTGCGCCATAGCCGCATTGCGGGTCCGGCGAGACACGCAAGAGCTGTTATCTTTTGTGGCGTACACGGCCAAGGCCTGAGGAAAATCTCTCGCAGTAAGCAGTATCGTCTGAGTACCCGCCCCCCTCCGCGCCGGCCCCTGCTGTCAAAGAGGATGTCTTCAGCATGGAGGATTGTACCATTCAACCTCGAAGAGAACTTTCATTGGCCTGGTGGGCACCTACATCTACTCTTCCATTGGCTTGTTTACGGCTGTCAGGGAGTTCCCGTTTAGGAGATATCTCTGATTTACATGCCATAGCTCTGCCCACAGGCATTGCAACAGACTTTCGTGGTCCAAACCCAAAATTTGGACCACAATCTCACAATGTGGGAACGCCGCACAATGCCTTTCCACAGGACAAACTGGGTTTGCGGTGCGACCCCAGTTAAGGAGCACAGCGCGGTGACTGCATGACCTGCGCAGTTGAGGGTCCTGTGCCACATCGTCCGCACAGGCAGCCAGGCCACCCGCCTCACACAGGCTGTGAACGCTCGTCCTCCTACCCTCTCGCAGTACGCTCCATGCACAGGCGGCGGACAGCAAACCCCGCCAGAGCGCCACCCATGCGACTCCTCTCACACAAGCTGTGGACGCAGACCCTCTCCCAGCCCTCTGCATGCGTGGGTGGCGGACAGCGTCACGAAGAGCCCCTTTGACACGCAGGCACGGCAAGCACTCTCTCTGGGTCTCGTTTCCTAGATTGTCCGGCGTAGAGGCTCTGTCGATGGAGGGCGGCCACGAGATCGGGGAGCCGAGAGGCCTGAAATTGCATGGCGGACATAGAATAAGGGATGTGGCCAAATTAAATACTTCTCAGGCGAAGTCGACAGTCACCCTTCCCTGAGGTAGGCTGGCAAATTAGCTGCGATGATGAGTTCTGTATATTGACCCAACATTTATCCCTCAAAAAACGGCTCCCGACTGCGCAAAGTAGAATGCACCCCCTCTCTCTCAATCGTCGCCACGACTTCAGCCACGGCAGCAACATGCATGAAGAAATGCTCACCGCTGCGTACCGAAACCGACCCGGGCCGGTTTTATCGGACTTGACACGCTCTGCATACGCGAATGCCATGGGTCGGTCGTCGATGTAGACAGCGACGTAGTGCATACGGCGCCAAACGTCCAGACGAGGCGTTCCCCCTTTGTCCCGTCTGGTCGGTTGAACTCTTCCATGGAGTTGATTCGTAACAAGCACTTCCGTCGCCGATGCTTGTCACAGTCCCAGCCGACGAGCTTAGATCCGGTAAGTTTGCCAGAGGCTAATTGATCCCGGTAGTACTTCGTAACCAGAATTATATGATGAACAGCGGTCGCGTCCTCTTTTATCCGCACTGCCCGCATGCTGGCGAATTCCGCCTCGATACGGGCGGCAGGCGCACTCTCAGGAGGAAGAGGCGCACAGCCCGGGCCGATACCCACAGGAACCGTTAAGCTGCCGACCGGAATTCCAGGCGTCGCAGGTTTCTTTCCCGTCGTGTGGGCCCCCTCCCCTGGCAAGTACGTTTTACCAAAGGAAGTGACCAGGCCGGCTTTGACGTGGCGAGTGACATTGCCGACAAGGCTTGCGCGAGGTTTCGATGCCCCGATCAGATGAGCTTGCAAAGTGTCCCAATCATCCGTTTCATCGGAAACTGCCAGACGACCCAGGCGGGTCCGCACGCTCAGCACGGGCACGATAACTAGAAGAGTCGCAATTGTAGAGAGGCAGAGCGGCAAGCGCTCGGCAGTTTCGCGATAGATCTTGTCGTATTAGTTGGCAATAAAGTATTTCAGATCCGTGTCAATCGCCCCGACCTCCACCTTAGTCACCACCCTTGGCCGGAATAGCGAACGACAGGCCCGGCTTAATTCCATGAAAATTTGTAGAAGGCGCCAGGAATGCTTCCAACGAGGAGGACTTCTCCACTGCAAAGATTGAAGTGCATGCAGTCGTCCGCCTTAAACGACTTGGGGTGCGCATCAATGTTGCTCAGAGACCTGGCTTGAGCCCGTGGCACTGTGTGTCGTTCTCCTGCGAGCTCCTGGCCGATCAGCGCGACAGTTGACTTAGGAATGATGTATTCTTCGTATTTTTTCTTGTTGACGAGCTTCAAACCGGCGAACAGCTTCCACAAGTGAGGCCGGACATTTAGCAGCACAAGGTACATCGTGTCGTAGGGCGCCGCAGTTGAACCTATGTCCAAAAGGTGCTGTACGTGCGGGTACGCGGCGCGCGCATCTTGACTGGGCCCAAAGAAAAAGGAGTAGCCCTTGACGCCACTTTCGTGTTCAAGACGAGTTTGGAAAGCCACCGAGCGTCCAGATGCGCTCGCGTGCTCTAATTTAGCAGCACCTTCGGCGATTCTTGCGGATGGGCGGCGTGGAGCAGTACAGTCGTGTACTTTGAACAGGATCCTTCCTTTTTAAGAGTCCGCGGGTGGGAAGCAAATGCGACTGCTTGTAGGCACGTACACGCCCTTGAAAAGCCGTAACCGATTGTAGACGTAACTGTTGGCTCCTTGATATTATGCAAGCTTGTCACCACCGGGTTGGTCCGTGGTGAAGATGAGCACTCCTGCCCTTAACACGACCCGCGTAGCGATGTTAGGCACGATAAGGCCAGTAACTACCTTGCCCAGATCGTTTAACTCCTCCGAGATAGGGTGTAGACAGCATTTGAGGCTGACCTGCTGTCTTGGTTCACAAGTTACGACAAGCAGCAGCTGGTGCTTGTTACGCGTCCGTCCATCAAGGCTCGTGCTAAGCGGGGTTGCAGGCACTGGCCAGCCTTCAAACCCATTGTGACGAAAGAATTGGAAGCCGTCAGTCCCCAAGTTGAGCATTACAAAGGGTCCGTCGTCGAGCAGCTTTCTGTCGCGATAGTGGCAGACGTTGGATGTGTGGGGGTAGTCGTGCACGCCGTCCGTTTTGTCGTCCGCAGCCTGGCGAGCGGCAGCCATATTCTCCAACATGGACTTTCCGATGACGGGGTTGCCAAGAAGTTGAGCTAGCCAAGAGGTCAGCGATCAGTATGTGACCTGGTTGGCAGCTTTACCGTTGGATTCGTAGCGCTGCCCGCCGCAGGAGTCACATGCAGTAAGCTGTGCGCGCATGTGGGTGAATGCCAGGCACCCGTTCACGAAACAATCGACGTCTCGCGTCTCCACAATCACGCTTGCGTAGATGAAACGCTCCAAAAGGTAGGGCGCGCGGTACTTGGCCGCGGTGGAGCTTGGCTTCAGGAGATCAGAAATCGAAGCTTGCGTCAAATCGTGTTGCACCGCGCAGGCATACATCGCCAGAGCAATAATGTTATCCTTGACTTGACCAACGGCCAACCGCATTTCGTTGGCGCTTACGTCTGGTTGAAAAATGGGAGATGGAGGTGGCCTGTTGTCACTTTCCTGTGCAACATCAGCGTCGAACTCGGGTGGTGGGTCGTCGTCAAGATCGCTGTTGCAGCTTCGATTGCTGGCCTCACTCGACTCTGGGGTTTCGTCTGCATTACACCGACGGCTGTCACCGGCTGGGCCAGTGCGTCGCCCTGCGCTGGCGCCCGCTCGTGCGCTGGTGCCAGCGGCCATCCCCACGCCGGCGGCCACGCCCGCCTCGGCGACCGCCTCCGCGTCGGCAGCCGCCCCCACGGCCGCCTCTGCGCGGGCGCCTGCTGATGCGCCTTCTGCCACGCCCACCCCCGCGCTCGCCCGCACCGACTGCCCGACCCTGTCATCCGCTTGCTCCCTACCCTCATCCGGGGAGCGCAATCGGCGACGCTTGTCAGGGTAGCGGTGGAGGTAGAACGTCGAACGGGATGCATGCGAGGGGCCTCTGCGTCCGCCGTCCGTGCACAAAAAGCACTCACAGTAAAACTGCCCGAGGGGCGTCATCATGAGCCGTCGGGGGCGGGGCGCGGTTGGGGGCAGAGGGGCGGGGCGCACCGGACGGATTTGATGTCGAGGGAAGAGATGAGGAGGCAAACTGAAGTTCGAGGGAGATCCTCTTTGTGCACAATCTGAGCTTCCTTTTGCCCAATCAGATTGTGGCATCCACGTGCTGACAGTGAAAGCTTCTGGAGGCTTCGAACGAGTTCCTTCTCTTTCCGGCAGGCCACCATGCTGGAAGCTGTTGACCGCCCACGGGTGGTAGATTTCTTTCCAGCGCCTCATGAGAGGCACCCGATGCATTGCTGTGTCTGGAACCCCCCACTCGTTGCACGCATGTGGGGCTCCCCAACCGCCCCCCCCCCCTGCAGATCCATGTTGTGAGGGGGGTGGCGGATAAAGGGGCGAGGCACGCCCTGCCTCGGCCATGTGGGTCCGTGTTGGAGAGTTCATTTATCTTTCTTCAATTTTACTCTAGATGCTGTGGTTGGGGTGCATATGCCTTTCATGGCCTATAACAAATTGCAGAACTACTGTCAACTTGCTTTCTAGCGTTTATCTCTTGTTTTAACAGCGTCAGTCCTTTTTCTTCTTAAAAGCTATTATAAGGGACAAGCATGCCTAACAGGCTTATGTTAGCAGCCCAATTATATCCGCATCCAACTCGGATACGCGCCGTGTACGCATATCCTAACTGCAATATGAGAAAAAAAGGAGAGGACATACCTAACCTGTCCGACAAGAGTTGCAAGACTATGTCAGACCCGTATCCCAAGTATGAGAGTCATGCCATAGCGATATACAAGATTCTTCAACTCCTCGCGCCAGCAGAGTTCCGGTAAAGCGCAGTCAGCCTCTCTTCTCACATTCCCACAATCGGGGAATTCATGTGTTTACATGTTGCAGCGGAAAGCGGCCATCCCGCACGACTCGAAAGGAACCGTTCAACCCCGCGAATCGGGCCGCTTGCGTTATCAGCAGGGTTGTCAGCGTTTGGTTTGGTTTGCCAAACATGAACGGAATTCAACCTGATTCACTTGAAGGCTGTAGCGTTCAGGTTGAACGCAACATGTCAAAGGGCATGCTTGTTCCGCGTAATACTTAGTATGCCACGTTTAATGTAGTTGAGATTGTGCATGGGAAGTCGGGTTGTCTGACTCGAGCTCCATCGAGTTGAGTCGCTAAGCCGATGTAGCTTGCGCATAGCAGGCCTGCTGCAGACCCGGCGACAGATCTCCGCTTGCCTGCCCCACCACCGCGACAAAATCCAAACGAACGGTACGAGCCGACACCAGGGCGACGACGTTGCCAACCGCCTGGGCCGCCGCGCAGTAACGGGGACGGGGGGACCAAACAGAAAGGACCAAACACCGATACGTTCAGACGGGGCGTTGTGGGCGAGTGGATGCCCCTTTGTCCGAGAAGCAGCTTGCTGCACTCCACGCAATCCTGGGTGCGACCACGACCCATCCATCCATCAGCCAAAAAGGCTATGATTCACGCACACGTTGACAGCATATGAATCGATCTCAGTACGCAGCGCCTAGGGTGCTACACAGCCGATTGGCAACAGTTGACATGAAGGAGGGTCTGGGAGCAGAACTCTCAGAGCGACTGACCTGCACGGGGTATGGCAACAAGGCAGTCAGAGCGGCCGCACAGCGCCGAACCACCTGGCTGATCAATTTGAAGTGGTCAACGAAAGCTCCTGTCTGCCCGGGCAATTAATCATTAATATAACCAAGTCGTTTGTCGTTCGGTTTGGTTCGTTTCTTGAAATCAACCTGATTCATCGAACCATCTGTATATTCAATATGAACCTACAACCTTGGTTATCAGAAAGTGTGACACGAGATTCAGCATGGTCCTTCTGTCGACCGTTCAAACAAATGGTGGGGAGCCGCCTGGATCGCGCCCGTTGGGGCGCACACATCAAATGTGAATGTCATTTCGTACTTGCCGTCCATTTAGCACTCGAAAATTATCTGAATGGCGTCTTTCTCTTGCTCTAATTGTGCTTTCTGGCGGAATTGTAGGAATACAATCAGATACGATAATCGTCTCCAGATACGGATATATCCAAAGTAATACCGGTTTCGAAGGTAGATATCCGTATCCGGATCTGAGTCAAGAGAATTATTCGTACTCAGATACGAAGCATCGGCGTGTATCCGTATCCTATTTCGCCCCGAAACGCAAACCCAGACAACCCCTGCGTCTTACGCAAGTCGTTAACTACGACAGGGATCTTCCGGCGAAGGTGGGCCACGAAATCGCGTTTGCGAGCTGAGGCTGACCCGTCTTTGAGCGTGCCCGTATTGGCCAATGGTGTGCCCGGGGGCAAGTTCCGAACTGTGAGGTTGGGGATCCGTCGTGGGATAACAAGCTCCAATGGAGCGATACCCGTAGACCGGTGGGGCTGGCTATTGCACGCCATGCTGATTACCGAGAGTAGCTCGTCCCATCGTGATGGGTCATCAGCGACATAGTGTCGCAGCTGAGTACCGAAGCCTGATGGTTCGGTACGCTTCTGTATCGATTACAGAAAGCTCAACTTGATGACCATCCAGGATGCGTACCCCATCCCCATGATGGGAAAGTGTATCGACTCCCTAGGGGACGCTAAGGTGTTTGCCCCGTGGGGCTTACGGCGCAGCTGAAGCCAGCCCGTAAGACCTGGGTCTAACTCGGACAATGACACATGTTCCCGTGAGGAGTAACTACACGGGGCATGGACTCATGAGAGGGCGACCCCCTTTATACCATAAGCATGGCCTACAGGTCGCCCGAGGCCCCGCTATAATGATGGCGCACGAGCCCATAACCATCCAGGTGATGCACCAGGGTGTTACGCCGTTGCGGGTAACAACCGATATGACAATCGAGTAAATCGACGCCCACGAGGGGCCGACCTACGAGGTCTCGGAGGGCGATCTCAAGGTGCTCGCTACGCCACCGAAGGGGGTAGAGGATTTACCTCTCCCGAAGGTAGATGTTTCGTCGGTGCCGACGGAGTGGTCGGGGTCCGTAAAGGCCCTCCTCCAAAAGTATTCCGCCCTCTGGGAGGGGAAGCTGGGCTTAATCAGAGGTGTGGAACACCGGATCCGACTGAAGTCTGGGGCTGTCCCCGTTAGACAGCACCCGTACAAGGCCGGGCCAATGGACCGGGAGAGAGAGAAAGGGGAAGTCGAGCGTATGCGCTCGATGGACGTTATTGAACCCCAAAGCGGGGAATGGGCTAGCCCCGTGGTGATGGTACCGAAGCCTGATGGTTCGGTACGCTTCTGTATCGATTACAGAAA
>ENA-ORXT01003625-ORXT01003625.1-marine-metagenome-genome-assembly--contig:-NODE-3625-length-16808-cov-4.292571_pt1 | contig 16808 bp, 11 predicted proteins | sample MGYA00237868_ERZ511482 | MGnify/ENA metagenome assembly ERZ511482 | reverse complement strand
TCTGTTGCTCGCTCAGAATGACGCCGAGGCCATCCTTGTTCACGGTCATGCTTTGAGCCGAACCGTTCGTGGTGTCGACGACGAGATACATGCCGTTCCGCAATGCGGCGGCGAGGTTCATGATGTCGGCGCCCCCTGCCGGGATCGCGATCTCGAAGGCGCTGACGGTGTCGGTCGTCGTGCTCATGGTGCTGCCCGAGACTTCGCCCTCGATGGCGTAGTCGAGCGCCACCGTCGCGGTGTCCGCCGACGTCTCGAAGGACATCTCGATCATGTCGCCCTCGACGATGCGCATCACGGTCTGTGTCCCTGTGCTGCGGGCGTCGATGCTCGCCGAGAGCGGTACGCCCGCCCCGACGGGGCCGACGGCGTGGAAGGCATCGACGCCGACGAAGACCGCGCCCAGTTCGGCGGCACCGAAGACGACGATAACTCCGGTACCATCACCTACGTATCCATCCGTCACGGTGGCGCTCAGCTGAGCCCCAACAACGAGATCAACGGCCTCACCCTCGGTGGCGTCGGCTCCGGTACGACCATCGACTACGTGGAAGTGTTCGCCAACCTCGACGACGGCATCGAGCTCTTCGGCGGTACCGTGAACGTGACCCACGCCGCTACCGCCTTCTGCGGAGACGACGCGTACGACTACGACTTCGGCTGGCGCGGCAACGGCCAGTACTGGTTCAGTTTGCAGAGTGCCGAGGTATCTACCGGCCGGGCCGGTGAGCACGACGGTGCCAAGCCCGACGAACTGGCCCCCTTCTCCAAGCCGACCATCTACAACGCTACCTACGTCGGCATCGGCAAAGACGCTACGCCCTCTGGCGGTGACGCCGCCAAGGCCCTGCCCCTGGCCGTGCTCTTCCGCGACAACGCGGGCGGCACCTACGCCAACTCCATCTTCACCGGCTTCAACGGCGCGGCGATTGCCGTCGAGGACCGCGACGACACTGACGACGGGGACGCTTTCGCCCGCCTGCTCTTAGGAGATCTCGTGTTTAAGAACAACCTGTTCTTCGATTTCAATAATGGTGCGACGGCAGCCGATATTTTCTTAGCGGTAGACGCTGACGAAACGATCAATAATGTTTCTTCCGGTGTCGTAGCAACCAATTTTAGATTGGCCGGCAACCAAATCATCGACCCCGAACTAAACAATGCTGAGCGCGGTGAGCTATTCGACCCCCGCCCCTTCGCCTTCGGTTTCGCCGCCACCGGCGCGCCCGCGGCTACCGAAGCCGGCATCGCCACCGAGGAATTCTACGGTGCCTTCGCCCCCGGCAACGGTACGACGGACGCCAATTGGCTCAGCGGATGGTCCGCCATCAGCAAGTCCGCCGCCGTCTTCGACTTCCTGAACGGTGTAGGCCAGGTGGAAACGGAAGGCTTCCTGCTCGACGCGCCGGTGCCTAACCCCGCGACCGACGTGACGCGCATCAACTTCGAGCTGCCCCGCGCCGCCGAGGTACGTATCTCCATCTACGACATGCTGGGCCGCTCCATGGGCCAGTACACCCAGCGGTACGCCGCCGGCGCTAACGGCCAGGACATCGACGTGAACGCGCTGGCGAACGGCAACTACGTCATCGTGCTCGACGCCGCCGGTAGCCGCCTGACGCAGAAACTGGTGGTGAACCGCTAGGTAGGTTCGGGTTACACCTCGGAGGTGTCATTTGATGGACTTTGCTTCGCTTCGTCCATCAAATGACACCTCCGAGGAGAACCCAAACCTCACCTTCAATCGTGCCGAAGGTGTAAAACACAAACAAGTGACCTTCACTTAGTGTAAACGTCACACTAACAATTGAAAAGATAACCACTTCTACCCTACTACAAGCGCTTACAGAAATTACATTTTACCATTCTAGTGCAAAATAGAATAACAATGATCAAACATTTTCTTTCCCTGGTGGTGACCCTCGTGTTTGCCGCCACCGCCTTCGGGCAACAGGGTGCCGTCTCCGGCACCGTTTACGACGAAGACGGCTTCCCCATGCTGGGCGCCAACGTCGTCATTCAGGGTACCACGATCGGTAACCAGACCGATTTTATTGAAGGCAAATACCAGTTCAAGGCCGACCCCGGCACCTATACGCTGGTGGCTTCCTATGTCGGTTACGGCGACAAACTGATCGAGAACATTACGGTCACCGCCAACGAAACCACCATTGTCGACGTGACCTTCTCCGAAGACTCCGGCGTAGCGCTTGAGTTGGACGTAACCGTGACGGCCAAAGCCATCAACAGCGGCGAAGTGGCCGTGATGAAGCTACGCCAGAACAGTGACAAGGTGCAGGACGTGATCTCCGCCCAGGAGATGAGCCGCCTCGGGGCGAGCAACGTGGCCAGCGCCCTGACGAAAGTGACCGGTACGACGGTTGTGGACGGCAAGTACGTATACGTGCGTGGCCTCGGTGACCGCTACTCGGCCACCACGGTTAACGGCCTGCGCCTTCCGAGCACGGACCCTTACCGCAACTCCGCCCAGCTCGACATCATCCCGACCAACCTGCTCGACAACATCGTAGCCAGCAAGACCTTTACGCCCGACCTGCCCGGTGACTTCACCGGCGGTAGCGTGAACATCGATCTGAAGGCCCTGCCCGAACGGTTCACCTGGGGCGTTTCGGCTTCCGGCAGCTACAACACGATCAGCAACCTGCGCAGCGACTTCCGGACGTTCGACGCCGGCGATCAGGCGTGGTTGGGCTTCAACGACGGTACGCTGGACCTGCCCGGCAGCCTGACGGACGCCGCGGCTTCCGACCTCAATGTGCTGGATCGCAGCGCCGCCCGCCGCGCCCGCCGCGACAACGACCTGGCCGGCCTGCTGGACGGCGCGGCCAAAGACCTGGGCACCGGCTTCAACCAAACCACCAAGTCCACCCCGCTCGACTTCGGCCTGAGTGCCAACATCGGTAACCAGTTTCAGATCGGTGAAATGCCCGTCGGCTTCTTCGCCACGGCCAGTTACAGCCGCGACTACTCCTACCGGGAAGGCCGCCGCGCCAACTTCTTCAACCCGGGTGATTCCGACGTACTGTTCCGTGACTTCGACCTCGAAGACAAGCGCAGCATCGAAGCGGCCAAGATCGGTGGCATGGTAGGCCTGAGCTTCCGCCCCAGCCCGGCCAACGAGATCAACCTGTACAGCATCTACAGCCACCAGGCATTCGTCGAGGGCCGCGTGCTGCGGGGGGCTAACGACAACTTCGGCGTTGCCGGAACGGACGAGAGTTTCTTTTACTCCCAGACCAACTCCTTCCTGGAGCAGCAACTGCTGGACTACGTCGCCGAGGGTACCCACACCCTGACCGGTCTGGGCAACGTTAAGGTGGAATGGGCGGCCAACTACATTGTCACCGAGCAGAACGAGCCGGACACCCGTTTCATCGCTTACACCGAGGAGAACGGCTTCGCGCAGATCAACCCCGCCCAGCTGACCGAGCCTTCCAGTTTCTTCCGCGACCTCAACGACGAGAGTTACCAGGGTAAGATCGACCTCACGATCCCCTTCCTGCAGGAAAAGAGCCGGGGCAACGCCATCAAGGTTGGCGGCTTGTACAACACCAAAGAGCGGGACTTCAACGAATCCAGCTACAACTTCCTGAACCGCGACGGCCTGAGCCTGAACGACGTGAACGGCAGCATCGAGGAGCTCTTCGCCCCCACCAACCTCGGCGTTATCGGCGGCGAGGCCGACCGCAACGAGATAGGCCTTTACGTCAGCGACATCACAACGCTGTCCAACAGCTACGTCGGCCGGTCCGACATCTCCGCGGCTTACGCCATGGTGACTTACGAATTCAGCGAGCGCTTCAAGGCCATCGCCGGCGTTCGGCTGGAGAGCACCAAACTTGACATTGAATCCGACCAGGCCGCCGTGGCGGTTAACCCGGATGCCTTCAAGGCCGATATCGACACCACCGCCCTGCTGCCCGCCCTTAACCTGGTCTTCAAGGTCAACGAGAACAGCAACCTGCGGGGTAGCTTCACGCAGACCATCGCCCGGCCGAATATGCGGGAGATCGCACCCTTCGGTGCCTTCCCCTTCATCGGCGGCGTACCGGTTTTCGGTAATCCCGACCTGGAACTGACCAATATCAACAACTTCGACCTGCGCTACGAGATCTTCCCGAACGCCGGTGAGGTAATTGCCGTCAGCGCTTTCTACAAGCATTTCACGAACCCCATCGTGACGACCTTCCGCAACGCCGGCCAGCAGCAATTTACCTGGACGAATTCCGAAGAGGCTGATCTCTACGGCATTGAGCTGGAATTTCGGAAAAACCTCGGCTTTATGACCGATCGAATCGACCTTAGTGAATTCACCTTCAGCAGTAACTTCAGCTACATCCAATCCAGTCAGAGCATCGACCCCAACGAGGTACGTCAGGGCCTGGAACTCGATCCGGAATTTAGTGACACCCGCGCCTTTAACGGCCAGTCCCCGATCATCATTAATACCAACGTCAGCTGGGATGCCTCGACAACCGGATGGGATGCCGTCATTGCCTTTAACTACTTCGGCAACCGCCTGCAGAGCATTGGTGCCGTCGGCACTTCCGACATATTCGAGCGCGGACGCGGCACGCTGGACGTAAGTGTTGGAAAGAAGATCAATAACTTCAAGTTCACGCTGCGCGGCAAGAATCTGCTGAACCCGGCTTACGAGACTTTCTCCGAGTTCAAGGGCCAGGAGTACCTGTTCAGCCGCTACGAGCGGGGGCGGGAGGTTAGCCTGGGCATCAGCTATGGCCTGTAGCCGTAAAGACTTTTGCACTAGATTACTTCGTAATCTGTTTAGACGCCTCCCGCTTTGTTGTGGGGGGCGTTTTTTGTTTGGGGCGGAGGAACGCGGGTGCGGGGGAATGGGCAAAATGCCCCGTTGTTACCCATTCTCTTCTCAAATAGCGCACTCGGGAGATGATGCCCCGACAAGCTTTAACTTGCGCGCACATCCGCCTGACCTGTGCGCAACATCGTTCTCTCTCTACTCCCGCTCCTCACCTTCCCCTGTACCCCTCTATTTGGGGTTTGTTAAGTCAGCGTTGAGCCGCCGGGCTTTATGCGGCTAGTTTTTCAGGCGTCCTTAACACGGCCCGCCCAAACCTTCACACCGCCTTCACACCCCCCTACCCTCGCCTTAACACCCGCCCGTGACCTTTGCGGCTCAACCCCCGCATACCATGAGAACACTTTACACGCTTTGCTTCCTCACCCTCCTTTGCACCTGCGTCCGCGCCCAGAACGTAAGCCAAACCGGCACGCTGACCGGGCGCGTCATCGACGAGAGCAGCCTGCCGCTGGCCGGTGCCACGCTGCTGCTCAACGCCGAGGCGATCACCGTTTCCGACGCCGACGGCTTCTTTGACCTGCGCGACCTGCCCGCCGGGCAACACGACCTGACCGTTACCTACATCGGCTTCACCGACTTTGCCGAGGCGGTGCGCATCGAGGCGGGCAAGACCACCGAAGTAGACGTGCGGATGAAGCCCGGCGTACTGCTCGCCGAGGTGGCCATCGTCAGCCAGCTGCGCGGTCAGGCGCGCGCACTGAGCACCCAGCAGGCCGCCGTCAACATCACCAACGTCATCGCCGCCGACCAGATCGGCCGCTTCCCCGACCAGAACATCGGCGATGCGCTCAAGCGGGTGCCCGGCATCAGTGTGCAGTACGACCAGGGCGAGGCCCGCTTCGGCAACATCCGCGGCACGGCCCCGCAACTGAGCAGCGTGATGATCAACGGCGAGCGGATCCCCTCCGCCGAAGCCGAGGTCCGTTCCATCCAGCTCGACCTGATCCCGTCCGACATGGTGCAGGCCGTGGAGGTCAGCAAGGCCGTCACGCCGGATATGGACGCCGACGCCATCGGTGGCGCGGTCAACCTCGTTACCCGCGCCGCGCCCTACGAGCGGCGCATCTCCGGCACCATCGGCGGCGGCTACAACCTGCTGGCCAACGAACCGACCTTTAACGGCGGCCTCATCTACGGCGATCGCTACGTGGGTGGCAAGCTGGGCGTGATCGTTAGCGGCAGCTACTTCAACAACAACCTCGGCAGCGACAACGTGGAGGCCGAATGGACCTACGACGACGCGAACGACAACGACCGTTTCGACGAAGGGGAGACCGACTTCCCCGAGGAAATCCAGATCCGCCAGTACTACCTCCAGCGCGTCCGCCAGAGCTACTCGCTGAGCCTCGACTATAAGTTCAACCCCAAGAACAGCATCATCCTGCGCGGCATCTACAACCAGCGCAGTGACTGGGAGAACCGCTACCGCGCCGTTTTCAAAGACATCGAAGAGGTCGACGGTCAGTGGGTCGCCGAGATGGAACGGCAGACCAAATCAGGCACCGAAAACGAGAAATTCGCCCGCCTCGAAGACCAGGAGATGGCCAGCCTCAACCTCAGCGGCGAGCACCTGATCGGGAAGCTGAAAACGACGTGGAGCGCCAACTACGCCCGCGCCTCCGAAGACCGCCCGAACGAGCGCTACTACGAAGTGGCCACCGACGGCACCGTGCCCGTCGATGTGGATTTCAGCGACCCGGAGGAGCCGCGCATCTCCGCCGTCGAGACTGACTTCCGCAACCCTTCCGCCGCCTGGGAGCTGAGCGAGATCACCGAGGAAACCCAGTTTACGGAAGACGTGGACCTGAACGGCCGCCTCGATTTCGAGCTGCCGCTGACCGCCGTCGGCCCCCAGCGCAACAAACTGAAGTTTGGCCTGCGCGCGCGGACGAAAAGCAAAGTCCGCGACAACGACTTCTTCGAGTACGAGCCGGTGGGCGACGGCATCTTCGCCGGCGGCCTCGACAACCTGGACGATCAGACCAAGGACGACTACCTGGCCGGGGATTACCGGATCGGCTCCTTCATCGGCCGTGAATACGTCGGCAATCTCGACCTGACCGGCGCGGGCTTCGAGGGGGAGCGGGACCTGAGCGAACTGGCGGGGAATTTCTCCGCCGACGAGAACATCTTCGGCGGCTACCTGATGCTGGAGCAGCAACTCGGCCCCAAACTGCTGGCCGTCGCCGGCCTGCGCGTAGAGCGGACGGGGCTGACGTACTCCGGCTTCCGCTACGACGACGAGGAAGAGACGCTGACGGCGACCGAACAGGAAACCTCCGACTACACCAACTTCCTGCCGGGCCTCCACCTCCGCTACAACCTGGCGCAAAACACCCTGCTCCGTTTCGCCTATACCAACACCCTGGCGCGCCCGAACTACTTCGACCTCGTCCCCTACCGCCAGATCGAGGACGGCGAGGAGATCAGCATCGGCAACCCCGACATCGACCCGACGCGGAGCCTGAACCTGGACCTGAGCCTGGAGCACTACTTCGGCAACATCGGCCTGGTCTCCGGCGGCGTATTCTACAAGAACATCGACGACTTCATCGTCAACCAGTCCTTCACCGATTTTGCCTTCGAGGGAACGACGTACGACAACTTCACCCAGCCCATCAACGGCGGGAGCGCCCGCCTACTCGGCCTGGAGCTGGCCTTCCAGCGGCAGCTCGGCTTCATCGCCCCGGCCCTGGAGAACGTCGGTTTGTACTTCAACTACACCTTCATCGACAGCCGGGTGACCGACTTCAACTTCGAGGGGCGGGAAGCCGATGAGCTGGCCCTGCCCGGCGCGCCGAAGCATACCCTCAACGCCTCGCTGGCTTACGACGCGGGCAAGCTCACCACGCGGCTCTCCCTCAACTACGCTTCCGACTTCGTGGATGAGATCAGCGAGGAAGCCTTCGCCGACGTGAACTACGACGCGGTGACTTACCTCGATTTCAACTTCAACTACAGCCTCAGCCCCCGCTTCACGCTCTACGGCAACGCCAACAACCTGCTGAACCAGCCGCTGCGCTTCTTCCAGGGCAGCCGGGAGCGGACCTTTCAGGCCGAGTACTACAACGCGCGCTTTGACCTGGGCGTGAAGTTTGACCTTGTTAAGTAGGTTTTCCCGGCCTTCAGGCCGGTCCAACAACGGCCTGAAGAATGGGAAACCTTTAAATCACCGCCTCATCCGAATACTCCCGTTACTTCTCCCGCTATTGCTCGTTGGCTGCCAAAACGAGCCGCCGCCGCCCCTCCCCGACCCCGCCACCACCGAGGCGCGGGAGGACTCCGCGGCCCTCGCCGCCGCTTACCGCGCTCAGGCCCTGATCCTCCCCTCGGTCACCGCGGCGGTGGAGACCGACGTTGCCCACGCCCGCACCCTGGATGACGCGGCGGACGACCCCGCGGTGTGGGTCCACCCGGAAGACGCGACGAAGAGCCTCGTGTTCGGCTCCAACAAAACGGGCGGTTTGGCGGCTTACGACCTGACCGGCCGCGAGGTGGCCTACTACCCCATCGGCAAGATCAACAACGTCGATGTGCTGACCGGCGTACCGCTGGGGGATACGACGGTGACCCTGCTGGGTTGCAGCAACCGGACGCTGCAGTCGGTCAACCTTTTCGTCATCGACCCGGCAACGGGGGCACTGACGGACGTGGCCGAGCAGGTGCTGGCGGTAGACTCGGCGACCATCGACGACATCTACGGTTTTTGCCTGGGCCGCAACGGAACTTCCGGCAAGATCTACGCGATCGTCAACGGCAAGAACGGGCGGATGCAGCAGTTTCGACTGGTGGAAGCAAACGGAAAATTTGCGTTGGAGCTGGTTCGCGACATCGCCTTTGTCTCCCAGACGGAGGGCATGGTGACGGACAACGAACTGGGCTGGCTCTACGTCGGCGAGGAGGGCCGGGGGCTGTGGAAACTTCCGCTCGACCCCACGGGCGACGACGCGATTTTGGGCGGCGGCGCGCGGGTTCAAAACGAAGTGGCGGAGGGCCGGGTGGGCGTCAACCCCCACCTTGTGGCGGACGTCGAGGGCCTCTCGCTCATCGAAACGGGGCCGGGCGCGGGTTACCTCGTCGTGAGCGTCCAGGGCAACTTCTCCTACGCCGTTTTCGACCGTGGGGGCGACAACGCCTACCTGGGCAGCTTCAAGATCACCGACGGGCCGGCGACCGACGGGGTGGAAGAAACGGACGGGCTGGAAGTGGTGGCGGGGAATTTCGGCCCCGCTTTCCCTAACGGCTTGCTGGTGGTGCAGGACGGGTTCAACTACGCGGGCGATACGCTCCGGCCGCAGAACTTTAAGCTGGTGAATTGGGGGAGCGTGGAGAAGGTGCTAGGGTTGCGGTTGAATCCAAGTAGTTCCATCTCAGAGATTATTGATACGGAAGGCAAGCCTTCCGCCGTCAACTTCAAGATTGCGTTCCGCCACCTCACTAAGACCACCGTTCAGTAGATATATCGCAATGTTGGTATCCCATATATTAGTTACCTCCATCCTTCGCGCATTTTATCAACCTCAGCATCAATCTCATCTAAGGTCATATCCAGCTTCCAGGCTCCCCTGAATTTCCACAAAGGATGAACAGCTTCGCCGTTTGGCATTTTTTCACCACTGGTTTTTTCGCTCAGCTCCGGTTCGTCTGTTGATTCCGAAATTGGACGCAGTGTTGGAACGGAGCCGCTAAAATCCTTCCATGATATTTCTTCCTTTTCCTCGGCGATCGCAATTTGACGATTCGCTGGTCTGGGCTTCTTCGGCATAGGCTCCAAAGCAATAATGCGCAACTCCTCCAACCCCCGTAGAATAACAAGAGCCTTCTCATCCAACAAATCCAATTGATACGACTGCGTAGCGAAGTGATTATTACGTCCTAATAACGAACAGATTAAGGGTAAAGTTCCGCACGCGGCTTTCCGGTTGCCGCCCCCCCGTTCGGCTCCGGCCTGAAGGCCGGGAAACCCGGAGGTTAAAACTCAAACAACGTCCCTACCGTCCCCGGCGGGGTGGCGCCGATGTGGTGGTAGGCCTTGTCGGTAGCCTGGCGGCCGCGGGGCGTGCGCTGCAGGTAGCCCTCCATGATCAGGAAGGGCTCGTGGACCTCCTCGATGGTACCGCTCTCCTCCCCCACCGCCGTGGCGATGGTGGAGACGCCGACGGGACCGCCCTTAAACTTATTGATGATGGCGTCGAGGATCTTGTTGTCCATTTCGTCGAGGCCGCCCTCGTCGACGTTGAGGGCGGAGAGGCCGTAATCGGCGATGGCCTTGTCGATCGTTCCGTTGCCCTTGATCTGGGCAAAATCGCGGATACGGCGCAGCAGCGCGTTGGCGATACGGGGGGTGCCGCGGCTACGACGGGCGATCTCGTGCGCGCCGTCGTCGGTGACGGGCACGTCCATGATCTCGCAGCTGCGCTTGATGATCTTGATGAGCGTGGCCACGTCGTAGTAATCCAGCAGGCAATTGATGCCGAAGCGGGCGCGCATCGGCGCGGTCAGCAGGCCCATGCGCGTGGTTGCGCCCACGAGTGTAAAGGGCTCCAGGCTGATCTGCACGGAGCGGGCGTTGGGGCCGCTGTCGATCATGATGTCGATGCGGTAATCTTCCATGGCCGAATAAAGGTATTCCTCCACGACGTTGTTGAGGCGATGGATCTCGTCGATGAACAGCACGTCGCCCTCGCTGAGGTTAGTGAGCAGACCGGCCAGGTCGCCCGCTTTTTCGAGGACGGGGCCGGAGGTGAGCTTGAGTTCCGCGCCCAGCTCGTTAGCGATGATGTGGCTGAGGGTCGTTTTACCGAGGCCGGGAGGGCCGTGCAGCAAAACATGATCGAGGCTGTCGCCGCGCTGGACGGCGGCCTGGATGAAGATCTTCAGGTTCTCGACGATCTTGGGTTGGCCGCTGAAGTCGTCGAGCGAGTCGGGGCGCAGGGCGCGCTCCATCGCGTTGTCTTCGGGCTGCAGGCGTTCGGCGTTGGGGTCGAGGTTCTCATTCATCGTCGGCAAATCTACAATTAAGGTCGGCGGATTTCAACTTTAAAATTGTAATATTCCACAACTTCCACGTTTGTGTTATTTTGCAACCCGCATCCTGTAACCCGAAACCTGTTTACACCATCCGCGAGTGCCAGCTGTCTTCCAGCGGCCGCTCGAAGATCTGGCGCAGTTCGCCGAGTTCTTTTACGAGGGGGTCGAAGACGATGCTCTCGTTTTCCAGTTCACCGGTGCGGTAGAGTTCCTTGAATTCGTCGCGGCCGACGGTACGGATGTTGCCCTTGCCGTCGCGGAAACTGAAGCGCATACGGTTGAAAAAATCGACGCCCATCTCGGCCCCCAACTCTTGCAAAAAGTGTACGGAACCGTCAATAGAGCAGCCGCTGGCCTCGGCCTTCGTTTCGTCTACGGCGACGACGACGAAGCGGTTGTGCAGCACATCGGCCGCGGCCTTGAGTTCGCGGCGGTGACTGACCCAGCCACTGACGAATTCCTGCAATTTGGTCCTGACGGTAGCCGTTTCGTTCTCGGTCAGCTCGCGTTCGGCACCGTAAATCCAGATGCGGCTATCGGATACCAGTTGGTCAAGTGGGGAGGTCATATTTGGTAGCTTTTGGGTCAAAGCGCAAAGGTACGATTTGTGTTCCACCTTCGGAATGATCTTGACTGACCGCGTCCTTCGTGCTTTTGGGCGGGGTCGCGGGTACCTCGGCGGTTTTGCAAAGAACGTCGTTCGCTTCCGCCCACCCCGTTCTTTGAAAACCCCGCCTTGCATCCCGCGTCCGCGCCCAAAGTGTCAGTATCGTCAGTTGCCATGCTGACAGTTTGTCGCTCAACCGGCCATGGCACGACCTTCGCACTAGCTAGCCCGGAAGCCCCGCCTTGGCGTGGTTTTCCCCGGTCGTCATGCCGACCGGTCAACGTACATCCATATTTAATTATCAAAACATACAACATGAAGCCGATTAACGATCGCGTCGTGGTAAAACCAGCCCCCGCCGAAGAGAAGACCAGTGGTGGCATCATCATCCCTGACACCGCCAAGGAGAAGCCCCAGCGTGGTGAAGTCATCGCCGTCGGCCCCGGTAAGGACGGCAACGCGATGACCGTAAGCAAGGGCGACATCGTCCTTTACGGCAAATACGCCGGCCAGGAAGTCACCCTCGAAGGCAATGACTACCTGATCATGCGGGAAGACGACATCCTCGTTATCGTGTAAAGCCGGAATGGCGGAAAGGGAAAAGGACAATACCCGCTCCCGAACGGCCGCCGCTCCCGTACGCTTTACTCCATTTCAACCATTAAAATTTTATACTTATGTCCAAGGAAATCAGCTTTGACAGAATCGCCCGTGAGAAATTGCACTCCGGCGTAGACGCCCTCGCCAACGCGGTGAAAGTCACCCTCGGCCCCAAAGGCCGCAACGTGGTCATCCAGAAGTCATTCGGTGCGCCGCAGATCACGAAAGACGGTGTGACCGTCGCCAAGGAAATCGAACTCGAAGACCCGGTCGCCAACATGGGCGCCCAGATGGTGAAGGAAGTGGCCTCCAAGACCGCCGACATCGCCGGTGACGGTACCACTACCGCCACCGTTCTGGCCCAGGCCATGATTCAGGCCGGCCTCAAGAACGTGACCGCCGGCGCTAACCCGATGGACCTTAAGCGGGGCATCGACAAGGCCACCAAGCTGGTCATCGAGCACCTCAAAGGTCAGAGCGAAGTGGTCGGCAACGACTTCAGCAAGATCGAGCAGGTCGCCGCTATCTCCGCCAACAACGACAACGAGATCGGTGCCCTGATCGCCGACGCCATGAAGCGCGTCAGCAAGGACGGCGTGATCACCGTCGAGGAAGCCAAAGGCACCGACACCTACGTGGAGGAAGTGATGGGCATGCAGTTCGACCGCGGTTACCTGAGCCCCTACTTCGTTACCGACGCCGAGAGCATGGTGACCGAGTACGAGAACCCCTACATCCTGATCCACGACAAGAAGATCAGCAACATGCAGGACATTCTGCCCATACTGGAGCAGGTTATCCAAAGCGGTCGCCCGCTGCTGATCATCGCCGAAGACATCGAGAGCCAGGCTCTCGGCGTACTGGTGGTGAACCGCCTGCGCGCACAGCTGAAAGTGGTGGCCGTGAAGGCACCCGGTTTCGGTGACCGCCGCAAAGCCATGCTGGAAGACATCGCCATCCTTACCGGTGGTACCGTCATCAGCGAAGAGAAAGGCTACAAGCTGGACCAGACCACGATGGACCTGCTCGGTACCGCCGAGAAGATCACCGTCGATAAAGACAACACCACCATCGTGAACGGTGCCGGTGCTACCGAAACGATCAACGGCCGCATCGGTCAGATCAAGCAGCAGATCGACACCACCACGAGCGACTACGACCGGGAGAAGCTGCAGGAGCGCCTGGCCAAGCTGGCCGGCGGTGTTGCCGTCCTCTACGTCGGTGCCGCCACCGAGGTGGAAATGAAGGAAAAGAAGGATCGCGTCGACGACGCCCTCCACGCTACCCGCGCCGCGGTCGAGGAAGGCATCGTGGCCGGTGGTGGTGTCGCCCTGGTGCGTGCCATCGCATCCATCAAGGACGTCAAAGGCGAGAACGAAGACCAGACGATCGGCATTCAGATCGTCCGCAAGGCCCTGGAAGCTCCGCTGCGGACCATCTCCGACAATGCGGGCGTCGAAGGCTCCATCGTTCTCGACAAAGTCCTCAACGGTAAAGGCCACAGCTTCGGCTACAATGCCCGCACCAACGTATACGAAGACCTGAAAAAGGCCGGCGTAATCGACCCGACCAAAGTCACCCGCATCGCGCTGGAAAACGCGGCCTCCATCTCCGGTATGGTACTGACCACCGAGTGTGTCATCAACGACAAGCCGGAACCGGCGGGTGGTGACATGGGCGGCCACAGCCACGGTGGTATGGGCGGCGGCATGGGCGGCATGATGTAAGTCACTCCCATAAACGTGCAGGCTGAAGCCCGCAGAACGAGCAACCCCGGTCAGCAACTGCTGACCGGGGTTTTTCGTTGTTGGGGTATAACTTGTAGTAAAATATCAGACCGATGGGCCAGCCACAGACGGAGAATAAAAAATACACCATTCAGGAATGGTTGGATTTGGAAGCGTCAACGGGAGAGCGGTATGAATATCACCACGGGGAAGTTTTTCAAGTAAATGCAATGGCGGGAGGCACCTACAATCATGGTGTCATCAGTCAAAGCGCTTATCTTGAACTGGAAACCAGATTCAGAGCGGGTGGCAGAAAATGCAGAGCTTTCACCAGTGAATTTAAAATAGAAATTGAAAAAGAAGGCAGATATGTTTACCCCGACACGTTAGCGGTCTGCGGAGATGTCGAAAAATCAGTAAACACCAAAGGTTCCATAATTAATCCCGTGTTGGTGGTAGAGGTAACTTCACAAGGTTCTGAATCCTACGACCGCACCGGTAAGTTTAATTATTATACCTCACTACCTTCGCTTAAACAGTACCTGATTGTCAGTCAGGATGCGCCTTACATCACCCTTTACGACAGGAACCTGAAAACAGGGAAATTTGATGAAAACCCGATCGAAGTACGCGGCCTAGACGGCCTCATTGATCTCTCCAGCGTGAATGTCATGCTCGCCATGCGTGATCTGTATCTGGATGCGGAATTTGATAAAAGAGCCAGTCTACTTTACCCGATCAAGTAGAACTTTATATTTCTCTTCCCACAACGTGAACCCCTCCCCCACTTTCAGTCTTTACTGAAAGACATGGAACTACAAGAAGGAAAGGAAAGATTCATCGAAGCCTGGGGGGCGCTCGGCAGCAGCTGGGGCGTTACCCGCACTATGGCGCAGATCCACGCACTGCTGCTGGTCTCGGCCACCCCGAAGAGTTCGGACGACGTGATGGCCGATCTGCAGATCAGCCGCGGCAACGTCAATACGAACATGCGGATGCTGGTTGATTGGGGGCTCGCCTACAAAAAGCTCATCCCCGGCGAGCGTAAGGAGTTCTTCATCGCCGAGAAGGATATGTCCAAGGTTATCAAGTCCATCGTCATCGCCCGCAAGAAACGCGAACTCGAACCCATGCTCCGCCTGCTCGACGAGCTGACCGGCGTGGAGGGTAAAGACGAGGAGGCGGAAGGCTTCCGCCACGTCATCAAAGACCTCAAGTTGTACAGCCATAAGGCCGACTCCGCGCTCGACGCGCTGGTGAAGGTGGACAGTAACTGGTTTTTCTCGACCTTTTTGTCGATGATCAAGTAGTGGGAAGTATTGAAGTGGGAAGTAAAAAGTGGGAAGTGCCGCCGCTGTAACATGCGGTAGCACTTCCCACTTTTTACTTCCCACTTCCCACTTGATCACTTCCCACTAATAACGAAGCCCGTCCGCCCCTTGGCGCGTCCGTTTTCGTCCGTTACCACCAGCAGGTAGTAGCCGGCGGCCAGATGGTTCAGGTTCCAGCCGTCGGTGGCATGATCATAGGTAGTCCGCGCCAGCGTACGTCCGTAAAGGTCGGTCACCTGCAGCAGGTCCCGGCCGGTCACATCGGCCCGGGGAACGTTGACGTTGATCATGCCGTCCGTCGGGTTGGGGAAGACCGAAACGGGAACTTGCCGGGCCGAAACGGAGCGCACGCCCACCGGTAGCCCTTCCTTGCTGATCACGTGGCGGCTGACGTTGGTGATCACCGGCTCGTTGAAGTCAAAGTAGATCGCCGCTTCGTTCAGCAGTTCGGTGCCGAACGGCAGCTCGGCTACATGGTCGATGCTGAAGGTCACCACGCCCTGGCTACCCGCGAGGTTGGTCGTGCTGTCCGGCAGCAAAATATTCTCGAAGGTGAAGGTCAACACCCGGTGCGTATCCAGCGCAACGGTATAATCGTGGCTGGCCGCGCCGAACTTTATTGTCGCCAGATCCAGCGTTTCGGCGATCGTATCGCTGATGACGACCGTGAAAGCGGTATCCGTTCCGGTATTCTGGAAGCGAACGTTGTAGTCAAGGCTGGTGCCGGGGGCGATCTGGTCGTCGCCGAAACCGAGCGGGAAACCACGCTTGTCGTTCGGGTCGTAGCTGCCCACGTTTTCGCGGCAGACCGTGGAACTGCTCGACACGCCGTTCTCCAAGCCTAGGATATTGGCAAAACCGATGGAGAAGTTCCCATCCACGTCACAGCCTTCGATGAAAGCGGTCGGCTCCTCATCGCCCGGGGCATTGGGCTCCTGGTTGGTGATGACGTGAAATGAGCCGCCGGTAGCTTCCACCACGATGGGCATCACCTCACCCGGTAACAGGTTGCCGTTGATCAGTGGTACCGGGGTCAGCATGATGCCGTCTTCCACGATCACGTAGCTCAGCGGCACGGTCATCTGGTTTTCACCGACGTTGCGCACCAGGAAGAGGAGGCTGTCGCCCTGGCAACCGCCGGGCTCGATGGAAACGAGGGCACCGTCCCAGGCGGGGTTCGTGCTACAGGGTTTGTCGGGCGTGATCGAAGCCTCTACGCAGTGGCTTTGGCCCAGGGCGGATTCACAACTGATTACGAAGTTGAAACGCACGGATCCGTTCTCGAAAGCCGCCAGATCACCGAGATCGAAGGTGAACGTCCGCCCGTCGCGCGAGCTGAAGGCGGGTACGGTCGTGACATCGTCGAAGAAGTCATCAAGGGTAACACTTAACACGGCGTCTCCGGCCGTGGTGGATCCGATGTTTTCGTACCGCACCCAGGCCGTGCCGCTGAAGCAACGGCGCAGGAAAGGCAGGGAAACGGAAGTGGTCAATTGGGCGCAGGAGACTTCCACGGGCAGGAAGACACCGATACCGGTGACGGGTTCATTGCCCAGGGTTACCATCGGGGCGGGGTCGCAGGTGCCGAAGGGAGTAGCGGGAGCCAGGGTGGGCTCCACAACGTAGGTGCCGACGGGTAATTCGGCGGTCCA
>ENA-ORXT01003624-ORXT01003624.1-marine-metagenome-genome-assembly--contig:-NODE-3624-length-16811-cov-35.195172_pt1 | contig 16811 bp, 21 predicted proteins | sample MGYA00237868_ERZ511482 | MGnify/ENA metagenome assembly ERZ511482 | reverse complement strand
CGGCCGCCTGGCCTCCAACCGCGGGGCGCCGTCGCGCGACGGCCACACCCGCCACCGCTGCCGCTGCCGCCACCGCCGCCGCCACCGACACCGACGCGGTCACTCCCGGCCGCCGTCGACAGCGGCTGCCGTCGCCGCAAGGGTGTCAACGCTGGCGCCGCCGCCGCGGCGGGACGCCCGCCCGGCGGTCGGTGACCGCCGCCACCCTCCCGCGTGCCAGCGGGGCACGGCAGCGGGCCACCACCGCCGCGGGGGGGGCCGCCGCCGCCCCCGCCGCCGCGGGCGGCGGCGGCGCCGCTCACGGTGGCCAGCCGTCGGCCGGCCGGCCGCCCGTCGTGGCGGGCAAGTCGGCCACCGCCGCTGGCGCTGCTGTTGGTGCCCGTCCTCTTCCCCCGCTAGGGGGGTCCGCTCGCCACCAGCAAGACCCGCCCGACTGGGTCGGCGGGTCGGCCGCTACCACCGCTGCCGTCGCCACAACCGCAGCTCCATCCCCGCGGCCGACGGCGACCCGCGCTCCGCCATCGTCGCCGCCGCCGGCTCCGCGGCAACCGCTGCCGTCGCCGCCGCCGACGAAACCGCTACTGCCGACGAACGTGCGGGCGGCGGGGAGGGGGGGGCCGGGCGACGGCGCCTGCGGCGCTCTTTGAAGCCGCTGGAGGTGGCGGACCCTCCGACCAATCGTGCAAGTTTTGTGAGAAGAAGCCACCGCCAACCAATCATAGTGCCGGAGGCATACGGCTACACGAGCAGAACAATGTGGACACGGCTGGTATCCAATGAAAATCGTCTAAAAGCACGTCGCTGCAAGGCAGGAGCACTGTCAGCTTCAGTGTCCCTCTGTTACTGCCACCCCGGAGCGGCGCTCGCCAGTCGGAGTCCGAATAAAAGTGCAAGATTTCTGGCGATCCGCACGAGGCCTTGCATCTGGATCAAAGACGGCCTCAAAGCCCATTCCGATGCTTTCCTCAAGAGCACGATCTGACAGTGATCTCGTCTGAGCAGCTTGGGGGTGCGCCCCGCTCCAACAGACGGTGTTATTGATTCTTACAGTGAACACGAATCGCCCCGAAGTAGCCAAAAAAGCGCGCGGGCAGGACCGCCGAGCACTGTATACTCCGATTGATCCCGAATTGGACGAAAAGTGGCCGAGGACGCCGGGTCTTGGCCGCACACAGCGCTTGCCCATTGCCTTTGCCTCGGAATGGTCGATGGAGCCGTAGTCTGTGGAGCACCAATCTCTCGACAGTCCTTCTCCAGTCTGAAATCGCACATTCCCCGGGAGCACCACGCGGTGGGACTCTTGAAATACACTGAAGTAACCAAACAAGCGCGTGGGCAGAACCGCCGACGGGCTTCGTTGGTCCGCCACTTTTGTCAAGATGTGTCGGTCGAGGGAGACCCCTTTACCAAGGTTTTCCGCAGCTGGTGGATCCTCGCCAAGGGTTGGTCGGCGGCGGGGGTGACGCGGTCGGTCACCGCGTCTCGGAGCCGCCGCACCGTCTCGTGGCTGATGTCGACCGGGCTGGCGCTGATGGGCAAAGACCCGCCCGAATGGCCGTTAGACTGTGGGGACTGCTGCGACGGAAAGCGGTTTCGCGTCGTCACGGCGGACGGGATCTGGGTCGGATACCTGAAGCGGCTGGTCACCAACTACTACAAGGCGTACAGCGAGGGGTGCGCGTCGGACAAGGAGCTGCTGCAAGTCGCCAGCCTCATCGGCAGCGAGTGGGTGCGTCGGTTTTTGCGACTCTGCCTGAACAACGCCGAGGAGACCATCACGATTACGGCCGACCAGCGCAAGGCGGCGTGCGTGGCGCTCTCCGTCCTCTGCCCCGTCGCCGTCCCGCCGTCGTTTGTATCGAGCACCCTTGTGTGCACCGCATCCGTCTCGGTCCGTGTCTGGGCCATGCTGTCGGAGCTGTGGGACCTTCCGACCTGCTTGGTGAGTTTTGCCAAGGGGCTGCTCGCCGCCACCACCAAGGTCATCATGGCGGCGGTTGCGGCTCAAAGGCCAGTGGCCGACACTGTGGCCGAGCTGCAGCTGCAAGCGTCTCTGCGCCAGTGGCTGGCGACGCCCCGTGCGGCCAACCGCAATGGGCCTGTGGCGAACCCGCACGCCGGTGGTGCGCCCGTGCCTGCCGCCGCCGTTCCCCCTCCTGCTGTCGGTGCTGGGGGTGGTGGAGGCGCCCAGGCGCCACCCGCCGTCCTGCCCCAAATTCCATTTGGACCAGTCGTTGTCCCCGTCGTGCCAACTAAGTCGATTGACGGGTGGCTGCCACCGACGCGGGCGCTCCCCGACAACATGGCGCAGGGGCTCCTCTCGCTGATCGTCGCAATCGTGGCCGGCAGTGGCGCCGGCGGCGGTGGGGGTGGCAGCGGCGCCACCGAGGGCGGCGGCGGTGGCCGCGATATTTGCTGTGCATGCTCCCACCCGCGTGTGCTCGGCTTTGTTATTTTGGACCAACGAGAGGGCCCACCCGCGTTGCTCAACGCCATCATAACCCGCTTTCCTGTTTTCCCCGAGTACATTGTGTATGACTTTGGATGCGGAGCGGTGCGGAGCGCGATGAGCAAGCTGCCTTTGGTGCTGGCTGCTTTCACTATAACGAGCGACCAGTTCTTTATTTTCAATCATGTTTGTAGCGTTGCTTTTGACCCCCGCTCGTTTGCGACGTTGAAGGAGGCAAACACTGTCGCACATGAGCAGCGGAACAGGGATATCAAGCTCTTGGCCCGCATGCTCCGAGCGAGTGGGCAGGGCGATTACACCAGTGTGCTTGCCTACCATATGTTGGTGCACAATGTCCGAGCGCACGCCCGGTCGGCTGCCATGGCAGCTTTGCCAGACGTGTATGACTTCGGCCGCTTCTATTTTTCGAGGGAGGCGTGTCTCTGTGGGTGTGGGCATGTAGAAGCTGATCCCTTTGGAGAGGGGCTGGCTGTCTCGTCCTCGAAGGATGAGGAGGATGTGCCAGTGTTGGGCTCCTAGTCCTACTCGAGTGACGAGGGGGACAGCGAATAAATTGTATAAAGTTGCTATACCTTACTCGACCGCGTCGGGCCTCCAAAAACACCACAGTGGTGTACGTATCCAGTGCGTGGCAAATCAGTGAGTAGCGACGCCCAAGGGGACGGGCGAAGCAACAGGACAGCGGGGGTGCCGCTGAGGCCGAGGTGTGGGTGGGCGGGAGGGGAGGGGCTCCCCGCTCATTCGAGTGGAGGGGCGCACAACCACCACCGCGGAGGCCATCTGCCGCGACGGACATAGCCAGGAGGCCGCAGAGAGCTCTGGGCGGGCGCCAGAGGGTGGCACCAGCGCTGGCCGCGGCGCGCTAAAAATCCGGCAGCACTGCTCGTTTCCACTGTCGGTGCGGTAGCGGCCTGTGTGGGCGGGGATGGTGAAACACATTCGCGCGCAGGGTGTAGTGGCCGACTCTCAATCCCTGGAGCCTTTGTGGGGAGCGCCGGGCGGCGCAGAGTGTGACGACGGAAGCGGCGGTGGAGGCCGTGGCATGTACCGTCGCTGTGGGGGGCTGGTGCCGTCTGTTGTCATGCGCCGTGTTTCCCTCGTGGCTGCGACTGTGGTAGCCGGCCGCGGCGACGCTGTTCTGATGGCCAGATACTTCTCCTGTCGGGTGATTTCTGGGAGGAAGGACTGCACGTGGCTCCCCGGTAGCGGCGGATAGGACTCGCAAAGGAGCATCGCTTGCATATGCGAAACTCACAGACGTGCCACGCACCGGCCGTTGAGCGACGGCTCGACTTTATAGACGTGCACTGAAAAAGTGATGCCAAAGAGGGGGTCCTCACGCAACTGTACAAAAAACTAATGGAGGCTGCTCCCATGACCGCTCTGTATCGAGAAGCGCCGTGAAAAGACCGAACGGCGATGCTTTTTTTCACAACATACGCAACCCCTCCCAGACGCATCAATTTCAATGGTTCGGAGCCTACGAAAAACGCGTTGGCGACGCTTCAGCTTGTCAAACTGCCTGTTTTGGGCTGTGGCATCGGATAGGACTCGCAAAGGAGCATCGCGTGCATATGCGAAACTCACAGACGTGCCACGCACCGGCCGTTGAGCGACGGCTCGACTTTATAGACGTGCACTGAAAAAGTGATGCCAAAGAGGGGGTCCTCACGCAACTGTACAAAAAACTAATGGAGGCTGCTCCCATGACCGCTCTGTATCGAGAAGCGCCGTGAAAAGACCGAACGGCGATGCTTTTTTTCACAACATACGCAACCCCTCCCAGAAGCATGACAGTCTATGGTGCGTCTGCCGGTGCCGTCGCACCGCGGCGACCGCCGGTGGTCGCGACGCGGGGTGGCTTCTGGCCGGTGCTCTCGGCGGAAGGTGACCTCTGCTCGGGCGAGCGAGCGTGCTGCCTCCGCTGCCGCCAGGCGGAGCTCTGACCGCTGCCGCCGCCACCGCGGCCACGGCCGTCACGGGCGCCAACCGGAGTGCCGCCGCGCGGCCACCGGCAGGCGCCCGCGGCGCGGCGCGATCGCCGTGGGGGGGACGCTGTGGCGTCCTCCCTCCGGCCACCGCCGAACTGCCCACGCTGTGCGGCGGCGGCGGCTGCGGCGGCGGCTGCGGCGGCTGCGGCGGCTGCGGCGGCTGCGGCGGCTGCTACGGCTACGGCGGCTGCGGCGGAGGCGGCGGCGGCGGCGGCGACGGGCAAGCCAGCCCCGCTCGTCATCGTGCACACGGCCACAGTCGTCGCCGCTGCCGGCCGCCACGCCGCGGAGAATCGCCGCGCTGGCGGCCACCGCCAATATGTGGGCGGCGGCGGGAGGGGGCGACGCCGCGTCGGCACCCTCTCCACCTGCCGCCACAAAGTCTCCCCTGTCGCGCACAGCCGTCTTGGTGCAGCCCGCAACCGAGGCGGGGGGGGGGGGCGGGATACGTTGAAAGAAAAGAAAAAGACAGCGGAGGACGTTGTCCTCTGGAAGTGCGACCCAACTCCACCTGAATTTCATTCAGGGATAAACCACGAACTACTACGGCGCTGCGAGTTTAGAACTAAGGAGCTAACGCCTAGCCAGGCAAAGCCTGGAGAACCCAATCCGGAAATTCCGGCAGTGCCCGTAGGCAAGGGAGCATTCATTGCGAATAACAAGCCATTTCCTTAGTATGTCTTAACCTTAGCGTCCGTGGTCCTTGGAGTTGGGAGGTGTTGCTCACCCCGGGAGGTGCACCAATTTACAAGCCAATGGCTTTTGCACTGCTGATTTGAACTCGTGACCCCATGGTCACGAGCGTGATTTTTTCCCACTAAGCCGCAGCGGCTTCTGTTACCGCAGTAAGCCCCATTCTAGGTTTTATTCTCGCTGTTTGAAATAAATTTGAGACGACAGTGCCAGGGTCGGTCCAGGTCGCCCTCCCCGCCCTCCCCCCTCCTCGCACCCCCACACTATGTCGCCCCATGCCCCGTCCGCTTAAAAGTCCCTCCTTGACCCTCCCCCCTACCACTCCCAGTTTATCCTTCTGGCACCCCATGACGTACTGCCGCTTGGGGCTGTCGGCGCCCTGCTGGCCGCAGCGGCGGCGGGGGAGAAGAGTGTCGGCGCCCCCCCCACAACCACTCAACGGCAGCCGCGCCGCGGTGCGGCCGCCAGTGCTGCCCAGCGCCACAGCAGGAGGGTGCGCTGGGGCGGCAGCGAAAGTGCGCCACGCCGCTGCGCGCACCCCCGGCAACCGCGACAGGAGGGGGAGGGGAGCGGGCCTTGGCCGACGTGCGCTGCGCCGCCGCGCGAGCCGGACGACCCGACACCCCCCCCTCCCCCCTACGGGCGCGGGCCGCAGCACAACGACCGACCCTTGCCTTGCGCTTTGCCGTGGCGGCGGTCGATGTCGCCTGCACAGCCTGACAAAATAGACAATGAGGACAATGAGGATACTGAACTAAAAGGACAATGAGGAAAATGAAGAAAAGGGTCAATGAGGACAATGAGGACAATGAGGACAATGAGGACATTGAGGCCAATGAAGACAATGAGGACAATGAGGACGAGGAGGACAATGAGGACGAGGAGGACAATGAGGAATCCGAGAGCACGGGACGTCTCAGGGACGACTAAACACCGACATTCGGGCGCTCGGTGGCGGACGCGCCTCACGCCGACACCCACCACGGCCTGCTGCAGCCTGTGTCTAAGGAGCTGCAGTGCCCGCCGCAAGTCCGCGACTGCACGCACCTGCGATGACACGTGCAAGACGGGGCATCAGACGTGCCGCGGTGCTCTGTACCAACCTCGGTACCGAGGACAACGGAACAGGTCGTTTCCGACCTTGGGGCCCTGGCCACGCGCCTTGGTTACGTCGCCGTGCCGGCTTCGCTGGGTGTACCCCTCGAGGACCACAAGGCCGTGTGCTTCTACCGCAAAGCCCTCTATGCGTGGGACGCTTGATGAGTTTGTGGCGCCAGTGTCGCTCCTAAAATAAGCGGGGGGGCTTTCGTGCTTCGCGTCGTGGTCACGCATTTCCATCTGTGTCGAGTGGCATACCCTCGGAGTCTGCTCGTCAGTTGGGCCCTCGTGCTGTTCCACGGGCTGTTAGCAACAAAGGCGGCGGCAGTCCACATGGGTGCACGGGCACCAGAGGACGTGCAAAAGCACACCCAAGTGCTGCACGGAAAAGGGGAGCGGGGCGTACGGCCTACACGTCGTCTCCTCACCTCGTATTGTCACGTGCTGTGACACACAGGGCCTGGTATCGTCGCGCATCTATCATCACCTCCATCCTGCCGCCTGCCTCGACGTTGCGGTGGGTGGACGTACAGGAGCACACGAGAAGAGACCAGACCAGAGCCCGGACAGAATGGGGGCACACACGCAGTTCTGTACATCAGCCCAACGGCGCGCGGCACCCACCCAACACGGTGCCCACTCTCCATCTGCTCGTGCAGCACCCAGCTACCTACAGCCGAACGTATACCGGCCGCGTCCAAGACGCCGTCGTAAAAGGGGGCAAGCTCCCTACCCAGCTCGTCAGGGTCAAAGATCATGGGAATGACAACGCCCATTGTCATTAGATGGTCCATCATCCCCACCCGCGTGCGCTCCGATGCCAGCGGATGGCACGCCGCCAGCGGGTACTCGCGGTGTAGAAAGTCCAGGAAGGCGTCCGCGGCTTCGGCAGCAGCCGCTGCAGGCCGGCCAGGGAAGCGAACGACATGCGCCGCCAGACGCCGGGCCTCCATGCCGTGCGGCGACGACGGGGGTGGAGGACAAGAGGTGTAGAGAGGAGTGGGAGGGGGGGGGGGTTGGGCGCACGCGCCAAGGGGGTCCACAGACCGGGGGCGGGCGCCCAGAAAACCGCCCCTCGACCGGGCGCACGCGTCAAGGGGGTCGAGCGGGGGTCGGCGTGAACGCACAGCCAGGCTGCCCGCCGCGCGCGCCGAGGGGACAGACCAACACACCGCAACCATCCGCCAAGCAAGACGATGCCCAGCACCCGACACAGACAAAAAGCCTGTGACCTGGACAACGAGGATCAAATTCCCGCCGGGCTGTTGGGCTTCCCGTTTCTGAATGTCGCTGCCGTCGGATCGGTAGCTGCGTCGAGTCGTGTCAATTGAGCAGCAGCCGCCCGTCGAGTCTTAAATACACCTTCAAAGCGGTCTGCAATCCGCTTTAAGCTCGGTACCATGGGTTAAAGTGTCGGTCACTGGGTTAAAGTGTCGCTCACCGAGTTAAAGTGTCGGTCTTGCTGTCGAAATGACCTTCTACGGCCGTTCTCTCCAAATTCCAACACTCCAACTGTTGCGTGCCGAAAATATCTGATCAATTTACCGGCACGCATCGTAGCGACCAGATGCGGCGCGCGGGCGCAAAGAAAGGGGGAGGGGGGGGGGCAAAAAAAGGGGCGGATGCGGAGCGCGGGCCCAAAGAAGGAGCGGATGTGGCGCGCACGTCGAAGAGAGAGCATGGCGGTGCGGTGACGACGATGGAGTGGTGGTGTGAAAGGCCCGACGGTGGGGCGAGATGACGAGATGGCGAGATGACGGAAGAGAGCGGAGGGGCAGTGCTGACACTGCCGTAAAGAGGCGCGCTGCTGACCATTTCTGGGCCTTGGTGTGGAGTATGTACTGTACGGTGGGGGTTCCCGAAGGCATCTGTAAACGCTTTCGGAGGAATCTGTAATCACTTGCATGTGTATTCCATCTGGACCAGAGCGATCGTGAGCCATCGAATCCTGAAACGTGGATATTCTTGATTGGGCGTACAGATGGGATTATCCAATCAAATGACATAGAGGGTGACCATCAAACCGACTAGGACCATCTATTCAATGCAACGTGGCTGCCTGAGCGTTGAGAACACGAATGGATCCCTACTAGAAGCTTCGCTAATGACATATGAATGCACAGGATGGGTGCCACTTGAAGCATCTTGTGAAAACTGAGGGTGCTACTTTGAGCGTCGTAAGGGCGTTTTGGCTTCTTAATGGGGCGTCAGTAAGGCGTTTTATCCGTCGCACGCCCCTGGCGCCCCCCAAATAGGGGCGTCGTGTGCAACCCTAATTGCGACACAAGAAGCCATACTGTACTGGCAGAGGCCTGCGGTGCGATGCAGGCGGTTGGATGCCACACGCCAAATGCCGAGACACCCTAGCTGCACAGCTACACGGCGTTTGACCATCTCTGAGACCACAAAGTATCACGCTTTATCCAGGCATTGTCGTGTCCTACCCCTTGTTGTCAGTGCATTCGAGTTCTTTGTGGGCCAGCTGTTTCGTGCGTGAACCCCCCAGGCGCCCACCCCCCCTCTCACGCCTTACACGGCGGGAGCCCCGGCGTGCCCGGCGCGCGACAAGCAAACGCCTTCAACGCGGCGGCCGCTACGGGCGCACACAGGCGCTCGCCCTCGACGACCGCCCGCGGAAAGTGGAGCCCCGCCGTCACCCGCGAGCGGCTGCACGACGCGACGAGCGCGTCAATCGACGGCCACGTGTAGGTGAGCGGCGCCGACGGCAAGCCCGGCCCGTACATGCCCGCCTGCCACGTTTGCGTCAGCTTTACGGAATCCCCGCCCAAGGCTTTGAGAGTTTCCCCAAAGGCGCGGCAAACGCACGCCGAGCCCGACGGGTACTCGGGGTGGGGCATGGTCCGGATCGTCGACGCAAACGTGTCGCCTCGGCGGGTGCCCTTGAGGATGGTCCGCAGCAGCGACACGGGCCGCACGGCGTCGTGGCGGCGCTTTTCCGCCCACACCACCCGCGTCGCGTCGTGGATGACCGCGTTGAGCACCGCCTCCGCGACGAGGTAGTCGGCGTAGGTACGGCCCGGCAGGCTTGGCAGGAGAAAGGTGAATAAGGCCAACGACGTGCTCTTTTGGTCGAAAAAGTGGGAGAAGACCAGGTCCCTCTCCGTCGCGCCCGCGACCGCTTTGAACACCCCCGCCGCCAGGCCACACAGGCGGTCGGGGTCTCTACCCTTACCGCCAGCGTCCGGGCAGCGAAAGGAGGGGGAGTAGGCCTTGGGGGACTTGTAGGGCGACGGAGCGCGGAGGGCGTTGAGCACGCGGGCGGGCACCAATACGGGCTTCACGCGCCCAGTCTGGGGCATGGTAAACCGCTGCGACACGAATGTGCCAAAGCCCAGCAGATTCTCCACGAGGGGCACCCACCGAAGCAGGGACTTGACCCTGTCGGGCGTGTTGACCGCCACATAGCCGGTGACGGCGTCGGAGTAGGGCGCGCCGCCGCGGCGCCCGTCTGCGTTGAAGCCGTCGTTGGCAATCGCGTCGAGGGTGACCTTGGCGACCGCGTGGTAGCCAAAGCAGGCCGGCTGGCTCGTCACGGGCGGCATAGTACACCCATCGTTACAGGTGGTCCCCGACGGGCAGCCGCGTGGCAGGGACACATTCAGCTTGGCGGCAGTGACGTAGAAGGGCGCCACCCCCACGTCACCGAAAAAGTGGTTTGTGATGGCCACCTTGGCGCCCACGTGGCAGAGCACGACCGCGTCTTCCGAGCGGTCACGCGGTGCCGCGCGGCCGGGGGGTTTCCCCCCACGCGTCGGCACGTACCCGTTTCGCTTCGCATAGACGGGGAGGCAGTCGTACTCGGCAGCGGTGACGGCGGAGTTGAAGCGGAACTCAAAGGGCGCCTCAAACTGCAAGCTAAGATAGATAGGTGCCGCCGCCACCAACAGCGCGGCGGGCAGGGTGGGGATCGCCGCCAAGAAGGGAGGGATTTCCTGCCCAGTGACGAGGGGGGCGCCCGCGACCGCAAGCGCGGTGGCGACCAGCGCCAACACCGCGGCGCGGGCAGAGGCGGGGAAACGGCGGGGGAGTCGTGGTAGGAAGCAGCGGATGGCCGACATGACGGGGTGTGGTTGGGGGGGAGGAGGTGGTCACCACCAAACACAGGCCCTTGGCAAAGGGGTGCGTGCGGGCGGGCGCGGGGGGTGCGGACCTGGTCATGGGGCGGGCGGTTGGGATCTGACGCCGACCGGTGGCGGGGGCCCTTCAAGTACCGCGCACGAGCGACGGCGCTCGGCGGTGCGCGACCGTCAATGGCCCGGTCGCAGGCGGCCCCCTCTGGCCGACTCTGGTGACTGGCGATACCGATGCGGTGGACCAGCGCTGTTGGCGGTGGGCCGTAATGGATGTCCCCTCCTGAATCGGGCCCATCACCAACCCGAACGCGATGCCACGCGGCCCTTTTCGGGTTGCCCAACGGCCGTGCGCCTCGTCGTCATGGCGAGGTCCATGATGGGCCGCGGCGGCGCTCAGAGCCCTGTTCATGCGTTCCCCCAACTGCATGGGCCACTGTGGAGATCACCCCGTACAGGAAGCCTCCAAGCGCGGACACAGAATCAGCGATCAAATCTATATAAATGTGATTCTGTCCAGATGTCTAAAGTATGTCGCATTTGAGCAGTCGTTTAAGGAATAGGGCTGATCACAAGTCGATCAAAACACAACTTTTTGAGGTTTGGATTTCCCTGGCCTTTCGGACAGGGTGCTCTCAGAGTGTAGTGATGTACTCATACTTAGATCACGGGACTTGCTCTCCGTTTCAGACGTGGCAGTCTGCATTCGTGTCCTCAGGGATCTGAGGGCGTGTCAGCGTTGGAAGGGTCGCGATGACGCGAAAAGCGAAAGGAGTTACGGAGCTGAGAAAGACTGCCCTGCCGCAGGGTCACATGGCCCGGACGGCGCGTGCCCCCCTGCCCCCGCCCACCGCCCCGAGTTGCGCGCGGCGACCACGCGCAGCTACTTCCGGGGTTCGAAGCGCTCACGACAACCCGCGAATGATCGTGCCTGCGCGCCGGCTTCTGTTGCGGCGACGCGTCGGCGGTGGCTGACGCCATCTACCAGGGCGGTTAATGGCGCCCCGTCGCGCGGCGGTCGGTTCCACCCGTCCACCCGTGCGCCGTGTCGGCCGCCCCGCCCGCCACGAGCAGATGTGCTGCGCGGCGGGGTGACAGTCCTGCCCGTGGGCGTTGCGACACGCCGGTGGGCCGCCGCCTCTGCGGTAGCGGCGACGGCAGCCATTTCCCCGCCCGACACCCCCCCCGCCACGGCAACGTGGCTGTACGTGCCCGCGGGCATGCTCACGGCTATGGAGCCAGCCGGCGTGCCCGGTGTCGATGCGTCGCCGAGCGCGCTACCGCCCGGAAGGCCAGGGTGTTGCACGCACGTGCCTGGAAATTCTACATTTAGCTCTGGTGCTATTTGCCTTTTTTCTGAGAGCACAGCGAAGAGGAGCAGAGGATGCTTCCCAGGTGCGAACATTGCCCAGTGCGTGCAGATCAAGACCCATTCCAGCTCACAAATGATTCACAGAAATAATGCGTTGAGCAGTTCTGGCCCTTCAGGTAGATCATCGATGACGCACTAGAAGAGACACTCGCCAGAATGTCGTACCGGCTGCGTTCTTCGTTGCAATCTATCACTGACCGGACCAGCAACCCTTCCAGCGCGCATGCGAGACCCCGGTATGGGTTGGATCGGGGCACTCGCTGCACTAGAAACGGCATACACGAGGCGCCTAGCTACCGGTTCAGATAGACTTCGGAACATCTCCTTGAGCTTTCTGCGTCGTGTAAGGTCGCGTCCATGAGCTTGGAATGCTCTCGCATCTGAACTTCCCAGCCAGTGCCCACCACAAGGGTCGTCACAAAGACTGCATCTAGAACGGGAGGCCGAACGGGGGTCCCGTTCGGAGGCCGTTCGAACGGGAGCGACTCCCGTTCTCCCTCCCGTTCGCGAACGGATGCAAGAACGGGAGAAACTCCCCTTCGGGATAATCGATGCCAGGCTCTAATCGTAACGCTTACAGTCGTGAGACGGTCTCGATGATATTTTTGAGATCTCAGTTAATGCAGGCCAATAGGATGGCTTGGTTGTGTAAGATGGACATCGCCATGCTTCTGCGGGGTCTACAACCGGAGCTTATCACCCTGGGCTCGGACCTTCATCTAGATCAGCACAATTACAGCTCGGTTGACATTGCAATTTCTCCGACTCGCCGTCGTCGCGACCACAGGTGCGACTCATCTCCTTCGTGCGATCCGATCGCGTCGGGCACGGACTTGGTCTCAGCAGGCGCGACAGCCCATCACCACACCAAAAGCCGTACCTTCCCTGCCGAAGGGTTCAGGGCTAAGAGTATCCCGAAAAACCGTTCAATGTGTAGTCAGTACATCTGTGAGCAGCAGACTATGCCTCACGATGCACCCCACACGTAACCACGTCGTCGCCCCACGGGCAGGAACCGCCCCGCAGCAACGTCGGATGATTCAGGGTCGAAGGAGACGTCGAACCTCAGCGCTCGAAGTGTACTTGAAGATTCATCGATACTTCTGGTGCAGAACTGGTAGATTTGACACGCTTCCCACGCGAAAATGTAAGTTGATGCTTTAGACCCTCGTGGCTGGGACCTCGACTACCCCTGTCTCGTCTAGAACGGGAGAAACTCCCGTTCGGGGCAACGCCCCCAAAGTGAAGGGTGAACGGGAGCGACTCCCGTTCGGTGTGTCGATATGTCTGACGGTGAGTCGGTATGCCACGAACCCGTTCTCAGGCACGAGCCGTGGCGAATGGAGCAACGGGGTTCTTGCTGGAAGCCTTTCGGAACTGAGCACTGGAGCGGCTCCGGACAGAGCCAGAGCCAGAGGCTTCCAAGACTAGCCGTGAATCCTCCTCCAAGGTGGTCACCTCTCATCTACTCTCGATACCGACCGTACGGCACAGATTTCAGACTCACGATCGGCTGGAAAGGGAGGGTCTTGTGGGAGGCACAGCTGTAGCTCTCGTGAGATCGCCCCAGCGCCAAACTCGTTGCGATAGCGGCCAACTGGCGCTGGAGCGCTCTCGCTCTCGTGCCACACCCCCCGACCAATGTTTTGCAAGCCAACGGCGTCGGCGCTACCCGTCGTCAACTCGTTTGGCACTTCGCTATTGGCCCACGCGGACAGTCCGCCACGAATCACTTGGTCAACAAGCCTCCCCACTCCCACGCTCGCCCCGCCAATCGCCCTCGCGAGCGCGGGGCGCCGTGCACCGTCCGACGGCCACGGCCGCTACAAATGCACTTCCCTGTTCACCAGAGGTGGCGCCGCAACGCCGCTACCAACGCCTCTACGTCTGGCCTCGGCGCCAAAAAGCTCCTGCGCGTCCTCTGCAGCAGCGCAATCGCTGTCGCGGTGCCTCCCCATCCCCCGAGCAGCGCCCCGACAAAGGGCGCGGCCGCGACCACGAGCCATGGCAGCACCGCCTCGTCGCCGCCGCCGACCACGCTCTCGACGGGCAGCGGCTCGCCCCTGCCGCCGCCGGTGGCCACCGCGGCGGTCTGCCTGGGGGAGGCGGGGAGCCGCCCAGCCTGCTCCACGACGAAGGCCAGAGGCTCTCACCCACCGTCGGCGATGGCGAGTGCCATGGCCGCCCCGACGATGTGGCCGACGAGAACGTCGCGCCCGCGGCCAGCACTGAACGCCACCCGTCCCGCCGTAACAACGGCCTCGATACGCACGGCCGAGCGGCAGTTCTGCGAGCATCCACGACCGCACGGTCGGCGCGTATCGCAACCTCGTCAGCGGGAACATCGGGGAGGGACGTCTATGTGTGCAAGACCGTGGCCAGCCGTGCGCTCGCGTCGTACTTCGCGTGCAGGTGCCGGGGGGACGGTGGCAGCGGGCGCGCCGCCCGCCCTCATCCAAGACTTCGCCGCGTGGGCGTGCGTGTGCGGCACCGCCATCTGCGACGCCGCTCACGCAGCCGGTTCTTCCGCCAGTGCCGAGGGGGGAGAAACGCCATTGATGCAGCTTCCGAAGTCGAATCCATGAGCACAAAGCCGACGAGTGGCAGGTCTGCCCCGCATTCTACCGTGCGAGCTGTGCGCGGCCTGAACACGCTGCACATTGACGGCGTCGACACCTCCAACGGGTCCCCGGCGGACGGTCAAGCGCCTCCAGATGGGGCGTATGAGTCCCCGTCGCCGCTTCGGGACGGCACTCACGCACGGTGCTCACAGATGGGTCTTTTGCTATGGCCCAATGGCAGCGCCCACCAAGGACGGCGAGCTGGTATCACCTCCCTCTCAAGCCCGAGGGTGGCCACTCAGTTTTGTTTCGTTGGGTGCAGTTCATCCAAGAGACACATCATAGACGTTGTCTTTCTTGCACAACGGAGATGGCTCGTGACGTCGAGCGTCTGGCCAGAACACCACCATCACCGTGTCGGTGGCACGGTTCTGAAGTGTACTGCATGTGCGTGGAAGACGCACACATGCCACGCGCCGACCGTGGCGGTGGCCGCGCGCCACCCGCGTCAGCGTCAGGCACAAAGACAGAGGCGTCAGGGACGGCCGCCGCGGCCGCGGCAGTGCCTGGGCGGCACAAAGGACCCGCCGCCCGTGGCCGCACCCGCCCGCGGCTGCCGTCGTAGCTGCTATTCCCGTTCAGAACAGCCCGCGTGCGCCCCACCCCTCGCTCTGGACGCTGCCGACTCTGCATCGACAGTAGTGGGAATCGGGATGCTGCCGTGAAAGTAGCATGCCGATTCCCCCGCCTCCTCGTTTGCGCATCGCTTCTCCTTCGGCATGCATCCGTCTTGGGCGCCGCTGGCGCCACGCCCCTCCCCCACCCACCGCGGTAGCCCCCGCTGCTACGCTCCGTTCCCGTCTGGGTGTCCGCCTCGCGACCCCCCGCCACCTCGCCTGTCTCACCAGCTCCCCTGCCCCATTGACCCCCCCCCCCGCGGTGCGAGCCACTTGAAGAACTGCCGTTTGCACCGGGTGGGGAACGGTACCCAATGCCGCCATCGCCGCCTCTGGCGACGGAGTCAGCCACCGGCGCGCATGGGCGGGACCGGCGGTAGTGGACCAGGTATGAGCTAAAATGGAAAAGCACGTGGCTGACCGAAACCCTCTGATGAGGCTTCAGAGCAGCCATGTCCGCCCTCTACGCGGTGGGGCGGGAGGGAGACCCGATTTCCGCTGCCCACACCCCCCTGCCCTCGTGTCGTCGGCATCCAGCCGCCGTCCCTGTCCCCAGATCGACCGCCCATGCCGCGGTTGCTCTGCAGTCCCCGCTCCCCGACCCCCGTGCGTCCCTCGTGACCAACTGGCTGCAGCACGGCCGTTGCCGTCGCAACCCCGCCGGGCGCGCCTCAGACGCTAACCGGGAAAACCGACCACGTGGAAGCTCAACACCGGGTTGGTCCGCATCGCACAGAAACCTCGTGTAACCTTCTCAAGCGCGCAGCTCGGACTGCGACTGGCCCTGGCATCAGTTTTGGGGCTCTGCACTCTCCAACCGCTGGCTGGCCAGGCCTGCAACGATGGTAAACGTCCGTGACCGTCCAGGCAACCCACCTCCGCACACCGACCACCCCATCGTTGACTTTCGCCCTGCGATCCTTCTTCCGCGGTGGACCAACGAATACCCCTGTTGCTGCCCCCTCCGATCGGTGTGTGGTGACCGCAAGGCACACACCCTAGCATACAGTGAGGTAGGCGCCCGACGCAGGTGAGAGGCGATGATCGCGGCGTGTCGGCGGGCGCTGGACCGGCTCGTCAACCCGGTAGGCGAGGCCAGGGCGCCCACGAATCGAGGGCGGGTGGTGGCGCGGAATCGCGTCATCCGCGACTGGTGCGTGCATTGCCAAGCGTATGGGCACACGAGCGCGCCAAGCCGTGAACTTTGTGAGCGCAACGCGTGGAAGACGACGAGTATAGGGATCTGCCAACGGGACGCTCCGCCGCTACCCACACGTTCCCCGTCCTAAGCGTCTCGTGCTATCTCGTGGTCAGCGGGACACAGCCCCACCTGGCTCGCCGGAACCGCCTCCGACCGAGTACGAACAATGGTTTCGCAGCGGCCGGTGGAAGCACAGCTCTGGAGGTCTGAGTACGGGCGGGCCCAACAGAGGGTACCCAGCGACCGTCACGCAGCGGCTGCGCCGGGTGTGTACGGCGCTGCTCGAGATAGACTCGAGTGGAGGAGTCCCAGCAGAGGCTTAAACATTCAACTTGTTCAGCTGGCAAACAGACAGGCAGCTTGTACAGTGCGTTCTCGTTATAGGAGACAGCTGATTCGGCTCAATATGAAGAAAAAGTGGCCCACACGGACTGGAATGGAAGACACGCGACCCATATTCTTTTGTAAACTGTTCTCTTATAACGAGAACGCACTGTATTCCCTGGCCTTTAGGACAGGGTGCTCTCAAAGTGTAGTGATGCACACATATACTTAGATCAAGGGACTTGATCTTCGTTTCAGAGGTGGCAGGTTGCATTCGTGTCCTCAGGGATCTGAGGGCGTGTCAGTGTTTGAAGGGTCGCGATGACGCTAAAA
>ENA-ORXT01003623-ORXT01003623.1-marine-metagenome-genome-assembly--contig:-NODE-3623-length-16813-cov-3.752868_pt1 | contig 16813 bp, 18 predicted proteins | sample MGYA00237868_ERZ511482 | MGnify/ENA metagenome assembly ERZ511482 | reverse complement strand
GATCGGTCAGGGTGAGCAGGAACTCATCAACCTTCGGGCGTTGGCGAACGCTTCGGAAGCAACCCGCGACGCGTTCATCAATGACGCCGTGAACATGGGGCAGAGCATGGCTGCAAGGTTCGCTCTTGCACGAGTGTCATGCCTGGTTGACGCGAAGGTCGAGTTTGATCAGGAAGACGGCTTCACTGGCGTGTCAGTCGATTACGGCCGAGATGCCGCTTTCGAAGTCACCGCCGGCACCGTGTGGTCTGATCCTGCAGCGATGATTCTTGATGACGTTGCTGACTGGCACACCACCTATGCGTTGGAGAACGGCCCAGCCGCAGCGATTCTCGTCTCGCAGACGACGTTGGCTAACATCCTGTCGAACACTCAGGTGAACGAGTACCTTGCGTTTGTTGGCGGTCAGACTGGCGGTAGCGCTGTGCCTGCAGCGTTGACGCAATGGTTGCAGGCTCGTGGCCTTCCGCCTTTCGCTGCGGTTGATCATCGCATCAAGACGATCGAAGCGGGTTACACGTCGATCTGGCCTGACGACGCTGCCGTGTTCGTTCCTGCGCCGACGACCAACTATGGCGCGATGGTTTGGACTGAGACGATTCAGTCTCGGGACGTGACCACTGAGGCGACCGGCGATTACGGTCTAACCACGGTTTCGTGGGATGAGAAGGAGCCCATCGAAACTTGGACTCGTTCAAGTGCGTTTGCGGTACCGGCGACGGGTAACCCGAACGCCACGATGAAGGCCACGATCTAACTGTTCTGGTCGGCGTCGGTTGCCTCGGGCCGACGCCGACCACTGTTCTCTAACCCTTTGATTGAAAGACTCATGTGATGCCAGCTAAGAAGAAGACGCCAGCGAAGAAGACTCCAGCAGTGGCACCCGCTGAGAAGCCAGCAGCAGCGAAGAAGGGCGCGCAAGTCCTCGCCACAGACGTACACGTACGCCAAGACGGCCGACGTGTCCTCTGCGAAGCAGGCACCACACCAGACAAAGACCTCACAGAGTTGATCACCAACCCCGCGGCATGGGTAGACGCCGACTAGCGTCGTGGCCGACTCGTCAGACATCAACACGATTCGTTACGGCGTCGGCGGCATCGGAGACAAACCGACCGACGACCGCATCGAAGAACTGATGACAGCAGCAGACGACGACACGACAACCGCCGCGCTCTACTACTGGCGCGGTCTGCAAGCCGACATTCTCGCTGAACCCCAGACCGCATCACTCGGTGGTGACGCGTCACGGACGTGGGGCAAAGACCAGATCGGCTACATCACCGGGCAGATCGAGCTGCTCGAGGGTGTGATCACGCTGAGGGATACACCGGAGCAGGCGCCTCGAACGATCCAGATTGTCCGCGATGATGCTGAGCGTCTGTTCACGTGACGCAGCCGGCGTCAGTCACAACTGCCGCTGATCCGATCCTGGTGGTGTTGCGGACCGCTCAGGCTGAGATTTCGGCTGAGCAGGCGAAGATTCTGACGGATCCGACGAAACGGAATCGTCAGGCACGGTTGCGGGATCTTGCCGTAATGGTTGATGCGGAGATCGACACGATTGAGAAGCAGGCGGGCGTGTGGATCGCGTCGGAGATCCCTGCGGCGTACGCGGTGGGTATGGCTGATTCGAATTTCGGTGTGTCGTTCACTCAGTTCAATCGGCAGGCTGCGCAGTTGATTGTTGATGACACGTTCGATGATGTGTTGGCGGCGACAACGAACATGCGTGCTGATGCGAAGCGGTGGGTTCGTGAGGCTGGGAAGTTTCTGACTGAGCAGGGTGAGGTTCAGGGTTATTCGACGCAGGCGTTGACGAAACGGTTTGTGGAGTTGGGTTCGAAGGCTGCGCAGGTGGCTGGCATGCCGGAACCGATCACGGCGGTCGTGTATCGGAACGGTGCGAAGGTGGGGATTGATAGTTACGGGCAGATGTTGTTTCGTACGAAGCTTGGGACGGCGTACAACACTGGGACGATCAACCGGGCGACCGAGTTTGGTGTCACCAGGTTCGAGCTGTTCGACGGCGTTGATTGCGGTCTAAAAACGCACGCGGATTCGCTCAAAGCCAATGGGCTCATAGTTGACGCACAGACAGCGTTGGCGTATCCGATCAGTCATCCGAACTGTCGCAGGTCGATCGGCGCGCGCCCGGACCTTGACGACGACTCACCGACGGAGATCGTCGACCCGACCACCACACCAGAGCAGCGGGCTGACCAGGCACAGTTTGAGGCAGTCAGCAGGGCTCGCAGATCGGACACGTCGTCACGATCACAAACAGTGTCACCATCAGCCACCGCCAGCAGGTCAGCGACACCGTCACGATCCGCCACGCCGTCCCCGTCCACAGTTGACCCAGTCCAACAATTCGCAGCGAAAGAAACCGCAGCCAAGACAGCAATGGTGGACGCAGGACTAACCCCAGCAGCAGCCGACCGAGAATGGGCCAGCCTGATAGGCAACGTGAACCGGCTCAACACGATCACCGACGCGACCGCTGCAGAAGTCGCCACACTCGCAGAACAACGACTCGCTGTCCTATCAGAACCACGCATCGGATCTGACCGGTTCAACACCAACATCACCAAGCGACTCCTCAAAGACGACGAAGTACGAGAAGCCACCATTCAATGGCTGGACGACCTAGCCAACGAGTTCCTCGAAGTCGACATCGGTAAAGTCGGTTCCACAAGCCACACCGGCGTAAACGGAAACTTCCTAGGCGCAGCATCAGTGCGTGTGAACCTGACAGAGTCAGCAGAGTTGTTCGTCGATCAGGCGTTGACGTTGAAAGGCCACACCGCTGAACGTCTGCGCGAACTGCATGCGATTGGCCACCAGTCGACCGGGCACCCGGCGCACGTGATCGTGCACGAGTTCGGCCACTTCCTCGAATACAAGATTATGACATCCACGCGTGACACTGTCATTCGTGAAGCGTTCCAACTGGCGACCGGGCAGACATGGCAGGCGAGCCGGCGGGTGATAGCCGATGAAATCAGCACGTATGCGGCAACGTCGCCTTCTGAGACTCTCGCTGAGGCGTTCGCTATGGTGAGACTCGCGCCTGAAACGGCGCCAGAGATAGCGGTCAACTTTGTTCAGCAGGTGATTGCGCAAGTGAAAAGGCTGGAAATCTGACATGGTGTTTGTTGCGAGTCCGGTTGCTTGTTCTACGTGCACAAGGTTTGAGGGGAATCCTGCGGCGCCTGGCGGGCCGGTGTGGGTTTGTACCGCGTTCCCTGATGGCATTCCTGAAGTGATCGTGTCTGGTGGCAATCCGCATCTGGCTGCGGTTGAGGGCGACGGCGGGCTCAGGTACGACCCGATCTGATCCGCGCCCAACATGCAACGTCATTGACAGTCAATGATGTGGCCATGTGGCTCAACACTGCCGACAGCGCAGTCAACATCTTCGAAGACTTCCTAGTTGACGAATGCACCATCACCCGGACGAGCGTCGACATGGAAACGCTCGAGCCTGACCCGATCACGTTCGAACTCACCATCCCTGACGCCACGATCATCGCAGAGAATGTGAAATGTTTGATCCGTGTGTCTGATCAGACAGAAACAGCCGACCCGACATTGGCACCCGGTACGTTGGGTTTAAGCATGACGTACCGGGTGCGGGTCCCGTTGGCCACGTATGTTGAGGCGGGTGACTTGTTGACGGTGACGACGGGCCGGGTGCATTCGGGTTTGGTGTTGCGGGTGTTGGAGGGGCAGTCGCATTCGCTGGCTGCTGTGAAGACGTTGACTGCGGTTGTGGTCGAACGGTTGTGAGCCCGGATGAGGCTGCTGAGCAGTTGGATTCGTTGGCTGATGGCATGGTGCCGAAGTTGGCTAAGGCTGTTGGTGCAGCGGGGTTGGTTGGTGAGACGAAAGCGAAGGCGAACGCTTCAGGTAGGCCGGGTCCGCGGGCTATCACTGGCCGGTTGCGTGGGTCGATCAATAGCCAGTTGGTGGTGTCGAATCCGTTGACACCGAAAGCAGTGGTCGGTTCGAACGTCGAGTACGCCCGCCGTATCGAGAAGGGGTTTGTGGGGCAAGACTCCAAAGGCCGGGTCTACGATCAGCCTGCGTATCCGTATCTGCTGCCTGCGTTGGAAGACGCCGAGAATGGTTTGGTGGAGGCGTTGAACAGTCTGTTCGACTAGTCGCGCCCAACCATCACCCGTCCACCTGTCGGATTATGGGCGGGTATGGCTTACGTCCAAGACCTTGACGCTATCCAAGACCCGGCTACTGGCGCACCGATCAAGCCTGAGTGGGGTGACGCGGTCAACGAGAACTTCCGCGCTATCGGCATGTCAGGTGCGTTGCAGGCTGCGGGTGACGCTCAGGACGCGCAGGACGATATTGACGCTCTGCAAACCCAGGTTGACAGCCAGAAGACCGCACGGGACGTTGAGCAATACAACCAAGACCAGGCGATTATCGCAGCGCATGCTGCGGCAGATACCGCAGCGGCAGACACGGTAACGAACGCCGCGAGCATCGCAGGCAACAGCGGAGCAGCCAGCGCAGCCCAAGCCACCGCGGACGCAGCGAAAGCCCAAGCCCAAGCAATCGCAGACTCAGGGCAGACGATCAACGACGCCACAACGCTAGGCGGTGAGACAGCCGACGCCTACGTGCAGAAGAACCCGTCACCAGCGGCATCTGGTGACTGGGTTCGCATGGACTCAGGCGAGATAGAGATAACCACCGAGACTGCGACAGTCAGGCGAATGAATATGTCGCTGACCAACAACATTCACTCAGGGAACCACGGACGCTTAAAACTCGTTGGTGCCTACCTGCTGGCCGCTGGCACGACTGCAAAAGCGTTTGAGATTGACTACTCGTGGTACGGCTTTAACGCCACGGTCTTTACGCCAGACATCACAATCAGCGGCGCAGTTTCTGACGCCGGGGTTTACCTCGACAGTAATGGGTATTCGTGCCCGTGGTTCGAGTGCCCCGCAAGCTATGTTGGCGGTGCGTTGTGGGGACTGCGCATGGCGTTTCAGAGCAGTGACGCACGAACCAACCCAGGTGTTGCGTTCTCGGTTTCAAACGTAGGGGTGGAAGTATGAGCACGCAATACACGGCACACTCGCCACACGCCGAGGGTGCGCAAGACTACGACGCAGGCGGAGCTTGGCAAGCAGGCGACTTGATCGATTCACAGTGAACTACCTCTCAGGATGAGCATGACCGACACAACCGACACAGAGCAAGTCGAGCTAGAACAAGCCGAGCCGACCGAGCCAGAGCCGACGCTATTCGAGCGGCTCGTTGAAGCGGGCCGGGACCTGTCGTTCATCGGAGACGCGCAACGTATCGGCGTCGCTCGGTGTGTGGACCCGGAAGATTTCAACAACGGCGGCGTGGCCGCGCAGTTGGCCAACTACGCCGAGCATGTTGTCATCTACGACGGCACGGCGAAGGCGTCGAATCCGATCGCTATCGCCCCGCTCGCATCGGTTGGTGACCCCGACTCGCTCGCATTCAAGCGTGCGTCGAAACTCGTGTGGCTCGATGACGGCGCGCTATCGCACGACACGGCGAACGGTTTCGTTGTCGCACCGGACCCGAAGGCGATCAAGTCCACCGAGGCGGAGACGCAACGCCGCAACATGCGCAAGCTGTCCGCTGGCCGCGCACGCGCCGAACGCAACGGCGAACCCGCCGCCATCATCGCAGCGTATGACGCCGAGATCAAGACGCTCAGCTAACACCCGATGACTGTTGACATTCGCGACCGCGTCACAGGCTGGAAACTACGCCGCGGGTCCACCGCTGTCGTCTGGCGCACCACCGAAGCCGACCCCATCAACGTGTCATCTTTGGACGCCGCTTTGGATCCTGACGCCTACGACCTGACATTCGACCTGCTCGACGTTGTCGGTTTCGAGATCGAAGACGAGATCGCAGAGATCCCCAACATCGCGTCCACATTCAACCGCCAATACATCCGATCACGCACCATCCCTGTCGGTCCGTCGTTGATCATCAAAGACCGCGGACACATCGGCCAGCCATTGCACACCATCCTCAACGGTGAGGGCTGGCTGTACATGATGACACATGTGGACGAGTCGGAGTCTGTGCCGACCGGCGACGTGCTCGTGGACGTGTGGCACATGCAAACGGCGGGGCCGCTGAGGCAGTGGAACTCGTCAGGTGGCGGTCGCAGGGCTGTCACATTTGCTGTCCAGTCTGACCCCGCCACAGATCAGACTGTCCTCAACGACGTAGGCGATCCGGCCGTGTGGGGTGTGGACGGCTGGGACCTGGCAGCGTGGGCGACCTGATGCCTGTCGATCCGGAGACCACTCTCGAGCTTCTCGCCGCCGATATCGCGTCGAAAGCGCTGCTGGCTGGCGGTGTGCATTACGGCCGCGCCCCCTCGACGGATCCGGCGGTGTTCCCGTTCGTTGTGGTGACGTTGGGGTCTGCGGTTCCGGAGGCTGACACGTGGCTAGCCGACGACGGACAGGCAACGTTGACCATCCAGACGAAGACGGTCGGTCTAACGCGCAAGCAGACACAGATGGCCGACGACAAACTATCCCAGGTCATGCAGTTCGACCGGCCCGACCCGACCGCCGTGGACGGTGAACGCACCGCAGTGATTGACGTGCAACCGTCCAACATCACCACGCAAGGTGTCGCAGTGAATGAGGGCGGGCTCTGGTCCCTCGAACGTTTCTGGACGATCACCGCGACGCGCACGCCTGTCGTCTAGACGCGTCGCGCCCAACCCTGCGACCCGGGCCACGGGGAACATAGGGGCATGCCAGCGAAGCAAGTCACATTCCAACGTGACGGCCACACACAGGTCGTGTTTGACACGCCTCTGATGCGTGACCGCATGAAAGCTGACGGCTACAAGCCCGCCACCAACGACGACGTTGAGACGGAACCTGTAGCGGTCGGTGACATGACTTTGGCTCAACTCCGCGACGCCGCAACCACGGCAGGCATCGACCCTTCCGAAATGAAGAAGGGCGAACTAATCGAAGCGCTCACAGGAGACGAAGATGACTGACCGTTCACTATTTGAGGGTGCCGTTGGCTGGTACTGGATCCCTGATTCGGCCGCGCCGGCTAACCTCGCTGCGATCACCCAAGCCGAAATCGGTGCAGGTGCTGTTGTCGACTTCCTCGGCATTCATGGCAGCGAAGCCATGTTTGACGGTTCCGGCTGGGAACCTTCCGTGTCGTCTGTCCAAGATGATGACTGGGCGAACAAGGACCAGATCACGATTGACACGACCGTGTCTCATGGTGTGGCAACTCTCCGCTGGAAGTACAGTGAGGACGCTCACCCGATCTACACGAACCATGTCGAGGGCGAAGACGGCACTGTCGTGTTGGCGTTCGATAACGACACTGGTGTCGGCAAGACGTATGAGGCTTTCGGTACGAAGATGTCGATCAAGACGCTCGACAAGGGTCGTGGCGTGAAGTCGTGGACCGGCAACTTCTCCATCTCTGCTCAAGAGAACGGAGCGTTCGCCGCCTAAATAGTTCTTGGCTGGTTCGGGTCCCGTGTCTTCCCGAACCAGCCAGAACACTCCCCCAAGACACGGACCCCTAATTGACACGAAAGGCACACAATGGCTAAGGCCACGAAGACTGAGGACTTGAAACTACCTGACACGCTCACCGATCTCGGTCGGCTGTTGGAGATCAAGAAACGCCGGCAACTGTCGGTGACACTAGCGTTGGACCCTGACGACCAGACCGCCATAGCGAAAGCCTCGCAGGCGTTCGTTGAAGCCAACGAAGCTGTCGCCGTGAACAGTTCCGGTGCGGCGTTGAAAGCCCGCGACGACGCCCGCGTAACGCTCGACAAGCTGAAGGAATCTGTTCGGACGGTCACGTTCGTGTTCGAGTCCATCGGCGCCGACGCATCCGAAGCGTTGTTGCAATCCCATAAGGCGACACCGCAGCAGCAGAAGAAACACCAAACCGACCATCCCGGCCAGTTCCTACAGCATGACCCGATCGAGTACCCGCTGGCACGGATCGCGGCTTGCCTCGTTGAGATCCGGTACCCGAACGGTGACGTGTCCCGTGAAGGCTTGGATCATGAGCAGGTGCGTGAACTGTTCCGGTCAGCGAAGTGGACGACAGCGGACCGCGAGCAGCTCGGTGAAACCGCACGAGCCGTGGACGTGGTGTTCAACTCTGTGGACTTGTCTACGGCGGGAAACGGTTAGACACCGATCCTGAATACCGGGCCGCGATGGATTATTGCGGGCCGAGGGGTATCGGTTTGCACACGTTTCTGGGCTGGCCTGCTTCGTCGCGTACGGCGGCGTTGGCGTGGTCTATGGACCAGCGGAAACGAGACGCTGAGAAGGCGGTCGCTCAGTCGAAGGCTTGCCGTGGTTGCGGCACGAACCCTGACGACTGGACCGATGATGAAGGCATGCCGTTGCGTGACAAACCGTTTGTCGGTGAGATCGTTGAGTGTTGGGGTTGCGTCGCGGTCCAAGACGCACGAGATGAAATCGGCAAGATCGGTGAAGGTCTACCGGATCCGCAGCGCAAGGAATTGCAGCAGCGGTATCACCCGTCTCTGATTCGGTCGCGCCCAACCGTTGCATGGCCTGAAGCGGTGGGATAGGGGGCTGTGGCTGACAAGAACGTTATTGAGTATGAGCTTTCTGTTGATGGCACGCAGGCGTCTGCGTCCCTGAAGAAAGCCGCTGATGATGTCCGCGGTTTCGCTACTGAAACTAAGGGCGGTGAGAAGGCGCAGGAGGGGTTCTCACGCCAAGCACAGATCGTGTCACAGCGCCTCGCAGCCACCGGCCAGTCGTTACAGTCTGCAGGGTCAAAGATCCAGTCGGCGTCTGCCGGGTGGGCAAAGATCGGTGTGGCCGCAATAGCGTCTATCGCACCCATGGCGAAAGCCGCAGCCGAATACGACCGCGAATTCTCCAAGATCACCGGCCTCGTAGGCATCGCTGCTGAAGAAGTCGAGAAGATGAAAGAGTCAACACTGGCTCTCTCCGGTGAGACGGCCCGGGCCCCGCAAGAACTCGCAGCCGCGATGTTCACCATCCAATCAGCCGGTTTGCGCGGTGCCACTGGCGCGCAAGCTCTCGAGCAGGCGGCGAAACTCGCTGCTGGTGGCATGGGTGAAACCCGCGACATCGCTCAAGCGATGACATCGATCTTGGATCAGTACGCATCGAAGAACGTTGACGCAGCCGAAGCGGCCGACTTCCTCGCGGCCACGGCTCGTGCCGGTAACTTTGAGTCGTCACAGCTCGCAGGCGGGTTGGGCAAAGTGTTGCCGATCGCGGCGCAACTCGATATCGGTTTGACTGATGTCGGTGGCGCGATCGCACTGCTGACACGCGGTAACGGCAACGCATCCGAATCGATCACGCAAGTCGCCGCTGCGATGCGTGTTCTCATGGCCCCATCACAACAAGCATCAGACATCCTGGGGGATGCCGGGTTGACGATGCAGGATGTGAAAGACACTGCCGCTGGCCCGGGCGGTCTGGTAGCAGCGTTGCAGCAAATGTACGACGCGACAGGCAACAATGACGAAGCGTTCGCAAAAATGCTTGGTTCGTCCGAAGCGGTTTCTGCTGCGTTCCAGATCCTGAACGCCAGCAACGAAGCACTCGAAGGGACGTTCGGTGCGGTCGCTGATTCTGCTGGCGTTGCGGCAGAAGTGTTTAATGCTGCGGCTGCGACGGATTCGTTCAAGTTTGAGCAGGCGATCACAGAGCTGAAGGTTGCAGGCATCCAGTTTGCGACCGAAGCCGCGCCGTTGATGGCGTCAGGTGCCGCCACGATTTCTGGCGCTGTAGGCCGTGCCGCCGAGGCGTTCGCAGGTTTGCCGCCTGGTGTTCAGGCAACTATCACTCAGATCGCAGGTATCGCCGCTGTCGCAGGTCCTGCCGTGTACGGGCTCGGCCGTCTGGTTTCGGCTGCAGGGAACACTGCCGCAAGCCTGTCAGGTGTTGTGAGCAAGATCGGCAGTCTGAATCCGATGTTCCTAGGTGTGGGCGCTGCGGTCGGTATTGGTGTGGCTGCGTTCACGGCGTTCAAGGCTGAAGCGAAAGCTGCTGAAGCACGCGCCGAAACTTACGCTGAAGCGTTGCGGACTGCGCAGGGCATCAACGACGGCATGTCTTCGTCGGTTGAGGCGTTGAACGGTCAGCTGGTTAATCAGAAGGCGGCGTTGCAGGGCTCACTTGTTGAGCTTGAGAAACTCACACCTGAAGCGCAAGCGTTCATTGCAACAATGAACTCGCTTGGTCAAGGCGACGCTGTTGGTGCGTTGGCGTTGTTTGGTGCGTCGATCGAGGATGTGAGCGCTGCGTTGAGCGGCGGGGCGACGGCTGAGCAGTTGGATCGGGTGACCGCTGCGTTCTCGTTGATGGCAGAGTCGGGCGCGTTTGATGATGATGAACTATTCGAGTTTGCGAAGGCTCTAGCGCAAACAGGTACTGCCGCTAGTGATGCCGCAGAGAAGGCGAACGCTCTCGGGCAGACGTATCTTGACGCCGGGTTGAACGCTGGTATGTTCAGTACTGCTGTCGCGAAGCAAGCGATCGACACAGCGAAAGCAACCGGCGCTCTCAACTATCTGGAACTAGCAGCCGATGACCTGCGCTACAAATATGAGGTTCTCCCGGCAGAAATCGATGGTGCTTCACTAGCGATCACAGGCGCTGAGGCTGCGTTCTTGGGTATGGGTGAAGCGGCCGTCGTGTCCGGCGAATCGCTCTCTGAGACCGCATCCGAAGTTTATGTGGCTGAGGGTGCGGTGATGGATCTCGCTGAGGCGCTCGGGTTGCAGGCGTCTGGTTGGGATGAAGCGACACAGGCGGCGAATGGTTATCAGTCGATGCTTGACGGGCTCACTTCAACGCAAAAAGATTTGGACTCGGCGACGTTCAAAACGATTGATGCGTTTGAGTCTTTGAATGACGCAGCGAAACCAACCGTGTTCAATGAAGCGGACAGTACTTACCGGTCCTATATCACTACGTCTCGGGCTGCTGCGTCCGCGGTGAAGGATCAGACGTTCGCGTTGATTGCTAACGGTGCGACGTTGGAAGACGTGCAAGATTTCCAGGCCGGGTACACCGAACAGCTTGCGGAGACTCTCAAGCAGGCTGGGTTGACTGACGCCGCTATTGATGAGTTGATCTCGACGTATCTGACGGTCCCTGACGAGATCATTACCGAAGCGATGGCGGAGGTTGCGGCGGCGGAGGAGAACGTTGACCGGTTGATGGAGCTGTTCCGCGATTACGGCGCGTCGAACCCGACTGCGCTGTTGCAGGCTGATGCTGCGAACGTCAACCGCATTCTCGCGAGAACATTGTTGGAGCTTGGCGGCTACGACGCCACCGCTGTAGATGCAGCGCTTCGAGGTGACCCGGCCGAGTTGGAGAAGACCCTTGACGCGGTGTGGGCGAACCTTGACGAGATCGAACGAGCGCAAGTCATCACCACTGTGCAGGCAAGGTTTGACGCCGGGTCCGGTGGAACTGTTGAAGCATCGCTGCAGAGGGTGGCCAGCCCACGCCGAGCGTTGATCACCGCGACAGCATCCACCTATGCCGCTACTTCACAGTTGGGGTTCGCAGCCACGGGAAGGCAAGCCTACATCGACGCCGTGTTCGGTCGAGATCTCGCTTCGTTCCAGATCGCACAGATCGCCAAGAATTACACCGCCTACGTCGACATTGTCACCTCGGGTACCCCGTCGTTGAACGTTCCGGGCGTCGGCTACTCGGGTGCAAGCAGCCCAGCCCAGTCGTACGCCGTTCCGGGCGTCGGCTACTCGGGTGCAAGCAGCCCAGCCCAGTCGTACGCCCCAGCCCCGGCGAGATCGTTCGGGGACCCGTCAGCGATCGCGGCTTACCGTGGCAACTCTGCGCTGTACATGCACGAAGGCGGTGTTGTCGGTGCAGGGGCAGCATTGCATAACGGTGCGAGTTTGCGGACTGATGAGCGTCAGGCTGTGTTGCAGACAGGCGAGCGTGTGTTGTCGCGGCGAGACAACGAATGGTTCGAGCGCACCATGATGGGATCTGAACGCATTTATCCGGCGTCGATGGCTTCCGGTGGTGACGGCGGCAACGTGACGGTGTCGCCTGGCGCGGTGATGATTGATGCACGAGGTTCTGGTTTGAGTGCCGGTGATGTGAACAACGTGGTGGATCGGGCGATTAAAGGGTTGACGCGTGATTTGACTAACTCAATCAGGAGCCGCACACGATGACAATCTCATTCCAGATGACTGTGGTGTCGGTGTCTGACTCGACGGTGTTCGGTCCTAGACCCGGCCCTATTGGCGATTCGATCATTGGTGAGGAAGACTACAAGTGGTCGGTAAGTGCGCCGGTTGAGGCTGATGAGTATTGGTTGACGATGAGCACGGGTGTTGTGGGTGGCGCTGGTAGTGCGTGGGTTAGTTTCTCGATGGTCCAGTTTCAGATTTACCGTTCGCAGATGCAGTGGATGCGTGCGCGTGCGGTTCTGAACAAGGGTGACACCGATGAGGAGTCACACGAACTCGCCATACGCCCGCAAGCCATCAATCAGGTTTATGACCCGAACCCGTTCGGTGCTGCTTCTTCACCGAGGATGACTCACACGCTGGAAGGTGTGCCGATCCGTGACCTTGGTGTCGATATCACCTATGAGCTTGATCTATGGATTGAGCCGACCCGTTACCAACTAACGAGTGGAGTCGTGACGGGCGAAGCGGACGCCATAAAATGTTTGACGCAGAAGTGGCCAGACTCAAACGCTGAGATCGCGTGGCAGGGCAACGGGTGGAACCCTGGTGCACGGGTGACCGAACCGCAGACGCTCACGAATCAGTTCGGTGTCCCGCGTGTCGGCCGTGCACAGATAACCCGGGACAGCGACAACGCCGAGATCGTGAACGGTCTGTTCACTTACGCCGACTACGACACGATGACATTCCAGCACGACGGCCGACTACGCCCGGAAGATCACACCGTCAAAGTCACCGCCATCTACGACGATTTCGCTTCACTCGAACGCACCGAAGAGTTCGCTGAACGAGCGGTCACCTTCGTACCAGTGACGAACGACGCGACGTTCACCGCAGCGCTCAGCGGCACAGACCCTTACGCGGTGGTCCTCGACTACGACAAGGCGTTAAACGCTGTCGAACGCACTACGCCTGACGGTTGGGAGAACGTCACCCAGGACGACGACGCCATTGTTGGCCTGGTCGATTACCCGCCACTCAACACTGCCACGAAATATCGTGGCTGGCATTGCTTCGACATCAACCCGACCGATGGCGTCTACGGCACAGACACCATCACCGACTACCTCGAAACAGCCGAATTGTCCATCAGCGCCAAGCATTGGATACTGACCGCTGTTGATACAGGCGAGTATCTCGAACTGCCCGCATCGGCGGTGGGTGTTGAACGGCTGTCAACCACCCAGACGCAACCGGCACCAGTGAAAGGTTCGACAACTATCCGCGGCACAATCACTGACCCGGTGTTCACTCTCGCAGTTTCGCTGACAAGCCCTTCAATGTCAGCCCAGTTGTACCGCATGTTTACGGAAACGAAACTGCTGCTCCGCGGGCCGCACGGGCAACGCGAACAAGTCGCAGTGACCGGCACCATCTCCGAAGAAACCCAGGGCGCACACTCCCTGTTCACAGACACCGTGGGCACGACCGGCGCCGACGCATCAACATCGTTCCTCACCGTCGCGAGTTTCACCATGACCGTGGACAACACCGAATGGTGACGAGCACACAAATACGCCTAATCCGCGGCCGTAAAGTCATCGCAGCCACCGACGCACTCAACCCAAACAAACGCCTGGAAATCATCGACACCGGCTATGTCACAAACCTCGCATCATCACCCAACGAATCGGGATGGTCAGGCGGCGTCACACTCAAAGTTCCTGCAGCGCTCGAGCCGACACGGTCAGGTGACGCGCTCTACCCGGAGTCTGGTAGCGAGCTTGCGTTTGTGACAGTGGGCGAAGACGGACGCGAGGACCCGGCCGGTTCTCTCTATCTTGAAGAACTGCCGATCTCACCGATTGAAGGTGTGGTCGAGTTGTCGCTTGTCGGCCTTGAACGAATCGCGTCCACGTCAGTCGAACAGCAGTACTACCATATCTACTCCATACGTAAAGGTATGAGGCTGACTGTTCAAGATGCCTGCTACATGCTGATCCACAAGCTTGTCGGCTATCGCCGGGACTTGGCGTTCAGGCACCCTGACGAGGTGTTCGCTGAGATCGGCGGGGACCCATCGTTCTACGAGTTTCGTTTCGACCCGGGTTTCACAGGCGGCGCGCCGCTAGCTGAAAAGGGCTTTATCAACTATCCGTACGGTTTCACTGTCGACGCGGGTGTCGACATCTGGACGAAGATCATTGAACTAGCCGCCCCAGCCGGTCTCATCCCGACATTCAACCGGTCGAACATGTTCACGCTGCTGATGCCGGAACCGAAACCCGTGGCGAGACTCCGCACCCGAAACATTGCCATCACTGACACCGACATTGCAGGCCAAGCCAGCAGGATCATCGACTCGATATCGACGCAGGCCGCGTACATTTCCGGCGAATCAGAAGAACCGGCGCATCATGCGTTCGGTGAAGAATTCTTGACATCGTTCGACGCCGACAACCATGCGTCACCGCGATTCGTCAATTCTTCATTCACCAATGCCAGCGGTTCCCTTATGGCAAGCTCAGACGCAGGCGTTGAAACCGTGACACACACCGTGCTCGGTCCCATAGTCGCTGATGACGTTGCACTCGCTGCCCAGTACTGGGCATGGTCGATCGACTTCCCCGACCGTGTCACGTTCACCCTCGCCAAGTTCGAAGTGTTTGACCCGGGCGACCTGGTCTACATCTGGTTTCAGCATCTCAGAGTGTCCGCACTCTTCAGGGTTCTCGAATCGACAATCAATTTCGGGGCTGGCGGGACACCGACAACGGTGACGTTGACAGCGCAGATGGTCGCGCCGTGAGCAGTATCCGTTCAACCTCAAACCTGATTCGTCCTGCCCGCTCGAAAGCCAAAGCGAATGGGGCGCTACGTATCGACACTGTCACCAGCGTTGACGCGCAAGACGGCCTCCACTATCTGGAGTTCGCGTCGCAGCCAGCAGTCATATGCGTTGCGTCGTACACGCCCGAGGTAGGCGACCGTGCCGTGTGGTTCATCACACCCGGCGGTAAACCTGTCGCTTTAGGCTCTGCTGCCAGCCCAGCCACACATGCAGGTTCTGTTGATATGACCGGCATCAGTTCCACCAGCGTGGACTACCCCGCCCCGTTCCGGTCATCTGCTGCACCTGTCTCGGTGGTCGGCACTCACAGCGCTGGCATTGTCATCGTGAACGTCGGCATCTTCAGTTCGACGTTCACCATTCTGGACCCTGTTGACGGGACGGCGTTGACTGGCGGCACGTTGTACTGGCAAGCCCACTGGGTTGAATAGCCGGCAACACGTCGCGCCCAACCTGACCAACCACACACAGTGTGGACTGTGCGACATGACTGAACTTATCGTTTTGCCCCAAACATGGCTGCTGCCCGTGTCAATGCTGATCCCGATCATTGTTGCTGCAGCAGCGAACGCCAACGCACCGTCATCGGTTCGTCAAGCGCTTGCAATCGTGTCGGTGATTGTTGTCGCCGTGCTCGAACAGGTCACCGGTGGCTCGTTCACTGTTGAAGGTCTGATCACTGCGGCCGTGCTGGCGTTCTTGACCCAGCTTGGTGCTTACCTCGGCACGAACCGCATCGTCGACGTGAACGAGAAGATCCTGCCCGCTGTCGGCGTCGGCGGCTAACACGCCACCATGCGTGCCGCCTGGTGCTCGTTCGCGAAACGAAAGATCTACGACCGGTACCCGACCGGTGCGTTTCGCGACGCCGAGCACAGGAAGGCAGTCTGGCACACGACCGAGGGCGGCGGCACGCTCGACTGGTACAACAAGTCAGGCGGCATTCCGCACTTCACGATCACCTACGACGGCACCCTATATCAGCACTACTCGGCAAACATGTACTCACGTGCGCTCCGCAACCAGCGCGGCGGTGTCGAAACGAACACTGACGGGGCGATACAAGTCGAGATCCAAGGGTTTGCCGGCAAGCAGATCAAGCCAGCACAGCGCACCGCATTGACGAAACTCGCCAAGTGGCTGACCGACGAGAACCACGTGGAACCGGTGTTCCCGATGGGCCGGCTATCCAAGCCGTACCGGGTCGCCACGAACGACCAGTGGGACAACGGCCGAGGCCACTTCGCTCACGGCCAGATACCGGAGCAAGACCACCACGACCCTGACATGACCGACCTGACATGGCAGGCGCTCTTAGATGGCACCACCGGCGGTGTCGATCCGACTGTCGGACCGGATGACGGCAGTATCCGAATGGAACTGAAGCGTGGCGATGTCGGGCCGCAGGTGGAGAACTGGCAGCGCATCCTGTTGGCGCTCGGGTTCGAGCTTCCCGAGTTCGGTGTCGATGGTGATTTCGGTATCGCCATCGTCGGGGTGCGCCCCCGATTCCATCACAGCTTTCTGAACCGCTTGCGCGCCCTCTTCGGATTGCAGGAACATCATCACGTATTGCTGACGCTGACGCTCGAAAATCTCGTCGATTCGCATCAGGCGCTGGGTCACCGCACTGCGCAGGCGGGTCAGCAGGTCGTCGAACAGGGTGAACGATTCGGTCTTGTATTCGTTCAGCGGGTCTTTCTGGGCATAGCCGCGCAGACCCACGACTTGCCGTA
>ENA-ORXT01003622-ORXT01003622.1-marine-metagenome-genome-assembly--contig:-NODE-3622-length-16816-cov-4.387299_pt1 | contig 16816 bp, 17 predicted proteins | sample MGYA00237868_ERZ511482 | MGnify/ENA metagenome assembly ERZ511482 | reverse complement strand
TAGCGTGCTGTGCGTCTGACTGAGCGGCGCATTATAGACACTAATCGAACCCTGTCAATGGGTTAATTTCAGTTTCTGTCAATTTAAGATAAATAAGTTGGCCAAACGAGAAGGCATATCACCTAAGTAATATGCATACGATACAGCTTAAGAAATCTCTCGCCATGAGAACCCTGCTTCTTGACAAGCCATCGACACCCACTCAGATTCGCAATCTGCACCCCGGTATAAAGCCTCTTGGGCACAGGACGGTGAATTATTTTTTTCACTAACGTGACCGCCCAATAAATGCTGCATCTTCGTCAAATCTATTTTCTTCAAAATCGCCTCAGATTGGCGATTATCAAGATGCCCAAGCCCACCGGATACTCTTTGCTTCAAAGAATAAGGGTAACTCCCTTGCATCAACATATCGTAATCGTAATTACATTCAAGCATCAGCGCGTCTAAAGACGCTAAATTATTTAACACATGAGGCGTTGCATGACCAAGATCGCTGAGCACCCCTAGACGAAAACCACCATCACTAAAAACAAACTGACAAGGCTCCCTAGCATCGTGCGGGACTCTAAAAGGCTGCAGGTGAATGTCGCCTATCTCAAACTCAGTATCTGGCTCAATAAAACAAGTCTGTACAAAGTCATTATCGCGCGCACCAAGAAAAGTGCCATGCGTCAACCAAACGGGGAGTTTGTACTTGCGTGATAAACGTCCCACGCCGTTGATGTGATCGCCATGCTCGTGAGTGACAACCACCGCTGACAGCGATGAGGCATCACACCCTAATCGCTGTAAACGCTTTTCTGTTTCTTTGACTGAAAACCCGCAGTCTAACAAAACACGTGTTTTCCCTACTTCAACTAACGTAGCATTGCCTTTGCTACCGCTGCCTAATGATGCAAAACGAATCATTTAGCTAGTATACGCGCGTCTTAAACGACTGAGAATCTGACGAGCTCTTGCTTCTGGCAATGCGTTACCTGCCGCATTTAACACCTCTACCCGTGTAGATTGCTCATTACCAACCACTTTAAATTGGTACTCGACACCTTTATTGACGCCACCTAATGACCTATTTAAAAATCGACCGATCGGGCTTGCAGCATCTGAAACTGACGCACGATCCCTTACACTAATAAAACCTGTCTTTTTCTCAGATTTATTGACCGTCATGCCTATTGATTTTAACGTATCGTTCGTTCGGGCCCATACAACATCGAAGCTGTCGTCAAACTGCAGCGCAAGCTCAGCGCCATTGTTCACAAACTTAACCGAACTGACCAGTGGAGCCCCCATCGCCTTATCAACTAAAGGGACTTGATCCAATCTAACCGACCGAGGCGTTCTAGATGCTGACATACTATCTGACACCGTGGTGAAATAAGTTTTATTAAAATCGGGCGAATCTAAATCGGGCGGTATGTCTAAAACCTTAACAGAGGCGTGATTACTATAATCAACTAAGTTAGTCACATCTGTAAATCGGGTAACAGACGAACAACCTACCAAAAAACTCATCGTTAGGAGCATTGATAAAAATTTCATATTTATAACCTTTCGGGGGTTAATCGATTGTAATACCAAGCTGAAGCATAGCACCTGAGACCGCCGACTGTAGCGTATCATCCAGTGGAATCAGTGGCAGACGAATACCGTCCACATGCCCATAACCCATTTTTGACATCGCCCACTTAACAGGGATTGGATTGGGGTCAGCAAACAATGATGCATGCAAGGGGGCTAATTTAGCATCAAGCTGCTTGACCGTTTCACGGTCTCCTACCAATGCTGCCGCGCAAATATCATGCATTAATTGGGGCACAACATTGGCTGTCACCGAAATGTTACCTTTACCCCCTAGTAGGATCAGTTCGTGCGCCGTTGGGTCGTCCCCACTAAAGATAGCCATGCGATCTGAACAACGCTCAATAAGTTCTTTCGCACGCGCCATATCGCCGGTTGCCTCTTTTATTGCGACAATATTACTAATATTGGCGAGACGGTCGACAGTATCGGGCAGAATATCGCTGATAGTGCGCCCCGGAACATTGTAAAGCACTTGAGGTATCGCAACGCCATCGGCAATCGCTTTAAAATGGCGGTACATACCTTCTTGATTTGGCTTATTGTAATAGGGCGCAACCAGCAATGCTGCATCTGCCCCAACCTTTCTAGCAGATTCGGTTGACTCTAGCGCTTCAGCCGTACTATTTGAGCCGGTTCCAGCAATAACCGGAATTTTTTTATCAACAATTTCCACCACGCGCTTAATCACATGCGTGTGTTCGGCGTGCGTTAGTGTCGATGACTCACCGGTCGTCCCTACCGCCACAATAACATCGGTTTGATTATCGAGATGAAAACCGACTAAACGCTCCAGCGCAGCCTCATCGACTTCTCCGCCGGCTGTCATTGGCGTAATTAACGCGACCATACTTCCCTGAAACATGAAATTCTCCAACGATGGCTTGGTATTAAAACGAAGCGATAGCACTGTGATAAATTGGGCAAAGTCTAATAGTGCCCTTTGCTAAACACAAGGTAAATAAAGGATTCTGACCTTCACTAAAGCAATCCGCTAATTTAGCCTCACTCAAATTAGAACTACTTTGATATCATTGGCCTATCAACATGATGACCAAGCTACCTATCTGTAAGATAAACTTAACTTCAAAGGACATTACATGCCAGCACTCGATATTGGCCAAGTCGTTCCTGACTTTACAGCGCCAGCGACCAACGACACACGCTTCACACTGTCAGATTATCGCGGAAAATCTAATCTAATTATCTACTTTTACCCTAAGGACAGCACGCCAGGCTGCACTACCGAAGGGCAAAATTTCAGAGATATAAAAGCTGAGCTAGACGCACATGACACTTTAGTCTTTGGGGTATCTAAAGATAGCCTGCGCAAACATGAAAACTTTAAAGCCAAGCAGGCATTTAATTTTGAATTGATCTCAGATGAAGACGAGTCTGTCTGTCAATTTTTCAATGTTATTCAACTGAAAAAGCTCTATGGCAAAGAGTATATGGGTATTGTGCGCAGCACCTTCTTAATCGATAAAGAAGGTGTGCTTAGAGAACATTGGGATAAAGTAAAAGTTAAAGGTCATGTTGACGCCGTATTGGAAGCCGTAAAAGCCCTTTAGTGCAGACTATCATTACCCGTAACAGCGGATTCAGAAAAAATACGCGCTAGATCAACTTCATCGATGGTGTAGTGCGTATTACAAAAATCACAATCCACATCAATACTGCCTTGTTCTTTCATCGTCTCACTGGCTTCTTTTTCACCTAGGCCAATCAGCATGTCTTCGACTTTTTGCTGTGAACAACTGCATTTGAAACGCAAACTATCACCCTCAAACAAGCGCACGACCTCTTGATTAAACAAGCGGTTTAAAATCACCTCAGCACTTAGGTCAAGCAGCTCATCGTGCTGGATGGTTTCAGCGAGCATGCTCGCCCTGTTCCAACCATCAGCATCCTTAGCCTCACCCGGCAATTTTTGTACTAATAAACCGGCGACAGACTTTTCACCCACCGCAAGCTCTATTCGAGTCTTAAGTTGCTCTGACTGTTCAAAGTAGGCAGTCAAACAGTCAGAAAGCGTCTCACCTTCCAGCTTAACAATACTCTGGTAACGCTCACCCTGACCTTCTTCTGGCTGCACGGTTATAACCAACGTCGCATCCTCACCAAATAACTGATCCACCGTGGCGGGTACCGCATCAATATCGCCACTCCAGCGCGCCATACCGCGTAAGTACCCTTCAGAGGTCGCTTGCACAACCAACAAATTCAAAGGCTTACCCCCATTAACCTGCACCACCAAAGTCCCTTTGTACTTAATAGTTGCAGAAAGCAGCGCAACCGCGGCATAGGCCTGCCCCAGCATTTGACGCACCGGCTCAGGGTAATCGGTGGTAGCTATTAAATCTTGCCACGAGGCTTCTAGCTGAACCAGCTCACCCCTTACGTTACTTTCATCAATCAAAAAACGGTGGATTTTATCCATGGTTTATCCCTTGTGCTCAGGCGTCTAACTTAGCTTTAAGTAATCGGTTAACTTCTGCAGGATTTGCTTTACCTTTTGACACTTTCATTACCTGCCCAACAAAGAATCCAAATAATTTATCTTTGCCCGACCGATACTGTTCGTACTGACCGGGGTTTGCAGCAATTATTTCATCGATTAAGGATTCAATCGCACCAGAATCGGTAATTTGCTTGAGTCCCTTTGACTCGATGATTTGATCAACGTCCCCCTCACCTGCCCACATCGCCTCGAACACGTCCTTAGCAATTTTTCCAGAGATGGTGTTGTCGGTGATGCGACCGATTAGAGCCGACAGCTGCTCAACTGACACAGTTGAGTCAGTGACATCAATCTCTGCTTTATTTAGGTGACTCGCAAGCTCGCCATTTACCCAGTTAGCTGAGAGCTTTGGCTCCCCCGTGGCATCGGCTAGCGACTCAAAGTAGTCAGACAGCGCTCGGTTGCTGGTTAAAATGCTTGCATCAAACGCACTTAACTCAAACTTGTCCATAAAGCGCTGTTTTTTCTGCTCTGGCAATTCAGGCAGCTCTGCACGAACGCTGTCACGCAACGCTTGTGAGATCGCCACAGGCAGCAGATCAGGATCAGGGAAATAGCGATAGTCATTTGCCTCCTCTTTTGAGCGCATGGAACGCGTCTCATCTTTATCTGGATCAAACAGTCGCGTTTCTTGAACAATAGTGCCGCCGGCTTCAATAATATCGATCTGGCGTTCTACCTCGATATTAATCGCGCGCTCAACAAACTTAAATGAATTGATATTTTTCAACTCAGCACGCGTACCAAATTCTACCTGACCTTTTGGTCGCACCGAGACATTAGCATCACAGCGAAATGAGCCTTCCTGCATGTTGCCATCACAAATACCTAAAAACTGCACCAGCGTGTGAATCTTCTTCATGTAAGCAACCGCCTCTTTGGCGTTACTCATTTCAGGCTCAGAGACAATCTCCAGAAGCGGCGTACCCGAACGATTCAAATCGATGCCAGTTTGTCCTGCAAAGTCTTCATGAAGCGACTTGCCAGCATCTTGCTCCAAATGCGCGCGCGTGACACCTACTCGCTTAGTCTCACCATTCTCTAATTCGATATCCAAATGACCCAAACCCACAATAGGCTGATCAAACTGACTGATTTGGTAACCCTGCGGTAGGTCAGGGTAAAAATAGTTTTTACGTGCAAACACTGATACATCGGGAATATCAGCCTCGATAGCCATTCCAAACATAACCGCTTTGCGTACTGCATCTTTATTGAGCACCGGCAAAACACCGGGCATTGCCAAGTCAACAACGTTAGCTTGAGTATTAGGCTCCGCCCCGTAAGCGGTTGAAGAGCCCGAAAAAATCTTGCTCTTAGTCGAGAGCTGCGCGTGGATTTCTAATCCGATTACGGTTTCCCATTCCATCGTCTTAAGCTCCAAAGCCTTGAGGTGTTTGTTTATGAAAATCGGTTGCTTGCTGGAACTGATGGGCAACATTCAACAAACGTGCCTCATCAAAATAGTTACCAATAATCTGCAAACCCACCGGTAAGCCGGCTGCGGCTTCCACTGGAATTGACATTGCAGGTAAACCGGCAAGGTTAACCGCTAGTGTGTAGATATCTTGTAAATACATACTCACAGGATCATCCGATTTTTCACCAATTTTGAATGCCGTTGTTGGCGATACTGGCCCCATGATTACATCTACATCAGCAAACGCGGCAACAAAATCATCCTTTATCATCCGGCGCAGCTTCTGAGCTTTCAAATAATAAGCATCGTAATAACCTGCCGACAGTGCATAGGTGCCCACCATAATGCGACGTTTTACTTCTGAGCCGAAGCCCTCTGCCCTTGAGCGCTTATACATATCCTCAAGATCAACAGGGTCATCACAACGGTGACCGTAACGCACCCCATCTAGACGAGAAAGATTCGCTGAACATTCAGCTGGCGCAATAACATAATAAGAAGGTATAGCTAGCTTAGTGTTTGGCAGTTTAATATCTACCAGCTCAGCACCTAGTGCTTTGTATTGCTCTAAAGCAGATTTAATCGAAGCGGCAACATCCGCCTCCAAGCCTTCATCAAAATACTGCGCTGGAATACCGATTCGCAAACCCTGCAACGGCTTATCTAAGGCTGCGACATAATCCTCACTAGCGACCTCAGAAGAGGTTGAATCTTTTTCATCAAACCCTGACATAGCGCTTAGGATCAACGCACAATCCGCAGCATCGCGTGCAAATACCCCGCCTTGGTCCAAACTTGACGCATAGGCAATCATGCCAAAACGCGAGACACGACCGTAGGTTGGCTTGATGCCCGTAATACCGGTTAGTGACGCGGGCTGGCGAATCGACCCCCCCGTATCTGTGCCCGTCGCAATTGGCGCTAAACGCGCAGCAACGGCGGCGGCACTCCCACCCGAAGACCCACCGGGCACACGAGTCGTATCCCAAGGGTTTTTAACCGGCCCATAAAAGCTATTTTCATTAGATGAACCCATCGCAAACTCATCCATATTAGTTTTACCTAATATCGGCATGCCCGCTTGTTTGAGCTTCTCAACCACCGTGGCGTCATAGGGTGCTATGAAGTTATCCAACATCTTTGAGGCACAGGAGGTTTTAATGCCATCGGTGCAAAAAATGTCTTTGTGCGCCATCGGGATACCCGTCAGTGGGCCTGCAGTGCCGTCAGCAATTTGCACATCGGCTTTGGCAGCGGCTGCCAGTGCTAATGCTGGCGTCACCGTGATGAAACTGTTGAGCGACTCGTCGTATTGCTCGATACGATCAAGAAAATGTTGAGTTAGCTCAACAGAGGTATAGGTGCCCGCGCGCAAATCCGCCGCCAGCTCCGTTAACGATTTATTATGCATGGCTGCGATCACTCTAGGACTTTAGGAACTAAATACAAACCGGACTCGGTATTAGGTGCGATGGCTTGAAATTTGTCACGGGCATTCACTTCAGTAACCACATCTTCTCGCAATCGCTGAGTTGAATCTTGCGGATTGGCCATTGGCACGACTCCGTCTACATTTGCCTCATTCATGACGGCAAAGGTATCCAAAATATTGCTTAAATCACTGGTGTATTTTTGTATATCCGCCTCACTGATTGCAAGACGGGCTAGGTGTGAGATTTTTTTTACATCTGAGGCCGTCAAAGACATTGAACCTGCTCCCGGAAAAAATTAGCAAGCGCAGGAATTTAACACAATGAACCGTGACAAGGAATCATTGGCATGCAATGACGGCCTTTTGTTTTATATTGCAACAATTTAGTCAATCAACAGATTACTGGAAACTTCCATTAGTGCACCAGCTTCATCGGCAATGCTAGTCTGTGCTAACAGTAAAGATGCCAAGATAATGGTCATGAATATCCAGAACGATGTGCGTACCATAATAGACCCCCTATTTGGTTTTGACGTGATTTAATGATGCTGAACCCAGTGTAGGCAGATTAGTCCGTAATTACACACAAAGGTGCCTGAAATTTTGTTACGATTCAGTCATATAATGCCGACGATATTCCGTTTTTCGGGTAAACTCCGCACTCATTATCAAGCGTAAGGAATCACCCACAATGAACATTCGTCAGTCTCTGGAAGCACGTGTCGAGCAAGCTATGCAAGCTGCGGGCGCCGCCAAAGATACCCCTGCTGTCATTAAGCCTTCCGGTCGCCCCGAATTTGGTGACTATCAGGCCAATGGCATAATGGGCGCTGCCAAGAAACTGAAGATGAATCCTCGTGAATTGGCCACGCGCGTTTTAGAACATCTGGATTTAGACGATGTCGCAGGCAAGATCGAAATTGCAGGCCCAGGATTTATCAATATCCATCTGAAAGATACATGGTTGTCCTCTGAAGCTGAATCTACGCTTAAGCACGCCAGTTTGGGCATAAGTCCTACAAAACCGTCACAAACAGTGGTTATAGATTACTCAGCACCCAACCTTGCCAAAGAAATGCACGTGGGCCATTTGAGATCGACGATTATCGGCGACACCATGGCCCGCACACTGAGGTTTTTAGGCCATACTGTCATTGCGCAAAATCATGTGGGTGACTGGGGAACGCAGTTCGGCATGCTATTAGCCCATATGAACAGCTTGCAGAACGACACCGAAGCGTTATCGATGCAGCTCGCTGACCTTGAAACATTTTATCGCGCGGCTAAAACACGCTTTGATAACGAAGCAGGCTTTGCTGACATCGCACGTGACTACGTGGTTAGACTACAATCTGGCGATAGCGAGTGCTACGAACTATGGCAGCAATTTGTTGAGGTCTCACTCAGCCATTGCGATGCGGTCTATAAACGACTCGGTGTATTGCTAACACGCGATGACCTCATGCCTGAAAGTGCCTATAACGACGACCTTGCCTCGGTCGTGGCCGATTTAAAAACCGCCGGTATGCTGACTGAAAACGATGGTGCCCAGTGTGTATTTCTTGAAGAATTTAAAGGTCGTGATGACACGCTGCTTCCGGCCATTGTGCAAAAATCAGATGGTGGCTTTTTGTATGCGACCTCTGACATTGCAGCGGCGCGCTACCGTCACAACGTATTACAAGCAGACCGCGTGCTTTACTTTGTCGATGCGCGTCAGGGCACTCACTTAGCACAAGTCTTCGCGATTGCTAAAAAAGCTAAATTTGTTCCTGAATCCATGTCATTTGAGCACATGGCTTTTGGCACTATGATGGGAAAGGACGGCAAGCCGTTTGCTACCCGCACCGGCGGAACGGTTAAGTTGACCGATTTGTTAGATGAGGCAGAGCAGCGCGCCTTTGATTTGGTGTCGGCAAAAAATCCAGACCTTGATGAGGCGTCACGTCGAGATATCTCAACGCTAGTGGGTATTGGCGCGGTTAAATATGCTGACTTGAGCAAAAACAGAACTTCTGATTATATTTTCAACTGGGACACTATGCTCAGCTTTGAAGGTAATACCTCCCCTTACCTTCAATATGCCCACGCGAGAATCCAAAGCCTGTTTGCAAAGGCGGGGGATATTGATAAGTCAGCTAGCATCGCGATTACTGAGCCTGCTGAACACCAGTTAGCACTGACCTTACTGCGCTTTAGTGAAACCTTAGAGCTCGTCGAAAAGGACGGCACGCCAAACACATTGTGCAACTACCTATTTGAGCTTGCGGGTAACTTTATGACTTTTTACGAAGCCTGCCCTGTCCTTAAAACAGAAGACATCACGGTGCGTGCTAGCCGACTGCAACTAGCTCAACTGACAGCTGACACCTTAAAGACAGGACTTGATCTTTTAGGTATAGCCGCCCCTGAGCGCATGTAGTTAGTATTTTACTATTACACGGCAATTTATTTGAATTAATCAAATGAATGGTGTCAGACTTAATCTAAACATTCAACGGGCTAATTTTATGACAATACGACAATCTACGCGGGTTAAAAACAGCTTAACTACTACAGCTTTTTCGCTACTGCTAGTCACGCCTTTTATGGCTCAAGCCGTTGAGCTCGTTGAAACAGTGGGCGACTACCAAATTGTTAAAGTTGAGTCGTCCAAAGTTTGCTTTGCCGCCTTTAACGGTAAATCCCTTAAAGACAAGAAAATCACCTTTGCAACGTATAAAACAAAATCAGGCGATCGCTGGCAGGTTGCGGGATTTGTTGATCATGACAAACTGACTACCAAAGGTGATCTACTCAGCATTAGTTTTGACAAAACACATTTGTTTTCGCGCGGCGTTGAGTTTAGCAAAGGCAAATTTGCACTGCCCTTTACCGAAGATGCGGACCTGGAAAACTACACCAAGCTGGTAGATACTAAGAAAACGTTAGAGCTTACGATGCGAGGGCTTGATGATAGCATCGTGATTACTTTGCCAGAGCTAAACGCGGCGAGAGCGGCAATGGATAAGTGCCTAGCTGATATTTAAATAGCGTTTTTGTGAAGGTTGCCCGCGCCTAAAAGCACTCAAACACTGGGTGCTTTTTGACAAGTCGGGCAATGATAAATGCGCCGGCTGTTACGCTCTTGTCTAATAACAATCGTTTCACAGTTGCGGCACGGCAAACCGTCCCGATTAAACACCATAAATCGAATATTCTCATAAGGGCGCTTCGTCTTTTTCAGCTTTGCCGCCAAACTTGGCGTGACGGTGTAACCTTTGGTTTCATAGCTGCGCTGTCCCATTAGCAAGGTACTTCGCGCTAACTTACCCAATTCTGCTTTGCTTAAATCTTTTGCCTTTCTATCGTGATGAATACCTGCATCAAACAAAATTTCACTGCGAAGATAATTACCAATACCTGCCACAAAGCCCTGATCCAGATAAACCGCACTTAAGCCTCGCCCTGCAAAACGCTTGGATTCTAAAATCTTTGAAATAGTACGCCACTCTAAGGTTTCTGAAAGAATATCAGGACCGAGCTTTGCTAAAAAGGGGTGCTGCTCGATATCATCTGTTAGCCAAACGCTAATATCAGAGGCACTATACAACAGTGCACTGTGGGTATCAGTGTGCAGCGCAAGGCGCAGCGTTCGGTTAGTCTTTGGGAATTTTCCCCGCTTGCTCACTTTCCAAACCCCATAAAGCTGATTATGTGAGTAGATCGTATAGCCATTATTGAAATGGGTCAGCATGGCTTTGCCGCGGGTTTCGATATGAGTAACGATTTGCCCTTGAAAATCTTCTGCGTAATGCATCATTTTCGGCTGACCAAAGCTTACCGCGTCCACCACTTTATCTTCTAGCACTTCAGCGATTTTATCAGCGGCTAAGCGTATTTCTGGACCTTCAGGCATCAATTTCTCCGCGTGGCGACTGGCTATCGGTTGATTTTGTACGTCGACAGCGCTCCGAGCAATATTTAACCTCGTCCCAACAACGCGCCCACTTTTTTCGCCAGCTAAACGGCCTATCGCAAACAATGCAATTTTTTTGGGGTAGATGGGTTTTTTTGTGCGCCATTAACTCACCTTAATCAAGGGTCAAACGGTAAACCGAGAAAATCAAATAGCAGCCCAGAATCTTCATCTTTTAGCACTGACATCACTTTCACTAATTGCGACGCGGTATATTCTGGCGTCTGCAAGTCTTCAGGCGACAACCCCCGTTGAAAAGGCGCCGATAAATCAGTATCGGTGGTGCCTGGCTGTAAACCGACAAAGACAACGGGCTTTTTTGATCGGGCACATTCGATGGCGAAGTTTTTAATCAGCATATTCAGTGCCGCTTTACTCGACCGGTAGGAGTACCAGCCACCCAAACGATTATCACTAATGCTACCCACGCGCGCAGTTAGCACACCGATCATCATAGGATGCTTGGTATCGAGCCGCCCTAGCAGATTTTTTATCAGCAAAGCAGGCCCAAAGGTATTTATCTGATAAGACAGCGTGAGCTGCTGCGTGTTAAGACTGCGAAATGTTTTTTCCGGCTGATGAGCCTCATCGTGCAACCAACCCGTTGCAATAAACACCCAATCGATCTGAGCGCTTTTCGGCAGTGTCTCTACCGCCGCCTCAATGCTTTTTTCATCAGTGAGATCAAACGCAATATCCTGAGTCATCATACTCAAGGCCTCAAGCTTCTCTAAAGAGCGTGCCATTCGTATTAGTTGAGCGTTAGGAAACTGCGCTTCAACCTGCCGGCAAAACGCCTGACCAATGCCACCGGATGCCCCTATCACCAGTATATTTTTAGGTGCTTCGCGTTGCTTAGTTGTTGCAACAGGACGGTCTAATATTGAGAGACTCAAAAAGGTAGCTCCTTAGGTTAAGGGGTCAGAAACTCAGCCCGAGTGTGGGCATTTTTACGAAAGATCCCACCCAGCGCGGTGGTGCTAGTCCGTGAATTGGTATCCATCACGCCACGCGATTTTACACAGTAGTGAACCGCATCAATACTCACCGCCACGTTATCTGTTTCTAGTAAGGTTTGAAGCGCCACCAATATTTGCCTCGTCAACCTTTCCTGCACCTGCGGGCGACGTCCAAAGAAACGTACGATCCGGTTTATTTTAGATAGACCGATAATCTTTTTCCCCGGAATGTAAGCCACTTTAGCCAAACCATCGATAGTCACAAAATGGTGCTCACAGGTACTGGTCATATCAATATCGCGCACCTTGACCATTTCATCAGCGCCCATCTTATTATCAATGAGTGCAATACGCGGAAACTCTGCGTAATCCAGCCCAGAAAAGATCTCGCGCACATACATCTTTGCAATACGGTGCGGTGTCTCAGTCAGGCTGTCATCGTTTAGATCAAGACCGAGCGTGCTGACCACATCGGTCATAAGATCTTTAATACGCTCATACTTTTCATCATTACTTAAGCCGTTATCGAGCATCGGGGTCTCAAGGCCACGTTCAACTAGCGTATCGCGAACTAGCAACGCCTCTTTACTTAAGTGACTTTCTGTCGTTCCATTCATAAGGGTATCCCCCAATCAATTATTTCTGTCAGGACGGTAATCCAGGCTAAGTGATACAGAGTCAGCAAAGCGCAATGCATGGGGCTTGTCTATCTTCACCTTTGCGTAATTTATGCTCTTGTGATCGCTGCACAATTCCAATACGTCAGCGACAAGTCTTTCTAGCAAAAGAAAGTGCCCGTCTTCTACGTACTTGATCACCTTTTTGGTAATCGTTTTATAGTTTAATGCACCTTCCACCTCATCATTGAGGGCTGCATCGTCCATCTCATAGTGAATCTCGATATTGATAACAATATCTTGCTGCTTCACTCTTTCCTCAGGGTTGAAACCGATGAAAGTCCTAAGACGTAAATTTGTGATTCCAATAATGGCATTCATCAGGGTTGCAGTGTTATGTCAGTAGTTACGAATCCTAGCACAAGCCTTCATTCCATATGCTAAGTGGGTTTATTTATAACTTAAGTGGGGCTTCATTATGTGGAACACAACAAAATAACGTCACAATAAATTTTAATTTTCTTGCATCATAAATAAACCTTATAAGATAAGCTTATGACACTATCAGATAGTTCCATTAGCGATGCAGATAATTTTAAAGCATGATGGCATATCAGAAATTCTAACGTCAGTACCAGAGGTAGGAATGAGCTCATTACCCAAGTTTGAGGCCCATGAAAAGCAGGAAGTAAAACACTCCACCTGTTACATGTGCGCCTGTCGGTGCGGTATTAAAGTCACTGTTCAAGATAGACAAATTCGCTATATCGAAGGGACTCGCAGCCACCCTATTAATAAAGGTGTGCTTTGTGCCAAAGGTAATGCCGGCATTATGAAGCAGAACTCGCCTGCGAAGCTATCCACGCCGCTGCTACGTAAACCCGGCAGCAACCGTGGTGAAGGCGAGTACGAAGCCATCAGCATGGAAAGAGCGCTAGACATACTAACCGCTCGTCTCAAAAACATTCGTGATACTGACCCTAAAAAACTGGCCTACTTCACCGGTCGCGACCAAATGCAAGCGTTTACAGGCATGTGGGCGACACAGTTCGGCACCATTAACTGGGCAGCCCACGGTGGCTTTTGCTCGGTCAATATGGCCGCTGGTGGTCTCTATACCATGGGGCACGCCTTCTGGGAATTTGGTGACCCTGACTGGGATCGCACTAAGTATTTTATGATGTGGGGCGTGGCGGATGATCACGCGTCTAACCCGATTAAAATTGGTCTAGAAAAGATCAAACGCCGCGGGGCAAAATTTGTATCGATAAACCCTACCCGTACGGGTTATCAGGCAATTGCGGATGAGTGGATTGGTATTACACCAGGCACCGATATGCAGCTTGCACTCTCAATGGTGCATGTACTGCTTAGAAATGACCAATTTGATTGGGAATTTTTAATTCGCTACACCAACTCCGCTTACCTTGTGGTCAATACACCCGGCGAGAAAGGCGACGGCCTCTTTTTGAGAAATGAGGAGGGCAAGCCATTAGTTTGGGATATGGAACGCGATGAAGCCGTCGATGGAACACTGCCTGACGTTAACCCTGCCCTATTTTGGGAAGGCGAAGTCAACGGCAAACCGGTACGCAGCTCGTTTGTAATCTTTGCACAAAAGTACATGGATGATGAGTATTCACCTGAAAACTCAGCCGCAATCACCGGCATACCGGCTGATACCATCGAGCGTTTAACGCTTGAAATGGCCCATGTTGCGTTTAAAGAAACGATTGAAATTGAACAAGAATGGACGGACTACGCCGGACGCAAACACGATAAGTTTATTGGTCGCCCCGTATCCATGCACGCCATGCGTGGCGTCTCGGCACATTCCAATGGCTTCCAAGCCTGCCGCGCCATTCATTTTGTACAGATATTACTAGGGTCGGTTGATTGTCCGGGTGGACACTTGGCCAAGCCGCCATTTCCTAAGCACATTCCACCGGGAATAAAGCCTGCAAAAGAAATGGCACCGAACACACCGCTAAAGTCGCCTCCATTAGGCTTCCCAACGTGCCCCGAAGATTTGGTGATTAGCGATGACGGTGAACCCCTGCGGATAGATAAAGCTTACTCATGGGACGCACCCATTGCGAACCATGGCTTGATGCATATGGTGATCACCAATGCGACCAAGGGTGACCCTTACAAAATCGACACCCTAATGATGTTCATGGCCAATATGTCATGGAACTCCACCATGAACACCTCCGAAGTGCGTGACATGCTCACCCAGCGTGACGACAACGGCGATCATAAAATCCCATTTATTGTGGTATCGGATGCTTATCATTCTGAAATTGTGAATTTTGCAGATTTGGTCATTCCTGACACCACTTATTTAGAGCGTTACGACACCATTTCCATGTTAGACCGTCCAATCTCTGAACCACACGCAGCCTGTGATGCGATACGTCAACCCATCTTAAAGCCAGACCGTGATGTGTTGCCTTGGCAGGATGTGCAGTTTGAAATCGGTAGCCGTCTAGGCTTCCCCGTGTTTGTTGATGGTGAAGGTAAGCGTAAGTTTAAAGACTACAAAGACTTTGTCGTCAATTGGGAAAAAGAACCCGGTATAGGCTTACTGGCAGGCTGGCGTTTAGATGAAGATGGCAATGAAGTGCATCTTCGCGGCAAGCCAAACCCTAAACAGTGGGAGCGCTACGCTGAAAATGAGGCCTTTTTAGAAGTGCCCTTCCCGCCTGAAATGCGCTTTTACCGTCACGCTAATAAAGATTACTTAGAGTGGGCAAAAAGCAACGGCTGGGTTGGCTCGACGGATCAAATCGTGATGGAACTTTACTCTGAAACGATGCAGAAGTTTAATCTGGCAGGCCAAGGCTTGTATGACGGCCCGATGCCCACCGAGCAGCATCACAAAGACCGCTTAACTAAATACTTCCAACCACTTCCTGAGTTTTATACGCCATTGGAGCAAACGCGAATCGATGAAAAGGAATACCCATTCCATGCCATTAACCAGCGCCCCATGTTTATGTATCACTCATGGGATTCGCAAAACGCATGGCTACGCCAAATCATCTCGCAAAATTTCTTGTACATGAACCGTGAACAAGGCGAGGAAATGGGCATTGAAGACAAAGCGTGGGTTTGGGTTGAGTCGCATAACGGCAAAATTAGAGTGCAGGTCAAGCTCATGGAAGGCTGTGTGAAAAACACCGTTTGGACATGGAACGCGATCGCCAAACAGTCCGGCGCGTGGGGCCTGAAAAAAGGCGCTAACGAGGCTAAAGATGCGTTCTTAATGAATCACTTGATCTCAGAGCTGTTACCAAAAAAAGGCGACAAGCTTGATAACGTCACCAACTCTGACCCCATTACCGGCCAAGCGGCGTGGTATGACTTAAGAGTTAAAATCTATCCAGTCACCGATGGTGAAACAGGGGCTTACCCACAGTTCCCCGAGATGAAGAAGGTACCGGGCGTTGGAGATTCACCGGACATTTTGCGTTACAACGTAGGCGAGACCGTTAAGTTGCACCGTTCAATGGATGACATTTTATCTCGCGGCAGTGTTCACGATAACAGCGCTTATAAGAAGGGTGACAAAAAAAGTGACGACGACAAAGGGAGTCAATCATGAAATTAGGATTAGTTGTTGATCTGGACGTCTGTGTTGGCTGTCACGCCTGCGCAGTCTCTTGTAAACAGTGGAACACCTCTGGCACGTCAGGCCCACTAACGGACTATGCCCCTTACGATGAAGATCCATCCGGTGTTTGGTTTAACCGTGTGCGTCACTATGAAGTGGGCGACTTTCCCAATAGTAAAACTGTCAATATGCCAATGTCTTGCATGCACTGTGAGCAAGCAGACTGCGTTGACGTTTGCCCGACCGGTGCTTCTTACAAGCGTAAAGAAGACGGCATCGTGCTAATTGATCAGGACAAGTGCATGGGCTGTAACTACTGCTCATGGGCTTGCCCTTACGGCGCGCGCGAGCTCGACCGTGACACCGGTGTTATGAAAAAATGCACACTGTGTGTCGACCGCATATACGATGAGAACTTGGAAGAAATTGATCGCCAGCCATCGTGTGTGATCACCTGCCCTGCGCATGCGCGCCACTTTGGTGATTTTGATGATCCAAACTCCAACGTCAGCACGCTAGTGCGCGAACGCGGTGGTCATCAACTCATGCCAGAACTTGGCTACAGCCCGACTAACCACTACCTACCGCCGCGCATTATGAAGCCTCAGCAAACGGCTGAAAAACCGAAAAAATCATTAATGAATTCAGTCAAAGACTGGGTTAATCAATCTGTCGCTAGATAAGGAGAACCCCATGCATCCTGCTTTTT
>ENA-ORXT01003621-ORXT01003621.1-marine-metagenome-genome-assembly--contig:-NODE-3621-length-16816-cov-53.684330_pt1 | contig 16816 bp, 10 predicted proteins | sample MGYA00237868_ERZ511482 | MGnify/ENA metagenome assembly ERZ511482 | reverse complement strand
ACTGATCTGGGTATAGGAACTAAGTGGACCTATTCTCAGAGTGAATTTGGAGGCAGAGTTGTACCTGTACAATTGCTCGTAGTAGGCGACACAATAATCAGTGGCGATACATGGTATATATTAGAGGGTCAGAACACTTGTGCAGCTTCTGGTGATAGATTACCACTTATAAGAGAAGTAGATAATATATGGTATACCCATGACTTAACTAATCAGAACGAATCTATTCTTTATGATTTTAATTTAGTTGCTGGAGAGAGCTACGTAGTTACGACTATTGGCCCTAATTTTCCGATAGAAGTAAGTGTAGATTCAGTTAATACCATCACAATTAATGGAGTAGATCGACAAGTGCAGTACTCAAGTAATCCTAATTCGAGTACAGATGGATTCTTTTTTGCTAATGAAGTGATTCGCGGAATAGGGAGCACAAACTACTTACTCCCCCAAGGAAACAATTGCGATCCTCATGCTGGGCCGATTAGATGTTATGAGGATGATATAGGGTCGGTAGATTTTGATATCGAGCGAGATTGCGACGCCATTTATTTTTTGTCTAATGTACCCTCTGTATTTAAGAATACAGATGTGCATCTCTTTCCTAATCCAACTTATGATATTGTAAGCGTATCTCTTCCCGATATCGGGAGCTACAACTATACCGTCACATCCATATCTGGCAGATATATATTGTCAGGTACAAGCGATCACACATCAGAATTAGAACTGGATGTGAGTCAGGTAGAATCAGGAATGTACCTTATGCAATTGACTAAGGGTAACCAGAGTTTTATATCTAAGTTTGTGATTGCTCAGTAATGCAATTTTTCAATTTATAATTGAGAATCAAGTCTTCCCCAGAATGCAAATTCGACAGGCTCAGTAAGAATTACCAATGTCGCAGTTAATCCTGATAATATATCGTCATTCAGATTCTTATACCATTTACATTTTAAAATGTCGTGTAAATATTCTGAATTAAATTTGTTAAGATCAAGGCATGAGCGAATGATTTCGTTGCAGACGAATCGAGTATAATAATACTCGAAAAAAGTGAACCACGATAGTGGGTGGGCTGAATGATAGCCGTAGCTATGGGGAGTATTTTTAACGCTGAGATTAGCTAATTTCAACGGAATATATGCGGCATTCTAATGTGTAAATGGTATTAGTTATAGATTTTAATCACTTATGTATTATCTCACTTTATTGCAAATGGTGGATAACATACCTCTATTCCTCTTTAATTAGCTTGCCTTATGGTTATCAGTGACTTATGTCAGTATAAGGTGCTATCTTAATACTATCATTTGAATTTTGTCGGCCGCTATTACCCATATAGTTGCTTGCTGAGTTGAGATATTATTTCTATCACAAAGCAAGAACTAATGGATAATACAGCATCAGAATCACAACCCTTCAAGCCTTTCGCTGAGAGTGATATTTGGCAGTTAAATAGAGATTATTACGAAGAGACAGGCATCGATGCTTGGAGAAGTGGAGTAGTTCCTCATCACATGACGAGTAATTCTATGGTGGGTAGAACTTATGCCGAATTGATTTTGGCGTTCCTATATGATGTAGCGGAGCAGGTTAATATTATAGATACCGTATACATTCTTGAGCTTGGAGCTGGGCATGGTAGATTGGCTTATCATATACTCCAACATCTCGAGAAACTGATACAGATGCATAAGGAAAAATTACCGCCATTCTGTTATATATTAAGTGATATAGTAGAAGAAGATTTATTGTTTTACAAAAATCATCTTCAACTAAAAAAGTTTTTTGACTTGGGCATATTAGATGTTGCCTATTTTGATGCTGTTAGTTCAAAAGAAATCAAATTATGGCATGCGGATACAACTATCGGAGTAGGTGAACTGAAGCAACCAATCGTAGCATTGGGTAATTATTTTTTTGACTCATTGCCCGTAGATTTATTTAGAGTCCAAGATGATGAGATGGCATCTTGCGCTGTATCTGTATCGACGACGACAGATCCCGAAGTAGATGACTTCACATCAATTATTAAAAGTATAAAATTAGAATATCAGAATACGCCAGTAGTGATGCCATTCTATGCTGACAAAATAGAAAATGAAATACTATCAGAGTATCTGAATAAGGGACTTAATACGTATTTGTTTTTTCCACGTAAGAGTATGCATTGCTTAGATAACTTAGCGCAGTTATCAGAGAAAGGTCTTATGGCTTTGTCTATGGACAAAGGCTATCATGAGATGGTGGATATCGATAACCAGCCGAAACCAAATGTTATTAAGCATGGCAGTTTTTCTTTTTGGGTTAACTATCATGGACTTGGTGCTTATTGTAATAAGAAAGGTGGTATAAGTCTGTTTCCTAACTACTCTACATTCCATATAGAATTAGCCTGTTTTTTGATGTTAGATCAATGTGATCTTTATCGTCATACAGCTTTTGCATATGAGCGATTAGTTAATGATTTCGGACCTGATGATATTGATACTATTAAGAAATTGGCATATAAAAATGCTTTTGCACTTGAGCTTTTTGAGATTATAGCATTAATAAGAATGGCAGCTTATGATAGCTCATTCTTTATGAAGTTTCTACCACGGATTAAAATTCTTATACAGAATATTTCGATAGAAGATCGTAGACGCTTATCTCAGATATTGAGTCAAGTAGGGTATTTTTATTTCCATATCGGAGAGCCTGAGGATGTGGCTTATGAGATTGGTGGACTATACTATGATCTTGGATATTATGAGGAATCATTGATGTATTTTCAAACTTCTATTATGCATTATGGAGATAAGGAAGATGCCTATTACAATATGGGCTTATGTTATTATAATTTAAGGATGGATGTGCAATTTGTCGATATACTTAAGAAAGTCAGACAGCTATTTCCTCATAGTCCATTCATAGCTCAATTAGAAAAACTGGATCTGTTGGCTGTATAATTATCATAATAAAGTACTGAGAAGGGACTCTTTAACGCATAAGTGAAGTTAATAGGTGATTGGAAAGTTTATAACCTTTTTTTAATCTATGTGTTATCATTTTATAACTGTTTATTTATTATGAAAATACTGATCACAGGTGGTACAGGATTAATTGGCTCAAGATTAGTAGAGCTCTTAGGACCTGGATATCAAATTAATATTCTTACAAGAAGTCCAAAGTCCAATAAGGATAATGTCTCTTACTACAAGTGGAATCCTAAGGAAAGATCTATGGATGAGGCTGCGCTGGATGGGGTAGAGGCCATCATTAATCTTGCTGGCGCAGGGATAGCAGATAAGCGATGGACTGATGATCGCAAGCAAGTGATATTAGATAGTCGGGTAGATAGTGCAGGGACACTGTATAAGTATCTCTTAGAGAGGCAGGATAGACCGAAGGTATATGTTGGTGCATCTGCTGTCGGTTATTATGGCGATAGAGGTGATAAGATCATGACGGAATCAGATGAGCCAGGAGAAGGGTTTCTATCTGAGGTGACAGTCACTTGGGAAGAATCGCATAAGCCATTAGATACTGTTATAGATCGATCTATGATATTGAGAATTGGGATCGTATTGAGTACTAAAGGAGGAGCGCTTAAAGAAATACTTAAGCCTACCGCCTTGGGTGCATACGGATATTTCGGTGATGGTCAGGCTTACTATTCTTGGGTGCATATCGATGACATCTGTGGGATGATGATAGCAGCATTAACAGATGATAACTATAGTGGTGTATATAATGGAACTGCTCCAGATCCACTGACTAACAAGGCACTCGTGCAGGCGGTCAAGAAAGGCAAAGATGGATTCGGATTAGTGATGCCAGTACCTGAGTTAGCGCTTACGATTACGATGGGCGAGATGACTGAGATGCTGACTAATAGCACTCGTGTATCTCCTGCGAGATTGATAGAAGCTGGTTACACATTTAAGTATACTGATGCAGCGATAGCGGTAGAAGATCTGATAGATCAAAAAATCTAATCCTCAAAAACCTCAATATCCTTCTTAGCCATAATTAGATCAGTAAATTTCCCTTTGAATCGAGTAGCTTTTACAAGATGATTATCTATCCAGTGATAATTACCGCCTCTAGGCTTACCCATAAGTAGACCATGATACTTAAATCCATGCTTAGATAACCATGTCTCTGTGTAGTCTCTGTGATCTTCTGTTCTAGATGTAAAAAAGGTGATGATGTTCCCCTCATCATACCACTTATTAAGTATCTCCAGGGCATCAGGATAGGGAGCTGCTGTCAGCATTCTCTGAGGTTCCTCATTGGGTATATCGTCGCATATCGTGCCATCTATGTCTATAAGGTAGTTCTTGATATGGTCAGGTAATACTGGGCTGAGTAGATTTCCGTCTTCATCAAATAATTCTTTTAATTCCTCATTCATAATGATGGTTTGATAAGTATGTATTGTCAATAATTAAATTCTATATATTCTGCAGGATCGATTGCAATCCCATTTTTCCATAATTCAAAATGAACGTGTGGTCCTGAGGTCAATTTACCCGTATTTCCGATAATTGCAATGGCATCACATGCACTCACCTGATCACCTATTTTCTTAAGCAATGCGGAATTGTGTTTATACACAGATACGATATTATCTCCATGTTGCACACTTATAGTATTTCCTGTCTTGGTGGAATAATCTGCATTGATAACTACTCCATTCAGAACACTCTTAACTGGTGAGTCTTTCGCAGCGACGATATCTATTCCGTAATGCTTGATATTTATATCGAATTTTGCACTGACATTACCTTTAAGAGGACTGCAAAAGTAATAATGTTCTAAACTCGATGTGTTAGATAGATTGTCATTTTTTCTATCATTACTTAGAAAATTTCTACTATTTGTGGTGTTTGATGTGGTGCTGTCTGCTTTTAACGCATATGGGTTAAGCATGTTTTTGATGCCTTCTGTGTAGACTCGCTGATCATTAATATCTTTTTCTAAAATCTCTATTTTTTTGTTGAGATCGATGTATACAGAATTACTTTCTAATTCACCATAGCCAGGAACAAGATATTTAATGGGTGTAAATGCAATCAAAGCATAGCTTAAGCCTACTGTTAATATGACAAAGGCGATAAGGCCACTGAATAGACCCAACATGGTAAATCTCATGGATTTCTTTTCACCTAATGTGTCATCATCTATTATGACTAGTCTATATCTATCCCCTAATCGTTGCTTTATATTTTTCTTCTTATCGGAAGCGTCTGACATCTAATGATTTATAATTGCAAAGTTAATCATATACAATTTCAATTGATATAGTGTTTATATAGTTTTACTCGATTATTTAAAATAATTTTGCCACAAATCTGTTATACAAGATGATAAGTGTCATGGCTTATGGATAATTACGCAATTTGCTATTCCATTCGTTCCTCTTCTATATATAACTATAACAAAATCAAGGGATAAGGTTTGAGAAAGTTACCAAGTATTCTTTTTTCGGTATTACTTCTATTAGTAATAAGTTCTTGCTCTACAACTAAGAAGAAATCTGAGGTCAAAGGCCTTAAGAAGCTGTATCACAACACAACTGCAAAGTTTAACGGTTATTTTAACGCCGAAGAGCTGATGGACGAGAGTATCGTGACGCTCCAAGCCATGCACCAGGATAACTACAACGGCTTATTAGATGTATACGATTATGTAGATGTAGAAGGCGCAACATCTATTAATGACAATATGGATAAGGCGATAGAAAAGCTTACCACTGTAGCGACTATACATGACGTTAGTAATTATTTAGATGATTGTTATGTGCTGATAGGAAAAGCCCAATATCTCAAGCAAGATTATGCGGCAGCATTAGAGACATTTCAGTATTTCGAAGAAGAGTTTGATCCTAAGAATCCCTATGGTAGAGTCTATAAGGCCAATAATAAAAAGAAGTCCACCAAAGACAAACGTAAAGAGCTCAAACAAGAAAGAGAAGAAAAAGCTGACGAGCGAAAAGAAAAGGATAAGATAAGAGAGGAAGAACGAAAGCAAGCTAAGAAAGAAAGAGAAGAAAAAGATAAGCAGCGTAAGGAAGAAGCTAAGCAACGTAAGAAGGACCGTAAGAAAAGAGGTTCTAAAAGGGGCTCTAAAAGAGGAACTTCTCGTAGCTCAAAGAAAAAATCAGATAATAAGAAGGAGGAGGAGACTAAACCGACGGTAGACCCAGCTGTGACTAATGCACTCGCAGAGGCTAATGAGAAGGCTATAGAAGAAGCAGAAAGAAAGAAAAAATTAGAGGAAGAAGAGAAGGAGAAGAAGAAGAAAGAAGAGAAGAAATACGAGAGAGAAGGTGAGGGTGCCATATTTAAAAATAAAACCGCTTACACACATGGCCTCTATTGGTTGGCACGGACATACATCGAGCAGCAGAGATTCGGAACTGCAGAGTACGTCATCAGTAAGTTAGAAGGAACAGCAGGCCTCTCTGATAGAATAGCAGATGATCTACCTGCAGCTAAGGCACACCTCTATATACAAACTAAAGATTATCCTAATGCACTCGTAGAATTAGAAACTGCTATAGAAAAAGATAAGAATAGAAAACGTAGAGCAAGGTATGCTTTTATAAAAGCACAGTTATATGAGCTGATGGATAACCCATCTATGGCTTATGAGGAATATCGTCGAGCTAAGAAATATAGCCCAGAGTACGAAATGGAACTCAATGCTAAGATTAATGAAATCAAACTTGCATATAAGCAAGGCCAATCATCTCGTGAGAAAGTCATTAAGCAACTGGATAAGTTGCTCGAAGACAGGAAAAACAAAAATCTCAGAGATCAGATATTTTTTGCGATTGCACAAGTGAAGTTGGAAGCTGGAGATGTAGACGGAGCCATTGCAGACTTTGAGTCTGCACTTGCAGAATCTAACGGAAATAAAAACATTAAGCTTGAGGCTAATTATAAATTAGGTAATCTGTTGTTTGACCAAGGTCTATATACGGAGGCGAAAGACAAGTTCGATGTCGTGCTAAAAAGTATGAGTAAGCAAGACGAGAGATATAGGCAAGTAGAAAATCTTACTAAAAACCTCACTGGCATAGCTAATAATATGAATATTATTAAGTTACAAGACAGTTTGCTCAGACTAAGTCTAATGTCAGAAGAACAACTGGATGATATTGCATTGGAGATTCTCAAAGAGAGAGATGCACAAACTACTGAACTTAACAATCAATCTTCAGAACCAACCAATATTCGAAGATCTAATGCTGCATTTGGCAGTGCTAATAGTAGCTTCTTTGCTTACAACCCATCTTCTCTTGCACAGGGAAAGATAGAGTATCAGCGTATATGGGGAGAAAGGACACTAGAGAATAATTGGAGAAGATCATTAAGGTCAGATATATCGAGTTCGTTTGACGAAAATCTTATAGATGAAATAGTAGAAGAGAGAACATATACAGAAGAGGACATCAGAGGCGTACTGAAAGATATACCACGGAATGATGCACAGAAGACTTCTTCTCACCTTAAGATATCTAATGCTTTATTTCAGTTAGGTGGTCTATTCCGAGATCGTATCAGAAACTACTCTAAGTCTATAGAAGTTTTAGAAAGGTTAGTCAGAGAGTATCCTGATTATGAAAAGAGAGACGAAGCATTATTTTACCTCTATCTTTCTTATGATGATCTTCCAGATGTCGCTAAGGCTAATGAGGTATTACAAAAGATGAAGCAAGAGTATCCCGAATCGAAGTTTACTCTATTAGCTACAGACCCAAGTTATGCTAAGTCACTTAGAGATAATGAAGGTTCTATCTCTTCTTATTACGAAAAAACTTATGATCTATTCGAAAAAGGAAAGTATGCAGAGGTCATAGAAAGATCTGATAAGCGTCAAGAGTTATTCCCAGGCAAGAAAGATTTCGGAGGTAAGTTTGCTTTGCTTAAGGCGATGAGTTATGGACATACTGAAGGTAAAGAAAGATATGTAAAAGAATTGCAACAAGTCATCAGAGCATTTCCAAGATCAGAAGAAGAAACTCGAGCAAAAGAAATATTACGATTCTTAAATGGTGATCAGCAAGCATTTGATGAGATATTATTTGATGAAGCACTCGATGCATTCGAGGTAGATGATGATAAGTTGCACTACATTATTGCTATCACTTATGATCTCGGTCAGAAAGATTTTGACACGGCTAAGATTGACATATCTAACTATAATAAGAAGTATCACAGATTCGAGAATCTAAAATTGAGTAATATATATCTTAATGTAGAAGAGAAATCTCAGATCATTCTGATTAGATCTTTTCAGAAAAAGGATAAGGCGATGGACTACTTTAAAGGCGTCCAAAAAAAGAAAACAGAATATATACAAGATGAGTCCAAGGCCTACGATATGTTTGCAGTGACACAGAAAAATTACAGAGAGCTGATTAAGCAAAGATCTGCTAATGGTTACCGATTATTCTTTGAGGAGAATTATCTTAAGTAGTCAAAGATTTTTGATCCTAAAAATTTATCGAGTTCTAAGCATCTCATAGATTATCTAATTCTGAAAAGAACGAGATGACTTTTTTGTTTTGAGACAATCTATTTAGATATTCTGATTTTGGGTCTCTTGTACTACTTTCATCTTGTATGAGATTATCATATGATATAGATCCGATAGAGTCTCTAATCTGCAATAATCTCAGAGAACCATCTTTCAGAGGTTGCGCTAATATTGTTCTACCGCAATTGAGATCGAAGTAACGCTGGCTCACCACAGCAATATTTGCACCATCAGCTAATGATAACTGAACCCAATCCACAGACCCTTTGGATGTTTTTTGTTTTCCAGAGCTGAAGTAATGAGGATAGTTTCTTGAAGATATATGATTAGAACTTGCTTCATCTTCGCTAAGGTCAGTGGCTATAAAAATATTAAAATAGTTAATGTACAGATCTGAGCTATCTATAAGTAAATGCTCTCGATATTTATCCTTAGCAAATCCAACTGACTTCCCTTCTATTATCCTTCCATTTACCTCTATCTTTATATTGTTCAAATAACCGTAACCCCAGTCATAACTTGGTACCGGTGATGGATAATCGGAAATTGCTGGCTCAGTCGGCCAATCATTTGGAAATTGCAAGTCGCCTTCAAACTGTTCCATATCCCATAGGCTTGTATCTGATCTTTGGATGGCGTAGATCGCTTTATCGTTTTCGCTCCATAATGCTTGTGAGTAAGATTCTCGAAGAGAAATTATCCATAATATGCCTATAAGTATTAGTGCTTTTTTATTCATCTATTTAATTTTTTAAGAATTATTAAGTTTCCTAAACTTAAGATGAATCAAGTCTCTATGAGTACCATTAGGGGGTAGAAAACTGGTCTAAACAGGGGTTGAAATTTGGTATTATAGACTACTTATGGCGTCTTTGCGAGATTTAACATTCAGTTTCCGGTAGATATTATTGATGTGTGTTTTAATAGTAGCTTCAGAGACATGTAGGTCTAATGCAATCTCCTTATTGGTTTTATGATTTTTGATCAATTGTAAGACCTGCCTTTCTTTATTTGTAAGATCTCGACTACCTACTGGATTAGGCTTTTCAGTTTTCGACTTTCTATTTATAAATAAGAATAATAGTAGGATATTAGCAAATACAGATCCTGCTAATACTTTAATTAGCCAATTTGTCTTTTTGTTAATGTAGTTGTAATTATGGGTATGTATTAATAGACTGATGGAATGATGGTATTCAGGTCTGATTTCTGTGGATTTCAATTCGTTTTGTACTTTTTCGAATACTTCTTGGTTTTCTTCTATTGAGATCCCAGAACTGTGCAGTTTAAATAAGTTGGTTAGACCATTATCACTATTTTCGATTTCTTTAAGACATGACTTTTTATGCTTTTTCTCAAGCATGCTGGCGTTAAGTTCTTTTTCAGTTTGGGACAACGCCTTATTAAATTCAATATCCTGTATAATATAGTCGGCCAAAAGTTGATTGTCAGAATTTTCGGAAATAAAAGTGATATTGTTAATGCCAATAGTGTCATGATTAGAAAATATGAAATTTACATAGTTTCTGTCAATGAAACTTATAGATACACCTTCTTCGACTTCTGTATATCTTATTCTATAGAAGCCTTTCTTCTCTGGGAGCTCAGTTCCAGAAAAAACAAACGTGCCGTCAGAGTTAATCTTTTTCGTCTTAATGATAGATGCATCACTAACTGAATTAAAAAAATTCCAACTATCGAGTATGTCGAGGTGTACTGATTTGTATTTTGAAGTAGAATCAATACGACCCTCTATTAGGTATTGTGATATACCCTGTTGTGGGATTAGAGTTATAGAAATAATTAGGATTGGAATAGAAATACTATTCAGAATTAGTTTTAGCCACTTATTATCTATTCGATTAATAGGCATATCATTTACATAATTTTCTCTTTCTTATTCCCCCCGACGCTTTTCTAATATTTCATTGAGATCTTCACAATTTAGATACTGACCGTCTATATCTATGTAAGTATCTTTGATCTTAGATTCTAACCAATCTGCGAAGTAGGTGTTTTTCTTACTCTCCTTGGCGAAGTTTTGGATCTTATTGTAATCTTGTTCGAGACTTGCCTTATGTGGTTTAGTTTTAGTAAGAAGCTTGACGACTCGATAGTAAGTCTCTCCGGTAGGTAGTGGATACTCTAATGGCTCCGTGACGTCTCCGACCTCTAATCCATCGATGGCAAAATAAATATTAGAAGGAATTTCTGACATTGAGAAGATTGTCTTACCTGTATTTGGATTTTGGATCAGGCCATTATTATTATAACTCGGTACATCTTCTACAGAGTTAGCTTTCACTAATACAGCAAAATCCATACTGTCTATTGCTAATTGTCTGAGAGAGTCCAGCTTATTTCTTGCAATTAGCTTATCATTTTCTGTGATGGCAGGCTTCACTAAGATATGTCTGATATTTATTCTGTTACCCGCTCTCTTAATGAGCTGTAATATATGGAAGCCAAATTCTGTCTCTATAGGATCAGAGATTTCGTCTTGCTCTAAGGTATATGCAGTCGCCTCGAATTCAGGTACAAATGTTCCTCTTTGTGCAAATCCTAAGTCTCCACCTCTTCTGCCAGATCCGATGTCATCGGAGTATTTCTCGGCTAATTTAGCAAAGTCTTCTCCACCTTCTACAATTCTATTTCTGATCTCTATGATCTTCTGCAGTGCTTTAGTTCTTTCTTCTTTATTGACCTCAGGCTTGACGACCAGCTCTGATAATTCTACTTCGGCACTTAGATAAGGTATACTATCTGGTGGAATAGAATTATAGAATTTTTTGACCTCCTTAGGTGTGATGTTCACTTCGTTGAGAATAGAACTTTGCATACGTTGTACGAGTAACTGATTGCGTTCGTCATCTCTAAGGTTATCTTTCATCTCAGTCGGAGACATGTTATATACTTCTTGGAACATTTCCGTATCGCCACTCATCTGAGAGAGTACTCTATCTACTTTGAATGTCAGGCTGGCATTGACTTCCTCATCTGATATAATAACACTATCCAGTTTCGCCTGGTGTATAATAATTTTCTGACCTATGAGTGATTGTAATATCTCGCATCTCATATCAGGAGTCTCTTTGTTTTCAGCTTTGGCGTATGAGTATTGTTGCTCTACATCGGACATGAGGATCGTCTCGGTGCCTACCTTAGCAATGACTTTATCTATGATCATAGATGTCTGCGCTATACTCTTATTATATGTGCAGATGCTGATTGTACATATAACGATTGTGACAAGTGTTTTCATAGATTTATATGGATTATTCATATTCGGTATTGACAGTAATTTTCTTATTCTTAATATTTGCTTGGAAGTATTCGGTTCTTTTTTCTTTGAGTAACTTCTCAGAACGATCGTGTAATATACGGTCTCTTATCTCATCTTCAACGTATGAGAGAGGCGCAGCCGTATTTGTCTTTATAGATTCGAGAAGTTTAACATAATATTTAGTTTCGCCATTGTTGTATGTATAACTTTCTGTTTTAGAAAAATTGATTTTCTTATACAATTTAGTGGGTAATAGGCTTTTGATTTTAGAATTACTATACCATTTTCTATCATCTAATAATGCAAATGTGCTGTCACCTTGCGTGTATATGCTAAGTGCAGGTAAGTCTTCAGTTTTCCAGAATGACTGTAGTGTATCGGTATCATATGAGATCGGCATCTTCATATAGAGAAGCCGACAGATTCTCTCATTCGTAATGAAGTCATTACTATACTTACTATAGAATGTATCTAATTCATCTTGAGTTATCTTTTGATTTAAGTTATTCTCCAATATGTAATTCTCTAATTCATATATATACAGAGATTTTCTGTATGCTTTTACCTTATCATCTAATGCTTTGTCTGCTTTTACATTTTTTTGAGCTTCCGCAATTAGAATCTTATCCATAAGCCAAGAGTCTACATATCTAGATATTATGAATTGTGAGTCACTCTTAGAATTAGCATCTGTAAGTCGGCCACTAAGCTCTGAGATATATAACTTTTCTCCGTAGGCACTTGCTAATATAGTAGAGTCATTCTGAGGAGCTGTTAGCTGATCACAGGAGTATAAAAAAAAACAGAATCCACCGATGATGATATGTAATTTGGATACCACCTTATATTTCTATTTGGTAATCGACTTAAGAACTTTTTGATTTACTTTGATCGGATATGTTTTCATCAGGTCCTTGACCCAATTGCTCTCTAAGTAGTCTTGATAATCTGCGATGACATATCCACGAGCTTCTGATAATGTCTTAGCGACTGGCTTGACGGACTCTACGAATCTGTAGAATGTAGATGTCCTACCACTATGCGTTAACTTAGAAACAGACTTCTTGCCGAATGTCATTCCTTCTACAGCTTTATCTTCTTGAGAAACTGTTTCTTTTGTGAATTTTACGAAAGTCTCTTTGTCATCTTTATATTTTTTGATAAACTTATCATGCCCTTTTTTCTGTGCATACTGATAGGCAGCAGTGGCATCATCTTTCTTAGTAGAAGTGATAGTATACTTATAGACATTGGCTCTTTCGGGCCACATATACTGATTAGCGTTATTGTCATAGAATTTCTTCAGACCTGTAGAGTCTTGAGATGCCTTGTCCCATACTTCTTGTTTCGTTATTTCAAATAGTAAAATACCTTCTCTATACTCTTGCATTAGAGACTTAAAATCTGGATATTTTTTTTCCAAATTACTCTCTTCATATGCCATTACTTTCTCTTTTAGAAATGAATCATACATTTCTTCTCCAGCTTCTTGGACTGGTTTATTTTTGCTGAATTTTAATCTCTCCCTGATATTCGTCTTGACATAAGAGGCAAAATCATTGAGAGTATATGTCTCCTCTCCTAAGGTAAATAGATTAAGGTTATCATTGAAACTTGGTTGCTCCCACTTATAACTATAAAAGTCAGAATTAAGAGCAGTAGTAAATCTCTTTAGAGTTAGTTTCTCTTCACGGAATCCTGCTTGCTTTTTCACATCTTCTAATAACTTCTCTTCAGCGATGGCAAATCGATCGTCTTTTCTAATTCTATTTTCTATCCTCTTTTTGAGTTTTTCCTTATCTGAATTATCTCTTTTGGATATTCTTTTGATAATATGATATCCAAGTTTAGTCTGTATTGGGCGAGAAACATCTCCATCTTCTGCTAATCCAAATGCGGCATTTTCGAACGATGCTTCGTATTGATTGATTCCAAAAAATCCTAAATATCCACCATTAGATTTTGTCTTTAGATCATCAGAAAACTTAGCGGCCATATTTTCGAATGATCGACCGTCTTTAACTAAGTTATACACGGAGTCTGCGAGTATTTGATCTTTTGTGTTTATAGAAGCAGACTTTTCTTTTCTAATTAGGATGTGTGATATTTCCAGTTGACCTCTTGCCGGTCTTTTGTCACTAACTTTCAGGATATGAAAACCCATTTTAGATCTGATCGGCTTAGACACTTTCCCCACTTCAGTTTCATACATCGCATTTTCGAAATTATAGAAACCATCTGGCAATGGCGCTGTATAATACCCAAGCCTGCCACCTTTCTTAGAAGAGATCTTATCTTCTGATAATGTCTGTGCCATAGTCTCAAAGTACTCACCATCATTTTCTTGCACCTTATCATAGATGTCAGCTATCTTTTGCTCAGCCGCTTCTATAGATTCTTTTCTTGCTCTCGGCGATGCAGATACGAATATATGACTCACCTCCACGTCTTGTTCCATTCGATCCATGACTTGAGTAACTAATCTCTCTGATATTTCTTTGTCCTTAAGATAAGACTTAGCAAGTTGGGATCTATAGCCTGCGAGTTCTTCATTAAGAGCTTGGACAGTATCGAGTCCGATTGCTTTAGCACGTTTGACTTTTAGTTTAAATTTCTTATATAGCTCGAGATATTCATTTAAGCTTTCTTTGGAATAATCTGCGTTATCTGCATTATTTTTCTCATAGATGTAAGTAAATTCTGAAAGATGCACAGCATCGTCAGCAACTTCGAATAATACGGGATCATTAGCTTGTGTATAAGCTGCAATACTCTGCAGGGCGCAGAATAGAAAAATTACCATTCTCATAAACTCAGATATTTCTACAAAAATAAAAAAATACCTTCTAATATGTCGAAATACGACGACATATGATTAAGTACTAATTAATTGATAATCAATTAGTTGTAAATATATGTTCTTTTTACCCTTGGGGCAATTCTGGATAATATTTCATAACTGATCGTATTGCACGACTCTGCCAGTTTTTCGATAGGCAATTCTGGGCTGAATAACTCGACGGTATCACCTTCCCTTGCATCAGGATTATGACTTATATCTATCATTGTGACATCCATGCATACTGACCCTATCGTAGGACACTCAAGTCCGTGCACGCGGGGGAAAAATTTTCCGTGACCAGCCATCCGCATGAGTCCATCTGCATAGCCTATGCTGATTACCGCTATTGTCATGTCCTCAGTGGCAATACCAGATCTATTATAACCTGTCGATTCGCCTTTTTTCAGTTTTTTGATTTGCAGAATTTTTGCTTTTAAGCTATGTACCCTCTGCAGTCTATCTTGGATAATTTTAGTACTGTCTATACCATATAGTCCTAAGCCTAATCTGACCATATCATATGCCGCATGGTTATGTCGGATGATACCCCCAGTATTAAGTATGTGTAACATCGGCTTGTACGAGAGTCCAGCAGATATCTTATCAGATAATTTTTCGAAAAGCGAAATCTGATTCTCTGTAAAGGTATCTTGAGATGCGGTATCACTTGCAGATAGATGTGATAATATAGATACTACATTAATGTACTTACATCTTTGTATTTGTAAAATCAATTGGTCTATATCTTCCTCAGAGAATCCCAATCTATGCATACCAGTATCTACCTTGATATGGATGTCTATATTCTCTTTTCTATTCTCAGCCTCTCTCACTATAAGATCTAATAATCTGAAAGAGTATACTTCAGGTTCTAATGCGTTTCTAAACAAAAGATCCAAATTATTTTCTTGCACATTAAAGATCATAATGGGCAATTTTATTCCAGCTTCTCGTATAATTATAGCTTCGTCTATGATGGCTACGCCTAAGTAATCTATGCCCTTATCAGATAGATACTGTGCCAGTGCTACACTTCCACTGCCGTAAGCTTCTGCCTTAAGTATTGTCATCACCTTAGTAGCATCTGGAAGGTACGACTTGTACACGTTAAGATTGTGTACGACTGCATTATAATCTGTCTCTAAGATCGTCTGATGGACCTGTTTAGATAAGTAGTTGTAGAATTCTTCTAATTTGTATTTAGTGGCTCCTTTGATTAGAATGCAGGCATCCTTCAATTGGCTGAATGGGTGAGTTGTGATACAAGCATGTACTGAGGAATAATGATGGATATCCATTTCCAAAAATATATCGCGGGCATCTACTGGAAAATCTATTGTCAGAACCTTATCAATTTCTTTTTCTACTAATAATTCTTTTAATTCACGATAGATTCTATGATTCCCAGATTGATCTTGGAATCGGGATATGATTACTATCTTCTTTTTTCCGTAAGCATGTTGCTCTTGATATTCTAATGCTAATCTTACGGACGCTAAGTCAGCAGAGTAGCTGTCATTAATTAGAGTACAATTGTTTTTCCCTTCCTTTAATTCTAATCTATTGGAAAGACTTCTCAGATTGCTTAATTTATTTTCGATCTCATCTTGTGACCATCCGATATGTAATAAGTAAGTGATCACAGATAAGCTATTCTTTATTATTTCTTCTTGTAAGAATGGAACTTTGATTTTAATATTTTCATCGTCGTAATTCAGAACTAACAGTGTATTATCCGACATTCTTTCTGTGGATACAATCCTGATAGTACTTTCTATTTGATGACCCCAGCTGACAAGCGTTTTATTTTTATAAGACTGCATTGCCTTCTCTATGAGGCTGTTATCATTATTGTATATGATAGAATCACATGATTGGAATAATAGTAATTTCTCATTAAGTTTCTCTTCCATAGAAGAAAATCCATGGCTATGTGCATCCCCTATATTAGTTAGGATACCTACATCTGGTTGTATAATATTTTGGAGTTTCTGCATCTCTCCTTTCTTTGAGATTCCTGCTTCTATTATTCCTGTCTGATGGTCGCTCTTCATCATTAGTAATGATAAGGCAACACCTAATTGCGAGTTATAACTTTGCGGACTCTTGAGTATATCCATCTTAGAGGACAACGCTTGTGATAACCATTCTTTGACGGT
>ENA-ORXT01003619-ORXT01003619.1-marine-metagenome-genome-assembly--contig:-NODE-3619-length-16821-cov-5.684902_pt1 | contig 16821 bp, 17 predicted proteins | sample MGYA00237868_ERZ511482 | MGnify/ENA metagenome assembly ERZ511482 | reverse complement strand
CCGTTCAGCACCGCCATCGGGTTCACGGCGATGCGGCGGCGGTAGAGGTCGATGATCTCGTCGACGCCGCGCGCACCCGCCGGGCCGGCGGGGGGGGCGCGGCGGGGGGCGGCGCTGTTGGCCGGGCTGCGCGCGGGGGGGGCGGTGCCGCCGGCGGTGCCGGTGGCGGAGGCGAAGGCGGTGCCCGATCCGGCGGGCGGAGCGGGGGCGTCCTTCTCGTCCAGCCACAGCGTCTCGCGCCGGGGACCGTCGCTGAGGATCACGCGGTCGGGCCGCACCTCGGCCAGGGTCGCGCGGTCCGTCACCTTCTCGCCGATGGCGTAGCGGGTGGCGCGGATGCCGGGGGCGGTGATGATGGCGACCGACCGGTCCTGCCGCGACGCGACCATCACCCCGCGCAGGGCCAGCCCGGTGGCGAGGGGGGTCTGCGGCACGGTCGGCACGGGGGCCTGCGGCGGGGGGGCGATCCGCGTGCCGAAGGGGGCCAGTGCGTGGACCGGGGCCAGATCCACCGCGACCGGCACCGCCGCGACCCGGCGCGGGGCCACGGGATCGGAGAAGACGGGCGCGGCGTACAGCCCCATCCCGTGCCAGGTGGCGAGGGCGGCGCCGTGGGCCACGGCCCCGGTCACCGCCAGTATCAGCACGGCGAACAGCATGCGCCCGATCATCGCGCCCCCTCCCGGTCCATGAAGCCGGTCAGGATGGCGGTGCCGTCCCGCCCTGCCCCGGTGGTCACGCGCACGGTCGCCTCGACCAGGTCCGGATCGTCGGTGGCGCGCAGGGTCTGGGACACGGCCCAGCGGCGGTCCAGCATCGTCACGTCGTCGGTGCCCTCCGCCAGCGCGACGGCCCCGACGGCCAGTTCCGCGAGGCGGTTCTCGGCCACCAGCAGGGCGACGGCCCGGGTCTCCAGCGCGCCGATGCGCCGGGCATGGGCCTCCACCGCGCCCAGGATCGCGACCCCCGCCGTCCCCAGGATCACGAGGGCGACCAGGGCCTCGATCAGCGAAAAACCGTCCTCGCGCCGCCTCATGCCGTTGCCCGCAGGGAGGCGGCCCGGGAGGCGCGGGCGGCGATGCCGTCGAACACGACCTGCCAGCGGGTGCCGCCCGCCTCCAGCGTCAGGGTGAACGCGGCGTCGAACGCCCCGCCGATGGCGTGCTGCGCCTGCGCCGGTTCGCCCGTCATGCTGATGCCGCGACCCAGCGCCGTGCGCGCCGCGAAGGCGGGCAAGGCCCCCTCCCCCGCGCGAAAGCCGTATCCCGACCCGTCCCAGGCGAACACGATCCGGTCGCCGGTCGTCAGCGCCTCGCTCGCCGCCAGATCGAGCAGTCCGGCCAGCCGCCGCGCGTCGATCTCGACCGCCCCGCCGCGATAGGCCGGGCGCGCGGACAGCATCACGACGCTGGCCATCGCCCCGATGATGGCGAGGGAGACGAGGATCTCGACCAGGGTGACGCCCGCATCGTGCCGTCTGGCGAGGGGGCGCGCCGGTTTCATCGGGGGTCCGTGTTCGACAGGTCGGCATCGACGCCCGTGCCGCCCGTGCGCCCGTCGGCCCCCAGCGAGATCAGCTCGAACGCCCCGTCGCGCCCGGCGCTGTAGGCATAGGGCCGGCCCCACGGATCGGCGGGAACCTCCGCCAGATAGCCGCCGGAACTCCAGTTGTCGGGCTGGGGCGGCGAGCGGGGTTTCTCGACCAGGGCGGCCAGCCCCTGCGCACTGGTCGGATAGACCCGGTTGTCGAGGCGATAGAGTTCGAGGGCGCTGGAGATCGAGCGGATATCCGTCTTCGCCACCGTGACCCGCGCCTCGTCGGGGCGGCCGATGACGTTGGGCACGACCATGACGGCGATGATCGCGATGATGACCAGCACGACCATCATCTCCAGCAGCGTCACCCCCGATTCGGAGTCGCGGCGGCGCGCGTGCCGGCATCTCGACTCGGCGGGTTTCGGCGTATCGGTACGGATCATTCGCGCAGTCCTCGCTCTACGTTTATACCGGAATCTACGATGGCTTGTGGCCTTCAGTTGCAGGATATGAAAAAGATTAAGGGATTTTTACGGACAGGAGTACCCCGAAACCGATGGGCAAGACGGACGCGCTTTCGGAAGCGGGCCTGATCCGCGCGAGCGCCGCCCTGTCCGGCGGCGGGCCGCTGGTGCTGTGCGCGTCCGAGGACGTGGCCCTGTTCGCCGCCGCCCTGCCCCTGCGCGCGCACCGGCAGCGGGTCGCCGCCGCCCCCTTCGCCGTCGAGGAACTGCTGGCCGAATCGCTGGGGCAGACCCACGTGGCGCTGGGACCGATGCTGTCGGAGGGGGTCTATCTGGTCGCGGCGGTCAACCGCGAGGTCATGGAGACGTGGCGCGCGGCCATGGACCGGGCCGGACTGCGCCGGGCGCGGCTGGTGCCGGATGTCCTGACCGTGCCGGTCCCCGAGGGGGCGGGCTGGCGCGTGGTGCTGCGCGAGGGGCGGGCGCTGGTGCGCCGGGACGACGGCACGGGCTTCGCGGTGCCGGACGGCGTGTTCCCGTCCCTGTGGCAGGGGGCCGGCACCCCGGCGCTCACGCTCCACGGCACCGCGCCGGAGGGATGGCCCCTCGCCGCGCCCTCGGGACCGGAACCGAAGGAGACGGCCCGCACGCTGCCGCGCGGCTTCGATCTGGGTCAGGGTGCCTTCGCCCGGGACGACCGGGGGGGCAGACGCCTGCGCGCCGCCGCCCTCGTCGCCGCGACGGGGCTGGTGCTGCATGGCGGGATCACGGCCTACGACACGATGGCGCTGAAGGACATCGCCGCCGGGCGGGAGGATGCGGTGCGGGCGCGGCTGGCGGCCCTGGTTCCCGGGGCCGCGCCCGCTGCGGACCCCGTGGCGGCGCTGGTGCGGTTGGCACGGCCCGAGGCGGGGATGCGGCAGGGTCCGTTCCTGCCGCTGCTGGCGCGCATCTCGGACGCGCTGGCCCCGCTGGCGGCGCGCATCTCGTTCGACACGCTGGTCTACAGCGACGACGCCGCCCTGCTGGCGATGGGGATGCGGGCCGACGATATCGCGACGTTGCAGGCGGTGGAGACCGCGTTGAGCGGGGCGGGGCTGTCCGTCACCGCCGGTCCCACCACCACCGCCGGGGGCGGGGCGACGGCGCGGATCGAGGTCGGCACCGGGATCGGGGGAGCGTCGTGATCGCCGCCTTCTCCCGCCTGACCCTGCGCGAACGCCTGCTGATCGGGGCGCTGGTCGTCATCGGCGGCGGGGCGGCCTACGTCCATTTCGTCTGGCAGCCGATGACGGCGGCGCGCGAGAATGCGCAGCGGCGCATCGTCAGTGCCGACCGCGCCCTCGCCGCCGTCGCGGCGCTGGACGGGCCGATCCTCGCCACCGCCCCGGCGCAGCGCCCGCCCCCGGCCCGCCGCATCACCGAATCGGCGCGCGGGGCCGGCCTGACCCTGCGGCGGATCGAGAGCGACGGCGGGTTGACGCGGCTGGTGCTGACGGAGGCGGAATTCGCCGTGCTGATCGACTGGCTCGCCGTGCTGGAGCGCGACCACGCCCTGCTGGTCGCCTCCATCGAGATCGACCGCCGCCCCGAACCGGGCATCGTGAGCGCCCGCATCGCGCTGGAGGAACAATGACCCCCGACCCCGCCGCCCCGATCCCGAAACTGCCCTACGCCTATGCCCGCCGCCACGGCGTCCTGCTGCGGCGCGGCACCACCGGCGCGCTGGAATGCGCGCACCGCGCCGCCCTGCCCCCGGCGGCGTATCTGGAGGCGCAGCGGATCGCGGAGGCCTCGCCCGTGCCGGTGGCCCTGTCCGATCCCGATTTCGACGCCGCGCTCTCGTCGGCGTATCGCGACAGCGCGTCCCAGGCGTCGGAGGCCGCCGCCGGGCTGGATTTCGACCTCGCGGCGCTGGCCGACGATGCGGCGCAGGTCGACGACCTGCTGGACCAGAACGACGATTCCCCCGTCATCCGCCTGATCAACGCCCTGCTGCTGGAGGCGGTGAAGGAGAACGCCTCCGACATCCATATCGAGACGTCGGAGAAGCGCGTCGCCGTGCGCTTCCGCATCGACGGGATGCTGCGCGAGATGCTCGAACCCAAGCGCGCGCTGGCCCCCCTGCTCGTCAGCCGGATCAAGGTGATGGCGCGGCTGGACATCGCGGAAAAGCGCCTGCCGCAGGACGGGCGCGTCTCGCTGCGGGTGGGGGGGCGCGAGGTGGATGTGCGCGTCTCGACCATCCCGTCCCAGTACGGCGAGCGGGTGGTGATGCGCCTGCTGGACCGGGAGGGGACGAAGCTGCACCTGCCGTCCCTGGGCATGACCGACCGCGACCGCGCGGTGTTCGAACGCCTGCTGAGGCGGACCGAGGGGATCATCCTCGTCACCGGGCCGACCGGATCGGGCAAGACCACCACGCTCTACGGTGCCATCAGCCACCTGAACGACCGCGTGCGCAATATCATGACGGTGGAAGACCCCATCGAATACGCCCTCGACGGCATCGCCCAGACCCAGGTGGATGCCGCCACGGACCTGACCTTCGCGAAGGGCCTGCGCGCCATCCTGCGGCAGGACCCCGACGTCATCATGGTCGGCGAGATCCGCGAGGCGGAGACGGCGCAGATCGCCATCCAGTCCGCCATGACCGGGCATCTGGTCCTCTCGACCCTGCACACGAACAGCGCGGTGGGGTCGGTGACGCGGCTGCTGGATCTGGGGGCGCAAAGGTTCCTGCTGGCCCCGATGCTGACGGGGCTGGTGGCGCAGCGGCTGGTGCGGGTGCTGTGTCCGGCATGCAGGGTCGAGACCCGGGCGAGCGAGGCCGAGGCCGCCGTGATGCGCGGGCATGTCCCGGCGGGCGCGCCGGTCTGGCAGGCGGCGGGCTGCGCGGACTGCTTCCGGCAGGGCTATCGCGGGCGCACGTCGATCTACGAGATCGTGGCGGTGGATACGGCGATGCAGGCGATGATCCATGACGGCGCGTCGGAGGCCGACCTCGAAGCCGCCGCCCGCCGCGCGGGGCCGAGCCTGCTGGCGGACGGCGCGGCGAAGGTGCTGGCGGGGATCACCTCGATCGAGGAGGTGGGGCGTGTGGTGCAGGAGGATTAGGGGAATGGCAGGAACCGACTTCCGCCCCGCCCCTGACGGGCCGCGCTTCGCCGGGGCAGGCGCCGGAACGGGTCCGGGCCGGGGGCTGCCCCTGACCGGCACCGCCCCGTAATGGCCGGGTTCCTGTACCAGGCCGTCGATGCGGACGGGCGCACCCGCAAGGGGGTGGTCGAGGCGGCGAGTGCGGCGGGGGCGCGGGCGCTGCTGCGGGAACGCGCCCTGCTGCCGGTATCCGTCACCGCGACCACGGCACCGGCGGGCGGGGATGCGGGCGCGGAGGCGGCGAATCCGCTGAGCGCCCTGCGCCCCGCCCTCAACGCACGCGGCCTGACGCTGGTATCGCGCCAGCTCTCGACCCTGCTGGGCGCGGGGGTGCGGGTCGAGGAGGCGCTGTCCATCGTCGCGAAGCAGGCCCCCACCCCCCGCGCCGCCTCGCTGCTGCTGAACGTGCGCGCGGGGGTGCTGGACGGGAAGGGGCTGGCCGAGGCGATGGCGGGCTTTCCCGCCGCCTTCCCCGAATTCTTCCGCGCCTCCATCGCGGCGGGCGAGAAGTCGGGGCGGCTGGCCGACGTGGTCGCGCATCTGGCCGAGTTCGTCGAGATGCGCCAGCGCAACCGGCAGAAGGTCAATCTCGCGCTGCTGTACCCCTCGCTGCTGGCGGTCGTGTCCATCGGGATCATCGTGCTGCTGCTGACCTATGTGGTGCCGGACATCACCCGCGTCTTCGCCTCGCGCGGGGCCGAGCTGCCGGGGCTGACGCGCGGGCTGATCGTGGTCAGCGACGGGCTGAACCGCTGGGGCTGGGCGCTGGCGCTGGGGATCGCGGGGGGCATCCTCGCCCTGCGCTTCTGGCTGCGGATACCGCGCAACCGGCGGGCGTTCCACCGGGGTCTGCTGCGCAACCCCGTCACCCGCCGCATCTCGACCCAGAGCAACGCGGCGCAGTTCGCGGGGACGCTGGCGACCCTGGTGCAGAGCGGGGTGCCGCTGCTCGATTCGCTGAAGACGGCGGCGAACGTGACCCCGAACCTGCATATCCGCGAGAAGATCGTCGCCCTGACCGCGAAGGTGCGCGAAGGCGTCAGCCTGCGGGTCGCCGTGGCCGAGGCGGAGGTGTTTCCGCCCATGCTGGTCGCCATGGTGGCCAGCGGCGAGACGAGCAGCGATCTCGGGCCGACGCTGGCCCGGGCGGCGGCGGATCAACAGCGCGAACTGGACGCCTGGGTCACGACGCTGGTGGCGCTGATCGAACCGGCGGTCCTGCTGATTCTGGGCGGGCTGGTGCTGATGATGGTGATGTCGATCCTGCTGCCCATCGTCGGCCTGAACGATCTGGCCGGGCTGTGAGGGTGGCCTATCGCAGCGGCATCTCCACCACGATGGGGAAGGCGGTCGGCAGGCCCGGCACCATCCGCGCCCCCTCGGGCCGGACCGTCAGGGTCAGGACGGCGCGGTCGTCCAGCCGCGCCTCGGCAAGGGTCACGTCCGGCGCGTCCCGGGTCGCGAGCACGGCCTGCGCCGCGCCCGCCGCATCGGTGCGCGCGATCGCCACCAGGGGCGGCACGGCGACCGGCGGCATGTCGGGCCGGGCGAGGTTGCGGCACGTGCCTGCCGGGCTGCGCAGCGTTCCCTCCGCATGCACCGTGCGATCCTGTCGCAGGGTCACGGCGGCGAGGTCGACGGTGGCGATCGGGGTGCAGCGGATCGTCAGGTCCGGCACCGCCGCCATCGCCAGCGACCACCCCGCCCGCCCGCGCACGTCACGCAGGGTCACGCCGGTCGGGCGCGGCATCGGCCCCGCGCTCGCCCAGCCGGTCAGGCGCGTATCCGGCCCGGTGACCTCGACCGCGAAGACCGGAGCCAGCGCGGCGCGGGAGGCGGCGGCGTCGAAATCCCACCCCACCCGCGCAGTGTTGCCGAAGCGGGCGCTTCCGTGCCAGATTGAACCGGCAAAGACGGTATCCTCCGGCACATCCGGCAGAATCCGGCCCACCACGCTGGCCGGGGCCGTCACGATCAGGAAAAGGACGTAGGCCAATGCGGCGACAATCGCCACCGCCAGCAGGCGCAGTGCCCGTGACGCGGCGGACGGCCCTCGGGTTCGTTCTGTCATCGGCGTCCTTTCTGGGGGGATGTGCCGGGCTTGGCCCGTCCGCTGTCGATACCGCCGCCGCCCGCACCGGGTCGATCGGCCTGCTCGTGCCGCTGTCCGGTCCCCTCGCGGCGGTCGGCCTCGGGATGCAGCGCGCCGCCGAACTGGCCCGGTCCGCCGGGCGCGGCGCGATCCGGGTGGAGACCTTTGATACGACCTCCGGCGACGCGGTGCAACGCGCTATCGGGGGCGGGGCCGACCTTCTGCTCGGGCCGGTGACGGCGGCGGAGACGCAGGCGGTGATGGCGGTGGCCGGGACGGTGCCGGTGGTCAGCTTCTCGAACGACGCCGCCCTGGCCGGGCGCGGGGCGGTGGTGTTCGGCATCACGCCGGAGCAATCGGTCTTCGCCATCCTGCGCCATGCCCGGGCCGAAGGATTGCGGCGCATCGCCGTCGTCGCGGCCCCGGGCGCCTTCGGTACCCGCGCCGCCGAGGCCGCCGCCCGCCTCGCCCCCGATCTGGGGCTGACGCTGACCGCCACGCTGCTGCGCGATCCGGCGCAGCCGGGGCTGGTCGCGGCCCTGCGCGCGGGCGGTCCCCTGCCCGATGCCGTGCTGCTGCCCGATGGCGAGGGGGCGCTGGAGCGCTTTGCGGGGGATCTGTCGGGTACGGGGGTCGCCCTGCTGGGCACGGCGCAATGGGCCTTGCGCCCGCCGAACGTGGTCGCCGCCCTGCGCGGTGCCGCCTTCGCCGCCCCCTCCCCCAGCCGCCTCGCGCCCTTCGCCCGGGCCTACGAAAAGGCCTATGGCGAGGCACCGGGGGTGCTGTCGGCGCTGGCCTTCGACGCGGTGCGCATGGCGCAGGTGCTGGTGAAGGACGGGCCGATCACCCGCGCCGGACTGTCCCGCCCCGCCGGATTTCCGGGAGTATCGGGCGATTTCCGCGTTCTGGCGAGCGGGCTGGTGACGCGGGAACTGGGTATCCTCGGGGTCACCTCCTCGGGTGTCGACGGCGATGTCGGGTGAACCGGCGCAGCCCCGATGCCGGCGTCACGCTGGTCGAGACGCTGGTGGCCATGGCGCTCTTCGCCCTGATCGGCCTGGCGGGCTTCGCCATCGTCGACAGCGTGCTGCGGGTGCAGGCGCGGACGGAAACCCGGCTCGACGCGCTGGAATCGCTGCAACGCGCGATGCTGCTGCTGACCACCGATATCGAGCAGCTGGCCGACGGCGCGATGGTGTTCGAGGGGGACGCCCTGTCCCTCGCGCGGCGAGGGGCGGGGGCGGGGGCAGGGGCGCAGGCGCGGGCGCAGGATGACGTGACCGTGCGCTATGCGCTGGGGCAGGATGCGCTGGTGCGCACCGTGACCGACCCCTTCGGCGCGACGAGGACGAATCAGCGGCTGGTGGACGGCATCGACGCCCTGACCTGGCGCTTCTACGCCCCGGAAACCGGCTGGATCGACCTGTGGCCGCCCGAGGACGGCCCCCCCGGCCTGCCCCGCGCCGTCGAGGCGACCCTGCGCCTGGCCCCGGACCGGCAGGGACCGGCGGGCATGCTGCGGCGGGTGGCGGTGCTGCCGGACGGGGCGGGGCCGTGAGCCGGCGGACCCCGCTCCGCGACCCCCGCTCCGGCATCGTGCTGGTCAACGTGCTGGTCGTCGTGGCCATTGCGAGCGGGGCGCTGGTCGCCCTGATGGCCGCGCAGGACATCGCCATCCAGCGAGGCACCCGCTATGCCGAGAGCGCGCAGGCCATGGCCGTCGCGCGCGGGGCCGAAGCCTCCGCCATCGTCGCCCTGCGCCGCGACGCGCGCGAGGCTCCCCGCACCGACCATGCGGGGGAGGCGTGGGGCCGACTGGCCGTGGCGGAGCGCGAAATCCGCAACGGGCGCTTCGACCTGGCGATCGAGGATGCGCAGGCGAAATTCGACATCAATGCCCTGACCCGGGGCGGGCTGGCGGCGCAGGGGGCGTTCCGGCGCATCCTGCTGCAACTCGACCTGCCCGGCGCGCTGGCGGACAGCGTCGCCGCCGAATTGCGGGCGGCGGGGCCGGTGTCGCGGCTGGAGGCCCTGCTGGCCCTGACGCTGGAACCGGGGGCGGTGGCGCGCCTCGCCCCCCATGTCACCGCCCTGCCCGGCCCCTCCGCCGTGAACATGAACACTGCGGGGGCGGTGGTGATGGCGGCGATGCTCAACAATGCGGTCGCGACCGCGCGCCTGCTGCGAACCCGGGAGCGGCAGGGATTCCTGACCGCCGGGGATGTCCGGCGGGTCGGGGCGATCCTGCCTGCGGGGACGGGGTTCACCTCGGATCACTACCGGGTGACGGTCGCCGTCACGGTCGGGCGCACGCCGCACCGGCGCACCAGCCTGCTGCGCCGCCTGCGCGGGATCGGGGGGGTGCGGGTCGTGGTGGTGGATCGTGTCATGGAAAGGGCGGGGCCGATCTGACCCCGCCCTCCTCCGTCTTCATCGCGAGGACGCCCCCGTCAGGGGATGTCGACCGGATCGGTCGTGAAGCTGATCGCGTTCAGGTCGCCTGCGGCGGGGTTGCGCGGATTGGCGCTGGTATCCACCGCCCCGGCAACGCCGCCCGGATCGTTGTCTTCGGCGCTGTTGCCGGCGTTGAACGCCGACTGGAACCCTGCACCGAAGCCGTTCTGGACCGCGCCCGACCTTCCGTCGTTGCCGCCGTCGTTATCACTGCCCCCGCACGCCGCGAGGGTCAGGGCCAGCCCGCAGGCGAGCGCGCCATGCATCAGGATCTTCATGGTTCAGTTCTCCTGTTCCGGGCGCGGATCAATTGGGCGATCCGGCGAGCGGCGTTTTCAGATACGGGAAGGTCGCATCCACGTCGGCGGCGCTGAGCGGTGCGCCATCGGTGAAGGCAGCCGTGCCGACCGGGGCGTCGGCAGGATCGCACAGCCCGAGATTGACGTTGTCGCTCGCGGCATCCTCGACCGCGCCCGCGACGCCGAGTTCGGCACCGAGGGGGACGGGGTGGCACAGGCGGCCCATCACGACGCGCAGGGCGATATCCACGACATCGTCACCGGGGCGACGGCCGTTCGGAAAGCCCGCGAGGTCTTCGCCGACGACACCGAACGGGCTTTGCGCGGTCGCTGCGGTCGGGGGGATGCCCGTGTTGAGACGCATCATCTCGGATGCCGTCACCGTCGTCTGCTGGTTCAGGCCCGGAAAGCCGGTCAGGAACGCGGCGACGAGGTCGTTGCGCGGGAAGTTGGAGGGGGCGATGTTGGAGGTCGCGCCCACGGCATCCCGGAACAGCACGTCGAGCAGGGCGGGCAGCGTGGGATTGGTCACGAAATCGGCCAGCGCGACGTCCTGCGTGGGTTCGGCCGCGTTGAACAGATCCTTGCTGTCCAGACCGATCACCACCTCGTTGACGAGGGGGGCCGACAGGCGCGACTGCTGCACGAACGCACCGCCGAACAGGGCGGTCTGTTCGTAGGTCGGGGACGGATCCTCCAGCGATGCCTGGGGCAGGCTCGCGGTCGTCCAGCCGCCGATGACGCCGTTGCCGGACCCGGTCAGGCAGGCGATCGGCACTTCCAGTGCCAGCGTCGTGATGTTGGACCGGCCGATCAGGTCGTCATTTGCGCGATCCTGCGTGATGCCGCCCGGAAAGCCCTGGCCGTTGCCCGATCCGCGCGGATCGTCGCCGTCGAGGGGGACGAGGTTCACCAGATCGAAGATCTCGCCGAGATTGACGGCGAAGGCCTCGGCCCGCTGTCCGGCGAAGACGCGCCCGGTATCCGCACAACCGGGGATCGTGACGGTATTGACGAACTGCGCCGCATAGGCGGGGTAGTCCGGGATGGACTTGGTGCCGATATTGTCGAGCGGCTTCGCGAAGGTGGCGGACCCGCCCGAGCTGTTGGTGACGGCCTTGCGCGTGCCGCTGCGGCGGTCGCCGGTGATCTTGGTCAGCGTGTAGCTTTCCGTCTCGCCCTGGGCGGCGGAACCGGGGCCGGAAATCGGCCCGGCGATGCGCAGCGGGATCGACAGCGTCTTGCCGTCGATATCGAGCGTCACGCCGCGCCCGTTGGCGAGATTGTTGTCGAAGTTGAACTGGAACGTGATGTCCTCGACCGCATCGCCGTCGTTGTCGACATGGATCTCGTAGATCGCGTCGGGGTCCATCGTGAAGTAGTTCGGACCGCCATAGGGCGTCTGGAGCGGCTGGTAGTTGGCCAGGAAGGTCACGTAGCCCTGCCGACCGGCCTCGTAACTGCGGAACATGTAGAAATCGGTGCCGTCGACCTTCGGCGTTTCCGTGATGCCGGGGGCTTCGCGGTGACTGGAGGCCCAGCCCATCGTCGCGGTCAGGATTGCCACCCCGGACACGCAACCGGCCAGCCAGCCGTTGCTCGAAATACGCATCGCGTTCTCCTATATCTGTCACCCGGCGTTGATGCGGGCGATCACGAGTATTTCCGCGCGAGGCAACCGGGAATCGGTACGGAAGCCGACGCGCACGTAAAGGGACTCAACCCCTCTACGGTAACCGGTTAACCAAGGTTTCATCCGTATGTCCATTCAGTTGCAAAAAAGATCCGGGGTGGCGCGGACCGGGAAACGATGCGAGGAATGCGCCCCTCCGCCCGTGCGGAACACCGGTTGCAAGGCATAGGCGATGATCTTTTCGACCCTGCTGGGCGCGGCGATCCTGTGTCCCGTGCTGCTGGCGATTTCCGTCGCGGATATCCGCCGGTACCGTATTCCGGACAGCCTGAGCCTGCCCCTGCTCGCGGCGGGCCTGGTATTCGCCCTTGCATTCTCGGAACTGCGATTCGCGGATCACGTGATCGGGGCCACGGTCGGATTCGGCGTCCTCGCGCTGTTCGGCGAGGTCTATTTCAGGCTGCGCGGGCGCGACGGGCTGGGCCTGGGCGATGCCAAGCTGATGGGGGCCGCCGGGGCGTGGCTGGGATGGGGCGGGCTGCCGTTCCTGCTGCTGGTCGCGTCGCTGACCGGGCTGGCGACGGCCCTGGCGGTGCCGCGATACCGCAGGGAGGCGCGGATTCCCTTCGGCCCGTGCATCGCCCTCGCCTTCCTGCTGGTCTGGATGACCGGCGCACCGGGGCATCCCCCGCTCTGGCGCTGACGGGGATGCGGGTCGGGAAGCCCCCCGGTGCGGCGCGCGATATCCGCGTCCCCCTCGCGACCGGGACCGGCCCGCTGAAAATTGCCGACCGCCCGGCATCGCATGCTATGGTCTGCCGCATTCGAAACCAGATTTCCCTGCACGCGCAGGACCACCGGGGCCGGAAGCCGCCGGGGCCGGAAGCCGGGGCCGGAAGGATGACATGAGAACCCAGGTTGCGATCATCGGCGGCGGTCCGTCCGGCATGCTGCTCGCGCAGCTACTGCACACGCGCGGGATCGACAGCGTCGTGCTGGAGCGCAGGACGAAGGACTACGTGCTGGGCCGCATCCGCGCCGGGGTTCTGGAACGGGGCCTGGTGGCGCTGATGGAGGAAGCCGGATGCGCGGGGCGGCTGCATGCCGAGGGCATCGTGCATGACGGCACGCTGATCTCCCACGGGGACGCGATGTTCCGCGTGGATTTCCGCGAGCATACCGGCACCGCCGTCGTCGTCTACGGCCAGACCGAGGTGACGCGCGACCTCTACGCCGCGCGCGAGAAGGCCGGGGGCCGGATCGATTTCGAGGTGGCGGATGTAACGATCGAGGGGGCGGACGGGGATGCGCCCCGGGTCCGCTATACCGTGGGCGGCGAAGCGCGGCGGATCGACTGCGATTTCGTCGCGGGCTGCGACGGGTTCCACGGGGTCAGCCGCCAGGCCATCCCGCCGGACGTGCGGCGCGAATACGAGAAGGTCTATCCGTTCGGCTGGCTCGGCATCCTCTCGCGGACGCCCCCGGTGAACCACGAACTGATCTATGCCAATTCGCCCCGGGGGTTCGCCCTGTGCTCGATGCGCAGCGAGACCCTCAGCCGCTACTACATCCAGTGTTCCCTGAGCGACAAGCCAGAGGACTGGACCGACGAGGCGTTCTGGCAGGAACTCGCGCGCCGCATCCCCGCCGAACAGGCCGCGCAGATCGTCACCGGTCCCAGCATCGAGAAATCCATCGCCCCGCTGCGCTCCTTCGTGACCGAGCCGATGCGGTGGGGGCGGTTGTTCCTGTGCGGGGATGCCGCCCATATCGTCCCCCCGACCGGGGCCAAGGGCCTCAATACCGCCGCGTCGGACGTGCATTACCTGTATGGCGGGCTGCGCGAGTATTACGAGAAGAACAGCACGGCCGGCATCGATGCCTATTCCGGGCGGGCGCTGGCGCGGGTGTGGAAGGTGGAGCGGTTCAGCTGGTGGTTCTCGTCGCTGATGCACCGCATTCCGGACCAGTCCGCGTTCGACCTGAAGATGCAGGGCGCCGAACTCGACTTCCTGCGTTCCAGCCGCGCGGCGCAGCAGGCGATGGCGGAGAACTACGTGGGCCTGCCGTACTGACGACCCGCCCGCGTACGGGGTCGCCGGGGGCGGTGCGGGCGCGCTACCGCCCCGCCACCCCGTGCATCACCAGCAGGAAGGCGTAGTCCTCGGCCACGTCGCGCAGGTGGTCGAAGCGGCCCGACTTGCCGCCATGGCCCGCGCCCATCTCCGTCCTGAACATCAGCGGGGCGGCGTTCGTGCGCTTCTCGCGCAGCTTCGCGACCCACTTGGCCGGTTCCCAGTAGGTGACGCGCGGATCGTTCAGCCCCGCGCGCACGAACAGGGCCGGATAATCCTGCGCGGTCACGTTGTCATAGGGCGAATACCCCGCGATCAGGTCGTAGGCCGCCGCGTCCGTGATCGGATTGCCCCATTCGGGCCATTCGATGGGGGTCAGGGGCAGGGTGTCGTCCAGCATCGTGTTCAGCACGTCGACGAAGGGAACCGCCGCGACGGCCGCGCGCCACAATTCGGGTGTCCGGTTGACGACCACGCCCATCAACTGCCCCCCCGCCGATCCGCCGGAGATCGAGATATCCCCCGCCGTCGCGCGCCCCGTCCGCACCAGATGCCGGGCCACGTCGATGAAGTCGTCGAAGGTGTTCCCGCGTTTTTCCCCCTTGCCGTCCTCGTACCAGTGCCGCCCCAGATCGTCGCCGCCCCGGATATGCGCGATGGCATAGGTGACGCCCCGGTCCAGCAGGCTGATGCGCCCGGTCGAGAAATACGGCGGCACCGCCATGCCGTATGCGCCGTAGGCATGGAGATGCAGCGGCCCGCCCGGCTGCGCATCGCGCCGCCGCACCAGCGAGACCGGCACCTGCACCCCGTCGCGCGCCGGGGCCATCACCCGCTCGGTCACATAGGCACCGGCGTCGTAGCCGGAGGGGATCTCCTGCACCTTCAGCACCTCCAGCCGCCGCTCCGCGATGTGGTAGTCATAGGTGGTGCCGGGGGTGACCATGGACTGGTAGGACAGGCGCAGGCGGTCGGGCGCGAGCGGCACGTTCGGGCCGGTCCACACGCAATAGCTGGGTTCGGGAAAGTCGATGGCGTGACCGCCCTGCCCTTCGCGGTCGCAGAAGCGGACCCGGTCCAGCCCGTCGACCCGCTCCTCCAGCACCAGAAAGTCGCGGAAGGCGGAATGTCCGGTCAGGTAGCGGTCGTCGCTGCCGGGGATCAGCTCGCGCCAGTTCGGGCGCTGGGGTGCCTCTTCGGGCGCGGTGACGAGGCGGAAGTTGCGGTGCGTGTCGTTGGTCAGGAAGAAGAACGCGCCCCCCGCATGCTCGACATCCATCTCGACCCCCGGCTCGCGCGGGGATACCAGGATCGGGGCCTCGAAAGGCGCATCGGCGCGCAGCAGGCGCATCTCGGTCGTGACGTGGTCGCCCCCCGCGATCACCAGCCATTCGCGGCTGCGCGTGCGCGAGACGCCGGTGAAGAACGCGGTATCGGTTTCCTCGTACAGGATCGGGTCGTCCGCCGGGTCCGTCCCCAGCGTATGCGCCCGCACGCGGAAGGGTCGCCATTCCTCGGACAGTTCCATGTAGAGGAACACGCCGGGCAAGGCGGTCCAGACCGGCGCGCCGCTCGTATTGGGGATGGTCTCGGCGGCTTCCTCGCCGGTCACCAGATTGCGCAGGCGCAGGGTGAACCGCTCGGACCCGTCGGTATCGCTGCCCCAGCCCATCCACGCCTCGTCCGGCGCGACGGAGAAGCCGCCCAGGATGAAATAGTCATGCCCCTCGGCCAGGGCGGGGCCGTCGAGGATCACGGTCCACTCGCCGCCCCCGGCGGGCCGCCGCCGGTGCTGCCGATACTGCGCCCCCGCCTCGAACCGCCAGTCGTATTCGTAGGAACCGTCCCGGTGCGGCACGCTCGCATCGTCCTCCTTCAGCCGCCCCTTCATCTCGGCGAACAGCGTGTCGATCAGGGGGGCGTGGGGCGCGAACAGGGCGTCGGCGTGGTCGTTCTCGGCCTTCAGATGCGCCAGGATCGCGGCATCCTCGACCTTCGGATAATCCGGATCGCGCAGCCAGCCGTAATCGTCGACCAGCGTGCGCCCGTGAACCGTGCGCTCGGTGCGTTCCTTGCGCGCCACGGGGGCGGGGACGGATGAGGCGGTGAAAGGGACCATGGCTCGTTCTCCTGAACGTCACAAAACTGTACCGCGTTTTACTATGACATGTGCCCGCCGCGAGCCACAAGCATCGAGGCACGAATCACCCGTTGGTGAAGGTTTTGTGACGATACGGAGGTTTGATCAAGTATTGCCTGAATTTTATACGTATAGCTTATATTGCCTAATATATAGTCACTAAATATTAGCATTCTACTGGAATCATTGGAGTTTTTAGATTCAACTTATTGTTTGAAATGATATTTTTATCTGCCTAATTTATCGCAGTGCAACATGAGTTGCAGGTTTATGGAAAAGGGTGGCGGTGATGCGGCTTTCGAATTTCAAGACTCTCTCGTTCATTGCGGCGCTGGGGATGGGGGCGACGGCGGCGCTCCAGCCAGCGGTCGCGCAGGAAGACACGATCAAGGTCGGCGTCCTGCATTCGCTGTCGGGAACCATGGCGATCTCGGAAACGACGCTGAAGGATGCGATGCTGATGCTGATCGAACAGCAGAACGCCAAGGGCGGATTGTTGGGCAAGAAGCTGGAAGCCGTCGTCGTCGATCCCGCCTCTGACTGGCCCCTGTTCGCCGAAAAGGCGCGCGAGCTGATCGAGGGCGAGCAGGTCGTCGCGACCTTTGGCTGCTGGACCTCCGTGAGCCGCAAATCCGTGCTGCCGGTGTTCGAGGAACTGAACAGCATCCTCTTCTACCCCGTCCAGTACGAGGGCGAGGAAAGCCAGCGCAACGTGTTCTACACCGGCGCGGCCCCGAACCAGCAGGCGATTCCGGCGGTGGATTATCTAGCCGAGCAAGGCATCGAGCGCTGGGTTCTGGCGGGCACCGATTACGTCTATCCCCGCACGACAAACAAAATCCTCGAACAATACCTGATGGACAGCGGCGTCGCAGCCGAGGACATCATGATCAACTACACCCCCTTCGGCCATTCCGACTGGCAAACGATCGTGGGTGATATCAAGGCGTTCGGCTCCGACGGCAAACC
>ENA-ORXT01003618-ORXT01003618.1-marine-metagenome-genome-assembly--contig:-NODE-3618-length-16825-cov-30.272092_pt1 | contig 16825 bp, 9 predicted proteins | sample MGYA00237868_ERZ511482 | MGnify/ENA metagenome assembly ERZ511482 | reverse complement strand
AGGAGGCATACAGCAGCAATACCGTTTAAAAAAACTAGAAATCTAAGCACTTACTTTTTTTTGCTTGCCGAATATAGAAATTCTTTCTCTTCGCTGGTAAGATTATCATATCCTTCTGACTTTATCTTATCTAGAATACCATCTAATCTATCTTGAAAATCAACAGGCTTATCCTTTACTACATTTTTTCTTGACATCTTCTCATTTCTGTAGACTACCTTGACAGGCGATTTTCTTTTTTGCGGTGCTGATTTAGTTGTGCTTAACCATTCCCCCGAAAAAAGTTTCTGCAGAAAACCTGTGATATCTACACCTTGGTTAAGGTAATAAATGAAAACCATACCAAAAGCTGCTCCTCCTAGATGCGCAATATGGCCACCAGAGTTTGTACCATTCGTACCTATTAGATCAAAAAACAAGATAACAAGTGCTATATACTTAATCTTGATCGTGACGGGGATCAGAAATAATCTAATCCCATAATCAGGTACTTTCGCCGCTGCAGCAAAAACGAAGGCCATAACCGCCGCAGATGCGCCCAGCGCTACTGCATTTCCATCCGTTCCAATAGGAATAAGATGATCAGCAACAACATATAGGGTACCACCGATCAGACCCCCTAATATGTAAATAGGTAATACACGCCTATCTCCTAGGAAATCTCCTATTATTCTACCAAACCAATATAGTAAAACCATGTTCCAAACTACATGCCATACACCGAGGTGCAAAAAGAAGCTTGTAAATATCGTCCAAGGACGTTTAAGTATAGTAATAGGATCAGAAGAAAGTGCCAACCAAGAAACGAGAGGATGATTAGCTAATCCACCTCCCGGATTCATATATCCAGTAAATTCTACGATCAGCCTGACTACAGCAAAAATGGCTACATTCACTATAATAATCTTAGTCAGGGTATTGCCCATTCTAAAACTACTCTTTATATCATCGATTATAGACTGAAACATTTGTTAGTATATATCCTATGTAACGTTATTCTACCCCTAAATTGTTCTACTTTTCCGCCAAAAATAAATTAATCCTATTCCTGCTAATGCTCCACCTAGGTGAGCATAGTGTCCTACATTCCCCTCTCTATCCATCAGAAAGCCTACCACTAGTAATAATAAGACTAAGTATTTAGCTTTTATAGGTATCGGTGGAATCAGAAGTCTTACCTGTCTGTCAGGAAACAACCATCCATAAGCGCCTACAATACCAAATACTGCTCCTGAAGCACCTAGGTGTCCTGTATTCAGAACTCTTCTCATCTCCATCATACCCCCTTGCACCATACCATAGGTTATCATCCAGTCAAAAAAACTAGAAAATAATCCAGCTGCTAGATATACAATAAGAAATTTCTTAGACCCTAAGGTATCCTCCACCATAGGTCCTAGGAAAACAAGAAATAGCATATTGAAAAAAAGATGCCCTATATCTGCATGTATAAACATATGAGTCACCAACTGGAAGGGTTTAAAATAATCTGAAGTCGGAAAGAAAACCCTAAGATCTGGTATAGGCACATAAGCCATATCTAGACCTGCAATCACGACCATGATCAGTACATTGACTATAATTAAGTGCTTGACAGTTTCTGTTAATCTTATCATTCTATATATATATAATCACGAATCGAAAAGTCGTGACAACTCATTCAGCTCGTACGTAACAATAGACTTTTTTCCTTCTGGACTAATATACGGCATCTCACACGCAAATAAACTATCTATAATAGATTGCATCTCCATATGATCTAGAAGTTTGCCTCGTGGTATACTCGCACTTTTAGCCATGGATCGTGCAAAATTTTCTTTTACTCCCAGATCAAAAGCCATGTTTTCCATATAACTTTCTAAAAACCGTTCTAACATTTCCTCTATGGAAGTATCGCTCATACCCGCAGGAATACCATGAATAATGATACTCTGTGTCCCGAAGTCTTCTATCTCAAACCCTAATTTCCTCAACGAATCTAATACATCTACTATGAGCTGATATTTTTCTGGCTTATAACTTATGGTGATCGGAAACAATACCTTCTGAGTAACTTGTTTACCTTCCGCAAGATGACTCAGATATTCCTCATACAATACCCGCTCATGTGCAGACTTCTGATCTATAAGAACAAAGCCCGACTTTATGCTATGAACTATATATGTGTTATGTATTTGGATAGGCTTAGATTGTGCTTTTTGTTCAAAGCCATTGTCATCGATGACATCAGAAGCTGAAGATTGTAAAATTATCTGATTTCCTGTGCTAGGTTTAACTTGCCCAATATCATTATACATTTTACTCCATTCAGATATTTCCTGCCTACTTGCCCGATCCCCCTTTAGCACCTCCTTGCTAGAAAAACCTCCAAAACTTTGTGCTTGTTGTTTACCTATATCAGGCATATTCTCAAAATCTATCATCGGATTAAGGCTGTATTTTCCTAGGGAATGCTTAATCGCAACATTTAGAAAATTGTACACAAGTCTCTCCTCTTGGAATTTTATCTCATGCTTTGTAGGGTGTACATTTATGTCAATTTTTTCTGGCTCTACTGTGAGATTCATAATGTAAAAAGGGTACATCTCCTTTGTCAGCAGATCTCCATACGCCATCTTAATCGCATGATTTAGATAATTGCTCTTGATAAATCTTTCATTGACATATAGATACTGCTCCCCCTTAGAACGCTTAGCAGCACTAGCCTTACCGATAAACCCCTGTATATGTAAGGCATCTGTTTCTTCCTCTACAGGTAGCACCATCTCATTGTATTTCTTGCCTAGTATACCCACCACACGTTGTCTAAAGTTAGAAGCAGGCAGATAATATAACTCCGATCCATTGTGATATACCTTAAAAAATACTTCGGGATGGATGATCGCTATTCTTTTGAACTCCTCTAGAATATGCCTCAGTTCCACGGAATCGGTTTTTAGAAATTTCCTTCTTGCGGGTACATTGTAAAACAAATTCTTAACAGATATAGAGGTGCCCTTAGGTGTCTGACAGAGTTCTTGTTTTTCTACCTTGGAACCTCTTATGACGATGTGGGTTCCCGTCTCAGAATGCTCTGTCCGCGTTTTCAGATCTACATGAGCAATGGAAGCTATGGAGGCTAATGCTTCTCCACGAAATCCCATCGTCTTTATGCTAAAAAGGTCGGAGGCTTTTCTGATCTTGGAAGTAGCATGTCGCTCAAAGCTCATCCGAGCATCCGTCTCTGACATCCCTTTCCCGTTATCAGAAATAAGAATCATCGTCTTTCCAGAGTCCTTTAAAGCGATCTCTATCTCCGTACTTCCCGCATCTAGTGCATTCTCTAGTAGTTCCTTAATCACCGATGCAGGCCGCTGGATGACTTCTCCTGCAGCTATCTGGTTAGCAATCGACTCTGGTAATAACTGAATGATATCACCCATGAGCAGTAAAAGCTTCTATCATTTGACGAAATTTGTCAGAGTTCATAAGATAGTAGCAAGCCAGTAATAGACTAGTAATAATCATTGCTAATCTAAGATTAGATTTTTTTACCTCTGCTTTTCTAAAGCCAGAATCTCCTCTTGATTTTTTTCTAAGACCAGCTCTTATTCTATTTTTAGTATACTCTGTATCTGTCCCTTCCTTAAATTTGTCTAGTCTAGAATTCAGATCATCGGCCTGCTCATCGTAATACCTAGGCTTGTAGTCGAAGCTTTGGTGTTTAGGTACTTTATTGTATGTGAAGAATCCCATTTATCAGTTTTATATTTGTAAAAATAAACATACAAAGAATGGAATCAAAGGAAATATGAGATTGGACTTAATAAAAATAGACTAAAAGGTTTTGCACTACTGTTTTACCTAACGTTTGCTTGCAAATCACAGGGACACAAATGGCACCTGCAAAGGTAGGTTTCTTACTTTTTCTGAGATGATAAAATTATACCTGCATAGCAGAAATTGACATTCCAGAAGTCTGTAAATGATATTTTCTCTTTAGCACAGGAAGACTAGAAGATGATTATCCATGAATTTATTTGACATAAATATGATAAGCTCTCTCATCTATTGACATATAACATAGTCTATAAAACTGCCCGAGGTAAGACATAAACATCATTCTAGCCTCTTTTCTTCCTTATATTCCTGCTATCCGAACAAACTTCCATTTATAATCCCACATATTAAGATCCTTTCCCTTACTTTTACAAATCTAAATAACTAGAATCTCTAGTAACACAACTGATGAGTGAACAAATAAAGCACGAATGTGGTCTGGCTATGATCCGATTGTTAAAGCCACAATCTTATTATCTAGACAAATATGGTACTTCCTTGTACGGGATGAACAAACTCAGGCTGCTCTTACAAAAACAGCGAAATAGAGGACAGGATGGTGCAGGTCTTGCGACCATAAAATTAGACATGCCTCCTGGTCATAGATATATAAGCCGGAAAAGATCTGCATCAGGCGCTTACATAAAAGATCTCTTCGAAGCAGTTTATAGCCACTTTAACGAACTGAGTGATGAGCAGATGAATGATCCTGACTGGTTAAAAATGAATATGCCATACACAGGAGAATTATTACTAGGTCATCTTAGATACGGAACGCATAGTGTGAATACTATAGAGACCTGCCACCCATTCTTAAGACAAAACAACTGGATTACTAGAAATCTAGTTCTTGCTGGGAATTTTAACATGACGAATGTCACGGAGCTTTTCCAAGAGTTAGTGGATGTGGGACAGCACCCTAAAGAAAAATCAGATACGGTAACAGTACTTGAAAAGATCGGTCATTTTCTAGATGCGGAAGTAGAGCGATTATTTCACTGGTTCAAGCCAGAAGGCTATACGAACGAGGAGATTACTATGCTTATCGCTGAACACTTAGATATACAGAGATTACTCCAGAGAGCTTGTAGAAAATTTGATGGTGGATATGTAATGGCTGGAATGATAGGTCATGGAGATGCGTTTGTTCTGAGAGATCCGTCAGGCATAAGACCTGCCTTCTATTACCAAGATGATGAGATCGTTGCGGTCGCATCAGAGAGACCGGCTATACAGACTGCCCTTAACGTAGGATTTACAGAAGTAAAGGAACTCAAAAGAGGACATGCCCTCATCATAAAGAAAAATGGTAAGGTTACTGAAGAACTTGTAAAAGAACAATTGCCTAGAAAAGCCTGTTCGTTCGAAAGAATATATTTTTCGAGAGGTACAGATAGAGATATCTATCTAGAAAGGAAAAAACTAGGAGAATTACTAGCCCCTAAGATTCTCAAAGAAGTAAAGTACGATTTCAGAAAAACAGTATTTTCTTTTATTCCTAATACCGCTGAGGTAGCCTTTTACGGTATGATGGATGGTATACACAAGGAACTTAATAAGATTAAAATAGGCCAGATCCACGCCCTAGGCAAAAATGCTACGCCGAAAGATATACAAGAAATTCTCAGTATTTCTCCTAGAATGGAAAAACTAGCAGTTAAAGATGCTAAGATGAGAACCTTCATAGCAGATGATACAACTAGAGGTGAAATGGTTTCTCACGTTTATGATGTAACCTATGGCATCGTCAAAAACGAAATAGACACCCTAGTAGTAATAGACGACAGTATCGTCAGAGGGACTACGCTGAGAGATAGCATTTTGTTCAACCTATCACGACTCAAGCCAAAGAAAATTATAGTCGTTTCTTCTGCACCGCAGATTAGATTTCCAGATTGTTACGGTATAGATATGTCTAAGGTAAAACAGTTTGTCGCATTCAGGGCAATGGTCAAATTACTGGAAAGAGATGGGAAGGAAAATCTACTAAGAGATACCTATGCTAAATGTAAAGCTCAGCTAGAACTGCCTATGGAGGAAATGACAAATCCACTGAAAGACCTCTATGCACTTTACACCCAGGAAGAGGTATCAGATATGATATGTCAAATTGTAAAACCGAAAAATTTCAAACCCGAACTGAAAGTAATCTATCAGACGATAGAAAATCTACACGATGCTTGTCCTCATAATAATGGCGACTGGTATTTTTCTGGAAACTACCCTACTCCTGGAGGAAATAGAGTTGTAAATATTGCATTTGTTAATTTCATGGAAAAAAAGGATTTGAGAGCTTACGCTTAGTATTACTATACGCTTTAGCGTTAATTATTTCTGGGAAATACTGCTTAAAAAAACATAGCCCGTTCCTTTTGTGGGATGCGGGATGCCCAGCATGGGCAGCCTAGCAGTTGAAGGAACAAGCTTTTTTGCTACCCTCCTTGTCGCGGTTCATTTCCTGATCGACTATTGTGACGACCAACCTGCTTTTAACACGGACTGTTTTACCAGATTATATCTGTATACTTATGAAATTGTTCCAAAAATCTCACATGGCATAACTAGTACACATACTCACCAGAATAATTAAAATACCGAAATAATTGCTAATTAGGCTTTTATATATTATAAAAATCTTTAATTTTATACTCAAATCAATATTTACATGAGCAGAATTTTTAAAATAGTCTTCTATGCATTCCTTTTGGTATTTCTCTATCTCTGGATAAGCACCGTGTACAAATCATGTGGCGATAAGCCTACAACAGATGAGTCCTCCGAACAAGTGATGATGGATGATGAAGAAAATCAGGTAATCGAAAATTTCCAGGATCTTACAGGGGAAGCCGATGATGATGAGTTCGAAGGAGGTGATAACAATACCGCAAGTGTTAGTAATAACACTTCTGGCAGCCTAGATGAGGCACTAGATCAGGACTACTCAGAAGACCTTACTCAAGAAGTAAAATCAGAACCAGTAGTCGCTCAACGAAAACCGACTCCTAAACCGAAACCACAAAGTACATATACCGCGCCTAGAAACACCTCCTCTTCTTACAAAGTCGGTGATTATCTTATTGTGGCAGGAAGCTATTCTATAGCCTCTAATGCTGACAAGATGGTTTCTAAGCTGAGGAAAATGGGATATGATAATGCAGAAACGGTACAGTTCGACGAATCACAGTTTAGCTCAGTAGTTGCTTCTAGACACAGCAATTACGATGCAGCTATAAACGCATCCAATAGCCTAAAATCTAGAGGTGTAGATTGCTACGTACATCGTAAAAAATAATCTTATGTGCGGTAGATCTTCTCTTACTAAGACAGAAAAACAACTAGAAGAAAGATTCGGTGCTACTTTCTATTCCGAGGATCTAGAGCTGTACAACCCGCTCCCAAATTATAATGTCGCTCCTTCTCATCATCATCCTGTAATAACGAATATGGAGCAGGACCATTTTCAACCCTTCCGCTGGGGACTGATACCTTTCTGGGCAAAAGATATGAAGGTCGGCTACAAGATGATCAATGCTCGTGTAGAAACTATCTTCGAAAAAAACAGCTTCAAAAAAGCGATAGAAACTCAACGCTGTATCGTTCCCTTTGACGGATTCTACGAATGGAAAAAAGAGAAAGACGGAAGCAAAACGCCCTACAGAATACAAGTAAAAGATATAGATATATTCTCCGTTGCTGGGATATGGGAAAGATGGAAATCTCCTGAAGGGAAAGAGATCTATAGTTTTACGCTGATTACCCAAGAGGCCGATGATTTCATGAAATCTATCCACGATAGGATGCCAGCAATTCTTACCCCTGCCTCAGAAAAGTTATGGATACAAAATGACCTTCCTGCTAGAGATCTAGTGCAACAACTTATCCTTCCACTTACCGATCACGAATTAGTGGCCTATCCTGTTTCTAGCAAGGTCGGAAATGTCAGAAATAATGATGCAAGCTTAATCGAACCAGTAATATTGTCAAGTCCAACACTTAAGGACAAAATACCTAATAAGGATATTAATAGACACACCTTGTTTGATTAAGCAGGTCTAAGATTTATAATCTTAAATCTTTTGACTTTTAAAAGTGAAAAAAAAATTGCTGAATTTCACCAAAGGAAAATATGATAAAGTTTTATATCTTTATTTTATACTATAATCATTCTCTGTTCTATAATTTGTCTGTAAAACAACCCATTTTCTATGAAGAATTTACTTTTTCTAATTCCACTGTTTATTTCAAGTTTAATAACTGCTCAAGGCGAGTATAATGATGCTTTAAGAGTACTGGATTTTAATACTTTATCCAATCCAGCAAGTGGTGTTAATAAACTATATTATTCTTCAGATGTATTTTATTTCAATAAAAACGGTATAATGCATGCCATTAAAGGGAATCAAAGAGTTTCTTTTAACTTTCCTGCTTCTGGAACTATTAATATTATTGGAACAAATGAAAAAGGATTATTAGTAGATTGGTCAAATCAACAAGAGATTCAAAAAATATACTTCATAGACAATGAAAATCTTGATACGACAACAATTTATTCTGGTCCTGAATTATTAAAACAAGAATTCATTAGTGGTGATATTTATGGATTAACTGATGATTATAAACTTTACCATTTTGATGGAAAAGAACTAACCACAAATTTCGTAGAAAATTTATTTAATGAAGAAAATTCAAGTTCCTTTAACTTTCTTTATCAGGTAGATAATTCTGTTTATATTAAAACAAAAGATAACTTATTTATCAGTGATGGTACTGATGAAGGTTCCCTTAAATTAGTTGATTTCCCCCCTTTTATATTTTCTCCTTTAATCCAATCAAAAGGTCTCGTATATTTTAGAATAAATAATAATTATTGGAGAACAGATGGTACAATCGAAGGGACATTTTCATTAACAAGCGCATTAGATTTGGATTCTTCCTATAATGGTTTTCAAACACTATCTCCTACAGATTATGGTATTTTATTTATAGCCCACACCCAAGATAACGGTACACAATTATATGCCTCAGATGGAACTATAGAGAATACTAAAAGCTTTTATCATCTTTCTGATGATGTAGAGGGAAGTTTTGATCAAGCTCCTTTATTATTAGAAGATAAAGCTCCTTATATTTTTTCTTTTAATGATACAACATGGATAAGTGACGGTACAGAACAAGGAACAAGTAAGATTTATGATAAATGTTGCATTAGCCATGTCTTAACTGAGTACGAAAGATTAAATTCGGGAATACATATTTTTAGCGGAGAATTAATTGAATTTAATTCTTTAGATAACACGCTATACAGCTATAATGCTACCACAAAAGAATTTAAGACTCTACCTCCATTCTCCGAAAATTCTAGAATTAGTCAAAACCCAACTAAAACTGACTCGCTTATATTCTTCTCCCAATCAGATTATTGGAATTGGAATATAGAATACTTATGGGTAACTGACGGTACAATTGAGGGAACATTAAAATTAGATTCCATTGGACATAGACAGTGCGTTATTAATAATAAATTGTTATACACCAATTCAAAAGATGGCTTAGGACGCGAACTATTTTACTCTGATGGCACTTTAGAAAACACCGGGTTACTTGCTGATATAAACCCTGGCTCAATTAGTTCAAATCCAAGAGCTTTCATCTGTGTTGATGACATTGCTTATTTCATTGCAACTGATCCTATTGTAGGAGATGCTATTTTTAAGACAGATGGAACGCCAGAAGGAACAGAATTAATAATAGATTTAGATCTAAGTACAAAGTCTTCAAATATTAGGGATCTAAATACTGCTGCTGGCAAATTATTCTTTAATCTTGAAAATTCACTATGGTCTAGTGATGGCAGTATCGAAGGATCAAATGACCTACATGTAAAAAGTGAATATTTTATTCCTAGAGCTGAAATAGGAAGTAAAATGTTTTTTATATCTGAAAATAAACTTTGGGTAACAAGTGGTAATTTATCCGATACAAAAGAACTAACACCGAACATTTCTGAAAATCTGTATTTTACAAATTTTGTTCGAGTTGATGACATCCTTTGGTTCTTTTATGATGACGGCACAAACGGGATGGAATTATATCAGACAGACGGGACGCTAGAAGGAACTAAAATGGTATTCGAAAGTAAGCCAGGATCAGAAACAATTTTTGATCTAAATCCTGCAACAGTCGCATATGCAGATGGCAAAATATTCTTTATTAACAATGATCCTCAAACAGGAGAAGAGCTATGGGTAAGTGATGGAACACTTACGAATACAAGGTTAGTATTAGATATTCATTCCGAACCATTCTTTTCTTTTCCACTTAGTCTGAAGGCGTGGAAGAACAAAGTTGTTTTTGCTGCTGACAGTGAATTTCCAACGCCTACTCAATATTGGATAAGTGATGGAACAGCTGAAGGCACTATACCCTTAATAGAACTTACAGATGTAATTTCAGATGAAGATCCCATCTCAATTGGAGAATTATTATTTGTCAATACAGGAGAAGGAATACTAAGAACAGATGGTACTCCAGATAACTCTTCCTTTGTTGGTTATTATGATGATTTTTACAATATGACTAAGTTAAATGATAAAATATTATTTACGGATGTGACAAAAAATGAGCCTTGGATATCTGATGGGACAGATATAGGAACCTTTATGCTAAAAGACATAAATCCTGGAGAATATGAAGGATCTAATCCATACGAATATACAGTTATAGGAAATCAGGCTTATTTTACTGCCGAAGATGCTAATTCTAGACAATTCTGGAAGACAGATGGCACCTCAGAAAATACTGTACAGATTACTAATTTTGAAAATGCTGAATTAAGGGATTTTGAAATTTCTGTTCCTTACCAAGGAAATCTATTTTTCATTGCAGATAGCGATTCATACGGCACAGAACTTTTCTACCTAGATCTAGAAAACAATGTTGCATTATCAGGTTTTGTTTACCAAGACAATAATGAAAATGGTATTAGAGATACAGATGAAAATGGCATACCTGGAATCGCCGTAATCACAGAATATGACAATCAAGAATTAGTCAGCTTTTCTAATGAGGAAGGTCGATTTGAATTTTATAATATATTAGGAAATGTAAGTATATCATCTGATCCGAATTCATGTTTCATACAAACTTCAGATCCGGAGTTCTATAATGTTAATACTAGTGACCCCACTATTGACATTTCTTTTGGGTTTAAAGTCTCAGATGATATGAAATCCATGAAACCTATTTTAGCTAGTGCTCCTACGCGCTGTAATTTTTTAGTGCCTTTCTGGATTACAATAATTAATAGTGGATGTCTAGAGACGGCTGGACGTGTTACTATGAATATAGATGAACTTACAAATTTTAGCTATTCAGATATATCGCCTACTGAGATGAATGGAGAATCTATAGTATGGGAAATACCAGAAATTAACAATAATGAAACTTATAAGATACAAGTCTTCTTGAATATGCCTGATGAAACTTTTGTAGATGAAGAAATCAAATTCAATTTAAAAACTGAATTTTTAGAAGCAAGCGGAGAGTATACATTTTCATCAGAAGTAGATTACAATGCGACAATACGATGTGCTATAGATCCTAATGACAAACTTGTCAATGTAGATAAAATAGAACAGGAAGAATATGCACTTATTGATGCTCCGCTTATCTATACTGTGAGATTTCAAAACACTGGCAATGATACAGCTTTTACGGTACGAATAGAAGATAAAATTTCTGAAGATCTAGATATACGTACGATTAGACCCTTAGCAGGAAGTCATCCTTATAATTTCTTTGTAAATTCTGATAGAACACTTGAAGTTATATTTGAAAATATTATGCTTCCAGATAGTACAACTAACAATCTAGAAAGCCAGGGTTTTATATCTTTTGAAATCTACCCCTTGGCTGAGATCGAGGAATTCACAGATATAGAAAACACAGCTTATATTTACTTTGATTTCAACGCACCTATCATAACAAATACTGTGAATAATACTTTAGTCGAATCCTTTGACCATGACGAGGACGAATTTCCCATATGGGAAGACTGTGATGACTTTGACCCTAATGTCAATCCAGATGCAGAAGAAATTTCAGGTAATGGTATAGACGATAATTGTGATGGTTTATCTTTTTCTGAAGATGTTTTCTTTAAAAACCTAAATCTTTTCCCTAACCCTACAATGGACAAATTAAGTATCACTCATCCAAGAGTAAACCAATTCAACTTTAAGATTTGGAGTACGACGGGTCAATTAATGTTAGAAACTGATAATCGAAATATAAATCTATCAGTTTTCGAAAATGGAATCTACATCTTAGAGATAGAAGCTAAAGATACCCGAAAGAAAATATTCAAGCAGATCATAAAAATATAGTTAGAAAGAATTATAGAATAGGCGATTTGACAAAATCGCTTTAAAGAAAACATGGTACTACATTATATGTTATCTCATATTTTTTCAGTAACCAGTGGAACAAGTGCAATAATGAACGTTATCTGTGTCATTCTATTTTATACATATTTACAAGAAGACGATCTATTTGATATTAAGTCGTAGAGACTGCCTCATAATATAAATTTGATTTCTATATTAAGTGATCAAACAAACAGCGTCATGAGAATTAGCACATTTTTCCTATTAGTAATTATTTTGAGTGCCTGCAGCGCTCGTAAGAGAATTGTAGCCATGGAACATGCCAACACACTAAAAGAAGGTGTACTCCTTGTAAGATTACAAACCAATTCTAAGCAAAAAGAAATCATCAACAAATATGCTAGCGAAAAGAAAAAGAAAGAACTAGAAGAAAAGTTATCTATTAACAACGAAGACCTTATAGATGGCTTTACAGAATTTTTTGATTTCTGCGATGTATACTTTTTTAATTCTGATGATGCCAGAGAAGTAGCCAAGGGAAATTTTTCTAAGGTATTTTCTGCTGATGGCGGGAGTTTTTATGATGATGATTTTTCTGGAGATTTCTTGATTGCTGGGATAGGAAATAGACAGTACGACACCTATTACACCAGAGAGTATTTATCTATCGTTATTACAGATACGCTTTTTACTCAGTTAGAAAAACCTACTCAAAAAAAAAAAGGGTTGTTCCAACTAATGCAGAACAACCCCTTTTAATATCGAAAACAACTGTTCTAATTCACCTTAAATCTTATTGCGTGAGAAGATGATTCTGCCACAATTCTAGCAAAATATATCCCTGCTGTCCATTTAGAAACATTAACTGATATTATTTCATCAGAAGCATCTAAGTTAATTCTTCTTATGCTTTTACCATTGACATTATATAGTTCTACTGCATGGAAATATTTTACATTTTCTGACAATTGAATATTTATTACATCACTGGTAGGATTAGGAAATACCTTGATCTGGTTTATCCATGCTTGGTCAAAGGTAGCTGTAGATAACTCAACGATAAACTCGTAAGTTTCTGTACATCCTAGTCCATCTGTTACTGTAACGGTATGAGTACCGTCTGTTAATTCAGTTGCGGTAATTCCTGTATCACCATTATCCCACACTATGTCAAAAGGACCTACGCCGCTCGTAATCATTATAGTCGCTTCTCCTGCAGGTGTCGTTGTAATATCCTGCTCATAAGCTACATTATCTTGTAATTCGATAGAGTGCGTGCTTTTACATCCATTAGAAGGAGTCGTTTCTAAAACATAGGTACCTGCCTCAGAAACAAATGGCGATACTTCTGAAGAACTAAATCCATTAGGTCCCGTCCAAGAAATATTTAAATCCGCCGAACTTCCTTCCGCTACGATTTGTCTTGTACCTGCATCACAATTTACATCTCCTAAACTTAGCTGTATATCTGGTTGGGCTGTATCATCTTCTACGAGAACAGTCTGTGTAATCGTACATCCATTAGTAGCTTCCACTGTCAAAATATAAGTACCAGGCATAGATACGGTAGGATTCATTTCGTCAGATGAAAATCCATTAGGTCCTGTCCAGCTCAAGGTTACATTTGCTGTAGTAGAAGAACCCATCATCTGTACCAAATCATTATTACAATCTATTGTGCCACCTACTCCAGTAATTTGCGGCAGGGACTCGTCTACTTGCACTTCCGCTGTAGAAGAACTTGTACAGCCATTAAGAGCTGTAACTGTAAGGGTATAGGTTCCTGGATCAGTAGCTGGAGGATTCTGTAGAATAGAGGTGAAGCCATTGGGACCTACCCATAAGTAGCTTACATCCGCTGTAGTAGAATTCCCCATGAGTTGAGTTTGAGTGGACATACAATCTATTACGCCGCCAACTGCAGAGGCATTAGGAGCTGAAAAATCTCCTGTTACCATAATCGTAGTTGTAGCCGTACAGCCATTACTTGCTGTTATTTCTAAGGTATACATTCCTACTTCTGACACCGTAGGATCCTCATCTGTAGAACTAAATCCATCAGGACCTGTCCATGAGAAACCAACTGCATCTGCTGAAGGCGCAGTCATAATCTGTGTCGTCATAACTCCACAGCTAAGCATACCAGCTGTTGCTGTTGCACTAGGCATTGCTGTATCGTCTATTACTTCTACAGAAGCTGCCGCTAAACATCCATTAGGTGCGGTAACAACAACAGCGTATGTACCTGTAGCAGAAACTGTAGGATTCTGGACGGAACTCATAAATCCTGCTGGACCGGTCCATGCATAACTTACACCTGTTACACTAGAATTACTCATCAATTCTACAGAGGTCACTGCACAACTTATCGTTCCTCCCTCGGCTGTAATATCTGGCACATCTGTATTAGCTGTTACCGCTGCAGTTGCAGTAGCAGCACAACCATTGGCATCCGTTACGGTAAGGGTATAAGTTCCTACCTCTGATACTAGAGGATCTTGATCATTACTTGTAAATCCTCCAGGACCTGTCCATGAAAAATCCACATTCGCCGTAGCAGAATTTCCTGTTAACTGAACATCGTTACCCGAACAATCTAGTTCAGCGCCTATTGCTGATGCGTTAGGAGCTGTACCAAAAAACACATCTATATCATCTGCTTCGCAGCAACCATTATTAGATATGACATCTACTGAATACGTACCTGTACTAAAAACTGAAATCATCTGAGTTGTCTCTCCTGTAGACCATACGAACGAACTTCCTGCACCTGCATCTAGTAACACACTAGACTCATCACAAACTGCTAAATCTGGACCTAGGTCTACTTCGAAATCATTTTCTATAAATAAGGTCCATGTTGCAGTACTGATATTTCCATTACCATCATCGATCGTGTAGGTATATATTTTTTCTTCTTGTAAGGTTCCGTTTTGACAATTTCCAAAAATACTATTCTCTGTAATCATAATGTCTCCTGAGATATCTCCTGCACATTGGTCTGCTGCGGTAAGTACTGGAGGAGCTGGTGCTACATCGTTACAAAATATAGTTACATTATTTGGTACTGGTGAGAGTATTGGCGCTTCGTTATCTACTACAGTAACTATAGTCTCACAAGTAGACACATTCCCATTTTCATCGGTTGCTGTATAGGTATATATATTTTCTCCTGCAGGTAAGGTCAATGTTTCTACAAGACCAGGAACAGCATTCATGGCATTATATATTACTGTACCATTTGCATCGACTAGGTCTATGGTATAACTCGTTAAAGCATCACAGTCGTCAATTGGAGTTGGGTCTGTCATGGTCACATCAGCTGAACAAGTACCTGGCGCTACATCTACAGAAAAATCAGGCACACAAGTGAGATCTGGTGCCGCCCCACCGATAGCAGACTGCGACTCACAACCAGTAGCGTTTCCAGAAATACTGATGGTTCCCGTAGTTACATCGATAAGAGGCAAAGCCCAGCAGCAATCTGCTAAACTAGAATTATTTATTAAATAAAAATCTCCACCTATAGATCCTAAATTAGAAAAAGCCGTAACAGATGACAGATTAGTCATGTCCTCGATAGTAAAATTACCACCTACAGAAGGCAATCCAGAAAATCCACTTAGTTGAGTATCTAATCCACCCTGAATGGATAAACTACCATTAATTGATATTATGTTATTGTACTCAGGATAATCGCTTATCGCACTATTATAATTAAGAAGAAAATTTCCCGATACATTTGTAACACTTGGAAATGTTGGCATATTTGTTAATGATACATTAGCTTGAAAATGCAATGTGTGTACATCTGACAAATTATCAAAATCATTGACTGATACTAAATTTGAATTATTTTCAATAAATAGTGAACCAAGTCCATCTATATTTGTCAAGTTGTCAAAGTCCTTTATTTCAGTTAGATTATTGTTTTCTCTCACCCAAAATATAGGGTTGTTATCCGTCAATGTGGTCAATGAACCAAATCCTTGTAGAACAGCTAAATTGTCATTTTGATCGACACGTATTGATCCTACAGAGGTCAAAGTAGGAATCCCAATCCATGAAGCTAAAGCATCATTGTTTTCTAATATTAAACTACCACCTATGGTTTGGAGAGCATCTAAAAAAAGGCCGTTCAAATTAATTAAGGAGGCATTATCCTTCAATATTAAATTACCACCGATAGAAGTAGTCGTATTAAAACTTTGAACTAAAATCATCGAAGCATTATTTTCAATTATTACAGATCCTCCGATATCCTGAACTAAAAATAAATAATTAATATCGGCTGTGTTCGGATTGTTTCTAAAGATAAAGCTCCCTCCAATTTCCGTTAACGAAAATGTCCATGGTACTGGTGCATTTATTCCCACATTATCTTCCTGTATGAAATCTCCTTGTATCTCGACAATCCCATCCAGTCCACCAAGATTGGAAAGATTATCACAGTTTCTTACGATAAGATCTCCAGTGACAATAGCATTATTTGCCGGAGTCATACCATTAACATAAATAGGCTCGAGATCTACAATATTATCGACGCCGTCATTATCGTCTTCAATAATCAGCGTACCGGTAAAGGAGGTACAGGTAAATGCATTTACTTGAGCCTGAGTACT
>ENA-ORXT01003616-ORXT01003616.1-marine-metagenome-genome-assembly--contig:-NODE-3616-length-16828-cov-6.741568_pt1 | contig 16828 bp, 12 predicted proteins | sample MGYA00237868_ERZ511482 | MGnify/ENA metagenome assembly ERZ511482 | reverse complement strand
ATATTTTGTTTGTCCAAACTTGAAGATATTTCAGCACTCAGCAATGTTAGATCAAATGCGATGGAATATGTTGAGGTATTCCATAATCCTTTACTGACAGACTGTGATTATCGATTTATGTGTGAGTTTATGTTTCTTAATCCTGATGCTCCCAACATTGTCCGTGAAAATGGAGTAGGCTGTGAAAAGGAGGCAGATATTGAGTGCAACCTTTTTGATATAAATGGAACCGTCTTTTTTGATGCCAATGAGAATGGTGTCCAAGATCTGGATGAGTTTGGAATCCCAAACATCAATTTGTTTTACGACGAAGGCAAGGTATTGACAAATGCAAATGGAAAATATCAAATTATTTATAATGTTGGTGAAGCATTCAACATTGAAATACAGGATAATCCCGATTGGCGTTTGACGACTGTAAATAATATTTATACAGGTGTCCTGGATTCATTGACAAGTTTAGAAGTGTATGATTTTGGTTTGTCTCCAAATTTTTCTGAACACAAGGCTACATTAAATGTTACTTCAAATAATATTAGGTGCAGTGAGTCAGGTAAGTATTTTATCAAAGTTCAAAACATTGGAACATTTGTCGAATCTGGTGAAATAAGATTCAATTATGATCCAAATGTAATTTACGAATCAAGTGATCAAGAGCCACTTTCTCATGACAATGTAAACAAGGTCCTAACTTGGTCTTTTGATAATTTGAATCCTTTCCAAACGATAGAGATAGAATTACAAATGCTCATGCCGGGATTGGATTTCTCCGGAAATACACTTAATGCTAAAATAGAATATTGGATCACAGAGGGAACAGATGACCTGCTTCTTACATCCTATAATTATGAAAGGACATTAGGCTGTGCTTACGATCCGAATGATAAACAAATTTTTCCAGCCGGGGTAAGTTCTGAGGCATATTTATTAACTGCAGAACCTGCGGTGTATACCATTAGATTTCAGAATACAGGAAATGATTTTGCAAGAGATGTCACTTTGGTCGATAATTTGCCAGCCGAAGTTGATCTTGAAAGTTTTAATATTGTCAATACCAGTCATGATGTCTATACCTCCATTCGTGATCGAGAAGTCACCTTCTTTTTTGATGATATTTATCTGATAGATAGTTTGACGAATGCAGAACTCAGCCAAGGCTTTGTAAGTTTTGAAGTAATGTTTGATCAAGAAACACCTGACTTCACGGTGATTGAAAATGAAGCAGAAATCTATTTTGATTTCAATCCGGCCATTGTCACAAATACAGTAAGAAATACAATAGTAGAGATGTATCCAATTCTTTCAACGGATACACCTACAGAAAAACCGTTTGTCATTTATCCCAATCCAACGGATCACTCTGTTTTCTTTGCCACCCAGCAGCGAGGTAATCTGGTTATTTATAATTTGTCTATGAAGCAGGTAGCTGGGCATGAAATCATTGAGTCCAATACCAAGCTTGATTTATCACAATTGACAAGTGGGGTTTATTACCTGATGTTTACCACGGAGGACGGAGAAGTGTTTAATGAAAAGTTGGTCAAGTATTAAAACAAAATAGTAAACATTCAAAATTTTGTTTTTATCAATTCCGTAAATGACTCAGAGGGGGCTAATAATTGCTAAAATTGACGAGGTATAACTAAGGTACAAACTCAATCAAAAATAAAAAGATAGTAATTAAAACTAAATCCAAACTTAAAAGTAGGAAAGCTCATCTATTATTAGAGATGTTTAGATTCACCTATAGTTGGTATGTATAGGATCAAAGTAAAATGATCGAGAACCAAACTAATTATGACTTAAGGAAACTCTTTCTCTAGTTTTGCAAATTCATATGCGCTCATAACCGTAATTCATCCGAAATTTAAGCTCTATGATTTTAATTCTTTAGGAATTAATCGAAATTGTACCTTCACTTTCAATTTTGGTTTCCAGGTCTGTTAATCTTTATTAATGTTTAGGTACCTCAAATGTAAAAAATGAAATACTCATTCCTAAGTCTACTAATCATACTTGCCTGCTCCTCTTGCGATATGCAACCGGACATTGTCCCAAGCGTCCCTGGTTTGTTACGCGCCAATTACGAATTGTTACCGGAAGAACAGATAAGTATGTCTACAGATAGCAGTGTGTATGCAGCCTACGCGAGCCCGACAGACCGATACGCCCATGCAGTTTTGGGAGACGGGATAGAAGCCGGTCAATTGGTCGTTGTCGTGGATGAAACTTTTTATGATCTTAGCCTGGGTCAAGAATATGTGTTTGAAGATATCCGCCCGAGGTTGTATGATGTCGATGGGGATGGCGACTTGGAAATTATTACAATTCGGTCCAATGTGGATCTGGGAGCTGGTATTGTGATTTATGAAATCAGGGACAACGAGCTGTTTGAATATGCCTTTGTTCCAGAAATCGGAAATTCCAACAAATGGTTAAATTTGGTAACGATCAATGATTTAGATAATGATGGGATTGTTGAATTGGTATGGGTGGAAACACCACACATCGGCGGCATTCTAAAAGTTGCCAAAATTGAACGCGGAACATTATTGCCAATATCTGAGATGACCTTGTTTAAGAATCACGCCATCGGTGAGCGCAATCTCTGTCTTTCTGTGGTGACGGAATTATCCGCAGAAAAAAACTTCTTTTTGCCGACACATGCAGGAGATGAAATCGCTCGTGTGAAATTTGAAAACAACGAATTGAAGGTGCTCGATTACTTTGATCAAGTCATTGATTTCTCACAAGTCTTAAGTTCGCAATTTGATTTCACCAATCTTATAGAAGAGGCAGAGGATAATTGCATTTTTGTGGAGTAGATGGAATTTGATATTAATCTTAGCTCTAAGACTAAAAGACCGACGAGAATTGTCACAGTTCCTCAATTTGTAAGTTATAAAAATGATAGGTCGCATAACTTATTTATTTTGCGTTCAATTTTTAAGCATTTAATATTCTATCATAATATCTTAAGTATTAATGCTTCTTTGATTTATCGTAGAAGAGGAGGATTGATTTTAGCTTTTGTCCAATAATTAAGAGGAGTTGCTTTTCGTTTCTCCACGCTACTTAAAATTGTGATGAGCTACGCTCAATAAACTTTGGGTCCTAGATTCCATGGTTTTTCTTTCGCTTTATCTTGTCACAGATTCTGCATCTGCAAGTTATATACAGGATAGGTCGCTTAACTTATCTGCTTTGCGACCAATTTTCAACCATTTAATATTCTATCATGATAGCTTATGTATTAATGCTTCTTGGATTTATCGGAGAAGAAGATGATGGTATCTAGGTTGTAACCTAGAATCTGGAGGAGTTTCATTTTGCAACTCCTCTTTTCATAATATTTCACAGGAAAATTTAGCTTCGTACCTCGTATGCTAGACGACTTAATTTGAGTTAATATTTAAAATGAATGGTCAGCGCAATAAATATGATTAATTTAAGTGAAGCTTAATATCACTTGGTTATGAACACCTGCAAATTTTTTTTAGTCCTCTTATTTCTATTTTTTTCCATCCATTTGATTGCTCAACCTTTGAATACGCTTAGCATTATAACTCCGGAAGAAATTGTTGGTGATTTTGGTATTCTAAAGGCAGATTTTGGACTTGAGATTATACAGGATGTGGCAGGAAATGTAGTTACAGCCATGGATGACATAAGTCCGATGAGTGATGCATGTACCGATATTGTCAATGATTTGTCTGGGAGCATTGTTTTGATTGATAGAGGGACTTGCGCCTTCGATGAAAAAGTATTTCATGCCCAAGAGCAAGGAGCCATCGCTGCAATAATTTGTAATAATTTACCTGGTGATTTATTAGAAATGCAAGGACAAGATTTTGAGTCAATGATTACCATCTATGCTGCTATGGCAGAAAAGGAGGCCTGTGATAGAATAAAGGTGGCACTTGAATCTGGAACCGTAGAAGGTATTTTGAGTTTCTCGGTACCGCCATGTGAAGTAAGCTATGATTCCACTTATGTCTGGGGTACAGGACCGGAAGGAACTTTCGAAAATGGTTTAGGGGATTGGGCGACGATAGGGATAAGTGATAAAAATCATATATTTCAATATGCACCGATGGGTGTTGGGCAAGGAGAACTGACTCCGAGTCTTCATCCTATAAAGTCTCCAACTGCATGTAATGGTGCAGCCATTATGGATTTTGATTTTCTTACGACCGATACTTTGAGTGTGCTTTTATCGGAATTAGATTCTTTGCCAAAATATACTGCTGCATTGATTTCTCCCAGAATAGATTTATCTACCGTTAGGAATTCTATTGTTGAATTTTATTATTTCTATGCGCCTATAATCGGCAAGATGACTTTTTCCTATTCTATAGATGATGGTGAAACCTGGATGGATGAAATGGAATTGAGCCCTACCACCGATATATTTTTACCCATCCCTTTTACTGCACATATAAATCTTTCGATTCCATTGTTGGACGAAGAAGAAAATGTCCGATTGAAATTTGATGCACACCAATGTGACTTTTATGTCTTCACCTTAGACGATGTGGCAATTAAAGGAGAACGATTTGAAACCACAATTGTCACCTCAGATTATTTTCAGGACTCTGAGTTTAAAGTGTTTCCTAATCCTACCAGAAATAATTTGCAAGTGCAGTTTAATCAAGGTTTAAATGCAGAGAATCTGCTTGTGCAAATGTATGATTCACAAGGAAGAAAGGTCTACTCTAAAAATCTCAACATCGGAAAAAATCGAACCTTGCAAATAGAAACTTCCAATCTTCCTACTGGTATATATCACTTGATGGTAGAGTCAAAAGAGCAAATTTATAAAACAAGTATTTCTGTGAAATAATTGCATAGTTTAAATGACTTCGTGTAAAAGGCTTTATAGCAGAATCTGTTTGAACCAGAATCGCAGAATATTGAATTTTCTTGATTTTCTATGGTCCATTTCTATCAAACCATCTTCTTTTAATTTTGTGACTGCCTGATTAAATAGTCATTAGATTCAACGTATAAATAGGATGGCTTAATACTCATAAATTAGTTGCCCTATCATAAGTACCATCAATCCTCAAGTACCATCAATCCTCCCAAAAACTAAGAGGTGGATCATTGTAACCATCACTTAAATCAAAGTTTACACGATGAAGGAATTTACTTGAAAATTATAACCACATTGAATTCTAGCTCCCATCCATTAGAGGAATCTAATCACATTTTTCACTGGCATTCAACCCCTGACATAATATGTCATCCATAGTTCGTAAATTCGCCAACGAAAAGAAGCAAAAAGGAATGAACCATCTCTCACGACTCCTCTCTATCCTGACCATTCTTAAGTCAAGAAGGATCGTAACTGGGAATGAACTGGCGGATAAATTTGACGTAAGTCTGCGAACGATTTATAGGGATATAAGGAAACTCGAAGGCTCCGGAGTTCCTGTAGTCACGCTCGAAGGTAGAGGTTATACAATCATGGAGGGTTACACCGTACAACCAATCATGTTTGATGAAGAAGAAGTGAACGCATTGGTGACAGCCGAGCAATTAATCGCCAAAACAAATGATGATTCCTTGATTTCAAATTTCGAACGTACACTGACTAAAATAAAATCTGTCTTTAAAGGCTCCCTACAAGTGAAAGGGGAAATCTTAAAAGATAAGATGTTAATACTGAAACCGAATATTCCAGCTGAAAAGACAGATTCACTTTCTTCTATCCAAACGGCGATCGTAAACTTCAGAGTGATGGAAATTAATTACGTGGCTAAGAGTGAGGAAAGTACCTTCCGGAAGGTGGAACCATCTGCTGTTTTCAGTTTTGATGAGCGTTGGATTCTCATCGCTTGGTGCCAATTGCGAGATGATTATCGGTCCTTCCGATTGGATCGGATAAAGAATTTTAAGGTGCTAGAACAAAAGTTTAAGGATAGAAATTTTGATTTAAGAAGCTATTTTCTGTCCTGCCCTGAAATTGATTTTCAGCCCTGACAGCTTCTGTCACCATGTTCTAGTAACTTTGAATTTATTATATTGAAGTGGCTTTAGTAAATGTTCAATAGAACAAGATCTACAAGTCTTAAATGAACAGAGAAATAAAACATTCATTAACAAAAAACGTAATATTTATGACAACCAAAGAAATAGCAAACAAGCTGGTTGAACATTGCCGATCTGGTAAATTTGAAAATGCTTACACTGAACTTTATTCACCGACTGCAGTCAGTATTGAAATGCCAGGTGTTGAAGGATTTCCAGAAAGAGTAGAAGGTATGGAAGCCATCGCGGAAAAAGGAAAGGCATGGCAGAGCATGGTCGAGGAATTTCACGGAATGGAGGTCAGTGATCCTATTGTAGCCGGTAATCATTTTTCAGTTTCCATGGTCATGGACATTACAATGAAGGGTAGGGAAAGATCTAAAGATCCTGAAATTGCCCTTTATAAAGTAGAAGAAGGAAAGATTGTTTCAGAGCAATTTTTCTACCCGATGTAGATAATAAATTAAATAGGCTGATATGTAAATATCGGCCTTTTTTAATCCCAACTCTATTTTTCTTACCTCGCTCCAATAATTCTATTCACAAACCTATTTTCAGTAAATCGATTCCTGATTTTTAAGAGGTAAGCCCCATTTGCGTAAGCACCCATGTTTATGAGATCGTTGTTTTCTCCTTTAAATTTTTGTACTACTTAAATGCTCATAGATACTTGGAGGAATGTAGATTAATGCCAATGGAAGATAAATTATTTTTGTCAAAATTTATGCCTAGTTTTAGAGCACTCTATATTTTACAATAAAAACTTGAATGATGATTAATACAGATCCAATGATTGCAGTTAGGGATGTTGTGAAAAGTTCTCAATGGTATCAAGAATTGTTTGATTGCAAAAGTATACACGGAGGAGATGCATTTGATATTTTAGTTGGAGACAATGAGGAGGTAATTCTTTGTTTGCACAAATGGGGTGAACATGAACATCCCACCATGATCAACCAAGCGCTGACAACTGGGAATGGTTTCTTGTTGTATTTTAGAACAAGTAACATGGAGACCATTCGGGCGAATGCAGAGAAGCACGGAATTATCATAGAAGCAGAGGTAGCCCTAAATCCAAATTCCAACGTAAGAGAATTTTCCGTTAAGGATTTAGATGGATATTATCTAACCATTGCAGAGTACCATACCTATGGTGCATGATTTTTTTAATAATGCGTCAACTATATGAAATTCCAACTATTCGGAAAAACAATCTTTCATCAAGAGGTCAATGAAGAATTTTTAGAAAGTAATAGTGACCCGTCGGATGTAGAAGATAATACTGAACTATTCTTTTTAAAAGCATCGACCAATAATGATATGCTGGCAGGTAATACTTTTAATGAATTAGATTGGAGAAATGTTGCTGTGAATTATTTTACACTCAACTTTCATTTAATGTTCATGTCAAATATCTTTGATATTTATAAAGAAAAAACTACAAATTATATATTAGGATTTGCAAAGAGTGAAGAGATTTTTATGATAAATCCTAAGGTGAAATTGTCTGACTCTCAAGGGTATTTTTTAATTGAAATGCAGATTTTACTTGAAGAATATGCTGAAGATAATTTGCATGAAATACCTGTGGGAAAATTAATTGGCGGGTTTATTCTTAAACTAATAAATGAAACTTCTGCAAAGTTTTTTGTTCTTAAGCTGTTGTCAAATTACGCCAGCTTCTTTCCAGAGGTGAACTACAATTTATTGTCTATTGGTCTAGGGATCAAGAAAACCTATCAAATTGAAATGCCACAATCCTTGATTGAAAAATTGTCAATTGATTATAGGAATATTTATAAAGACTGTATGCGACTTCAGCGAGAAGAGAAGTTATATAAGCAGTTTATGGATTTTATTAATAGATCAGTTCTAGCAAGGTTGGAGGATGGTTACGGGGTAGAACCAGAATTTGAAATTTAATACAATTATGAAAACATCTTTATTCATTGTTCTAATATTCTTAGTAGGCTGCTCTGATAATCGTCCGTCGATAAAGGGTCATTGGCATTTGTTACTCAATCAAGATGGAAGTCAATACCTTAAACTTGATATTGAGAATGATACAGTAGCACTATTGGAAGGAATACAAGTACGACCATCTTCTGTAAAGATCCATGAACAGATCAATGCAAAAACTAATTTATTCATCGATGCGCAGAAAATGATTTTATGGGATGGTATGATTAATGAGTATAAATATAATTTTAAGGCTGACACTTTAATTCTTATAGATGATAAATTAAAGGAGGTAAAATTTAAAGGTGTCAAAGAAATTGCTGAGTCCTGTAGTAGTGTAGATCACTTTTATGGCAGTTATTCTGTCAAGGTTGATTTACCTGTCATCGTAAATAAGGAGAAAATAGCTACGAAAGACTTTATTTGGCTAGATGTTATTTTGGGTAAAGATAAAATTACTAGTGAGGAAAAATTATTGATTGGTTGGCAGGAAAAATCTATGAAGCAACTTAATCTGGGCCTCGAAACTTTTAAGGCAAAGATTGCAAAGCGTGACCAAGATAAAATTAGAGTATTGCTTAATGTCGATAAAGGATTTGATCGATCCTTGTTGAATAGAGTAATTGCTGATCTTAAGCTTTTAGGATATAGAGATTTGTATCAACGCCTGACAAATGAAGATGGAGACTTGGTGATTGTGCATTTTGAATAAATTACCCGAGTAACTCGCTTAGAATATCTAAGTGATTGCATGTTCAAAAGTAAATTGATATTCATAGATAAATATTCTTAAGAGATGTGAATAAAGCGATGGATAATTATCTGGATATAAGGATTGGTGAATTTATCAAATAAGGAATAAAGCACACCTGAGTGTCCTTTATTCCTGATATTTTATTTAATCAATATTCGGTTGCGGTGTGGTCCTTAAATATGGTTTCACCACTTTATGACCTTTAGGAAATAATCCCGGAATTTCTTCATTGGTAATTGCTGGCGAAATCACAACATCATCTCCCTGTTTCCAGTTAGCCGGTGTGGCTACTTTATGGTTGGCAGTCAGTTGCAATGAATCGATGACTCGTACAAGCTCATCGAAGTTTCTTCCGGTCGATGCAGGGTAGGTAAGTGTCAACTTTACCTTCTTATCGTTACCAATCACAAAAACAGATCTGACCGTGAGATTGTTGTCTGCATTTGGGTGAATCATGTCATATAGGTTGGATACCTTCTTATCTTCATCTGCAATGATCGGAAAATTAACCTCCGTTCCTTGCGTTTCATTGATGTCTTTGACCCATCCCTTATGTGATTCTAATCCATCCACACTCAAGGCCGCTACCTTTACTTTCCTTTCGGCAAACTTCGATTTGTATTTAGCAACAGTGCCTAGTTCTGTTGTACATACAGGTGTGTAATCTGCCGGGTGTGAAAATAAAATTCCCCAATGATCACCTAGCCAGTTATGGAAATCAATTTCACCTTCGGTTGATTGTGCTTTAAAATTTGGAGCCTCATCTCCTAATCTAATTGTACTCATATTTAATGTATTTAATTTTGTTTTTAATATTTTGAATTAGAACTTGGAAAAGAATCATTGTCTATGACCAATGCCAATTCTTTCTATATTTATTTTCTTGCTCTCTTTTGGAGTTGAAGATTGTTTGGAATTTGTAAAAAAATATTCCTTGAGAACTTTACTGATTTTAGAGGTCTCTAGAAGAAATCCATCATGCCCATAACTTGTGTGGACCTCCGTATGAAAAGTATTTTTAATGTGCTTAGCCAAAAAATCTTGATCAGAAATAGGGAAAAGCAGATCGTTTGTCATACTTATAATAAGGGTCTTGGCTTCTACTAGGGCCAAGGCTTTTTCTGGATTGCCTCTTTGTCTCCCTACATTCATACTATCCATTGCTTTAGACAAGGTCCAATATGAAAATGCATTAAACCTCTTTGCCAATTTTTCTCCTTGATATTTTTGATAAGTTACCGCTTTTTTTGGATATAAAATATCCGCATCATCTTCTTTTTGTGAGTTTTCATAAGTCTCATAATTACGATAGGAGAGTAGGGCGATTGACCGAGCGACTTTAATCCCTTCCTTGCCAGCATCATCTTTGGCTTCAACCCAACTAGGGTCTGTTGAGATGGCCATTCGCTGCGATGCATTAAAGGCAACGCCCCAAGGAGAGTGTACCGCACTAGTGGCGATAAGTCCCAGTTTTACGATACGTTTCGGTTCCATAATTGCCCATTCCAAGGCCTGATGCCCTCCCATAGATCCACCGATCAACAATTCTATTCTGTCAATATTTAATTCATTCGCTAGGATTTTATGGAGCTTAACAATATCTCGAATGGTAATGCTCGGAAAATCATGATAATACTTTTCCTTGCTTTTTGGATTCTGACTAAGTGGGTGAGATGATCCATAGGGTGAGCCTAAAACATTTGCGCAAACAATGAAGTGATCCTTGGGATTGAATAAATTATCTGTACCAAATAAACCTGACCACCAACTGAATACATCGCTATCACCAGTAAGTGCATGGCAAACCCATATGACATTATCTTTGGCTTCATTCAGGCGACCATAGGTATGGTATCCAATTTCAACCTCAGATAAAATTTCTCCGGTTTCCAATGTAAACGATTCCTTATGCTTAAATTTCTTTAGACTGTTCAATTCAGATTATTTAAAGTTACCAGCCCTTGATCTGAGCTGGTAACTGACAATGAAAATTTACTTGTGTTGTAATTCCTTTTGAGTAACCAGAATCGCCTGACTCAAATCATCAATAATATCTTCGATGTGCTCAATACCAACAGAAACCCGCAAAAGTCCTGGTTCCACCCCAGATGCTTTCTGATCCTCTGGACTTAGTTGTTCGTGAGTCGTTGACGAAGGGTGGATGATCAATGTTTTTGCATCGCCCACATTTGCCAGATGGCTTATCAGATTTAAATTATCAACAAGTGCATCGGCCCGTTCCTTTCCTCCTTTTATCTTAAAACTTAGAACTCCTCCGAAACCTCTTTTTAAATAGCGTTTGGCTATTTCATGATAAGGACTACTTTCTAAGCCCGCATAATTGACCCAAATAATTTCTTCATGTTTCTCAAGCCATTGTGCTAGCTTAAGCGCATTTTCCACATGCCTTTCTACTCTAAGTGAAAGCGTTTCTAATCCCTGCAATAACAGAAAGGAGTTGAACGGTGATATCGCTGGTCCAAAATCTCGCAGACCTTCCACTCTGGCTCGGATACCAAAGGCAACGTTTGGTAAGCCCAGCGGGTTGCCCTCTCCAAAGGTGTCCCAGAAATTAAGTCCATTATAACCCTCTGATGGTTCTGAAAATAATGGAAATTTACCATTACCCCAGTTGAAATTTCCACCATCAACTATAACTCCACCGATACTTGTTCCGTGGCCGCCGATCCATTTGGTCGCAGACTGAACAACAACATTGGCTCCGTATTCGATAGGCTTGACGAGGTATCCGCCGGCACCAAAGGTATTGTCAACAACAAATGGTATATTAAATTCCTGAGCCAAGATAGCCAACGCTTCAAAGTCTGGAACCGCAAATTGAGGGTTGCCGATGCTTTCTGCATAGATCACCTTCGTATTTTCATCGATTAACTTTCTGAAACTTTCAGGCTCATTATCTTCTGCAAATTTTACATCTATTCCAAGACGTTTAAAGTTTACCTTGAATTGATTAAAAGTGCCACCATATAGAAATGGGGAGGTAACGATATTATCTCCTGCTGAAAGAATATTATTCAGGGCAATAAATTGGGCTGCAATACCAGAGGCTACAGCAACCGCATTGGTTCCGCCCTCCAAAGCAGTAATTCTTTTTTCAAATACATCGGTGGTCGGATTCATGATCCGAGTGTAAATGTTACCAAATTCTTTTAACCCAAATAAATTAGAAGCATGCTTCGAATCATCGAAAACATAACTCGTAGTTTGATAAATGGGAACAGCTCTGCTCTTAGTAGTGGGGTCTACTTCCTGTCCAGCGTGTAATTGTAAAGTTTCAAAATTGAGTTTCTTACTCATGGCAATTATATTTTAGAATTAAATAATTATAATCGGGCTTTGTTTAGACAAAAAAAAATGCTGAGCCCTTTGAAGAGCCCAGCTATTATGTTGTTGTTTAATTTTTATTTATCTCAACAGCATATCAATATTGGGCCTTTATCTTTTGGTAGGCAATAGATCATGCAACAACAGCAACAGCAAGTTGAAGAAGATATACCGATATTAGTATTATGCGTTTTCATGATTTAATTTCAACTAAATAAACAAAAAAAAGGCCAAGAACATCATGGTTCTTAGCTATTTAAAATTCAAATATATTTTTAGGAAAAATATAGCCTTAACCATGCATTGCTAGAAAGCAACAGCAGCAAGGAATTGCTGTAGTCATAATGGATATATATTTTCGTAAACGTTTCATAAGGATGGTAAAATTAAACCAAGTTAATCATTATGTCAAGCCTTGATTGAATTTGTTTCAATCGGAGCTATTGATTTAGTTATTTGTTGGTAGATTTTAGCTAGAATTAGTGGCCGTCTTAGTCTATAAACTTTTTTGAATATTTCAATAAAACCTAAGCCCCACAATGATCTGTGTTGCTCTAATAAGTATTGCGCTTTTTATTGCAGCCTTATTAGTTTCAAAGAAAAATAAGTCAATTTCCCGCGAGTTATGATCCTAAGGTATTATTTACCTCCAGTGTAGTTAATCTTGATTATGGATTGACACATGTACCACTCGTTTCTTCAAGCTTGGCCAAGCTGAAATTGGAGGAGATGCTTTTTCAAGCAAGTGAAGTATTTGAAATTTCATCTTTTTATAATGAATATGTAAATTGAAGTCTATTAAATTTCAACTTCAATTCATTAAATGCATTTCACCTTAATTTCAGACACCCACGGTTTTCACGATCGCCTACAGCTCAAAGGTGGAGAAACTTTAATACATGCAGGGGATGTATCAAAGACAGGAACAATGGATGAGGTCGTAGATTTTTTGAAATGGTTTTCACAACAAGACTATAAGCATAAAATCTTCATCGCCGGGAATCATGATTTTTTCTTTGAAGATTGCGAGCAGGAATTATTGGAATTCATAATTCCTGAAAATGTAACTTATTTAAATGACTCGGGGATTATCATTGATGGAATTAAAATATGGGGATCGCCCGTTCAGCCAAGGTTCTTTGATTGGGCTTTCAATAGGGATAGGGGAGAGGACATTCAAAAGCACTGGGATTTGATTCCGAAGGATTCGGAAGTATTGATTACGCATGGACCCCCTTATGGCATTCTAGATCTAACAACCAATAATTTAAATGTAGGTTGTGAAGCTTTATTGAGTACAATGGATCGGCTAAATATTAAACTGCATGTCTTCGGTCACATACATGAGGCGCACGGTGAACAACAGTTGAAGGGGACTCAATTTGTTAATGCTTCAGTATTGGATGAAAAGTATAATCTATGTTTTGATCCGGTGAGATATTTGTGGCCTTAAGCGCTGATTTATATTTTTAAAAAAATAATCAATAATGTTAATGTAAACTTGATCCTATTTTATTAACACTTTCTATAGGAATGTCACGTTTTTCTATAACTGGTCTTATATGCTTAAACCATTGTTAAATTGACTATAATCTTAATAAGACTAGATATTTATGTCTTATTTTGTTTTCAAAGTTCTTCCATCATTTTAGTTTAGTTAAACATGCATCCAAAATTATTCACAACCATCATTTTTTCGGCCTTGTTTTGTTTGACTTCCTTCGGTCAGGTGGAACTCCGAATGCTTAGTCCTAAAAAAATGAAAAAGGATTTAAAGATGTTGCTAGAGTTGGTAGAGGCACATCCAGATCCTTATACTAAAATTTCGGAAGAAGCATTTAATGACCTTGTAGCTGGAGTAGAAGAGAATATAAATGTGGAAATGGATTTACTTGAATTCTATAAAATAGTTTCACCTATTATTACAAGTATTCAAGACGGTCATACCAGCTTGCGAATGCCTAGATATTGGCTGCAGAATAAGCAAAAGAAACATGGTGCTTTTCCATACGAAGTTTTTTTAACGAATGAGGGAACCCTTCACATTATTCAATCATATGGCGATCAAGAAATTCCTTTATGCGCTGAAATTTTAGAAATCAATGGAATGAGTATTCCTGACTTTATAACGGAAGTCGATCCTTGTCTTTCATATGAAACCATACCATTTAGAAATGACCGTATTTCTGAGTCTTTTGAGTTTTTATTGTATTTAGTATTTAAACAAGTGGATCAACTGAGTTTTAAATTTAGAGTTTCGGAGGAGCAAACAGTTGTAGTTTCTACTTTGCCATATAACGATTGGAAAGAACAAAAAAAGGACCTGGAAGAAGAACGAGAAAAGAAAATTGCTAGAAGTGAACCTTATGATTTTTCAATTATTAAACCGGGAGTAGCCTTAATAAATATCTTTTCGTTTTCTGTTGGTGATATTACAAAGTATAATTTCTTTTTAAATAAAACTTTTAAGGAAATTAAGAATGAAGGCGTCCATTCATTAATAATTGATGTACGAGGTAATTATGGGGGTTGGCCACGAGTTTCTTCAGAACTCTTTCACTACATACACGAAGGACACTTTAAAGTAATGGCTAAATCAAGTATGAAAATAAGTCAACCATATAGAAGATACTTTACTGAAAAAATGCCGAAGGTAAATACTGTTGATGTAACTTTCCAACAACGTAGGCATAATCTGAATCTTCAAGAAATATTATACGGCGAGTTAAATACTTACGTTGATGAGGATGATTTTTACAATGAGTCTAATGTCGAAGAGGAGTACGAGTTCTCTGGAGATTGTTATCTTTTGATGGATCGTAAGTCTTATTCCGCTTCGTCTTCGTTTGCCTCTACCTTTCAATGTTATTCAATGGGAACCATTATTGGAGAACCTTCAGGAGGAACTAAAATATTCAGGGCAAATTCTATTTATAAGCGATTGCCATCAAGTTCATTCTTTCTTGGAATGTCAACATCTCTTAAATATTGTACTTGTTATAATGAAGAGAATGAACCAGTTTTACCAGACTTCGAAGTGACTCCTAGTATTTTAGATAGGGTGCATAAATCTGATGCCCAATTAAACTTCACACTAATGCTGATTCAGAAGCTTCAGAATGGAGAAATTTCTAGGAGTAGGGTAAAAAGTGATAAGCCATAATTCATAGGTATTCTCTTTCACGCTTCCGCAAATTCCTATTACCACACTAGATAAAGAAAGCACATTACGGAAGTACATTGTTATTACATTGATTTAATAAGTGCGGCCCCTCCATCGTCGATAAAAACTCCCACTTCTATCAAATATAATTTGACTGCAATTTATAAACTGACCCCAGCGGGGTCAAACAATCGTAACCCCCGAAGAATTCGGGGGAATAAGAATAGATGGATTATGATTTGGCGAAATTTTTGACCAAAAATTGTGACAAATCAAAATTCATCAACCCCGATTATCTAGAAAAAATTAAAATGAAATAATCAAAAACTGACCCCAGCAGCCTCACATTTTCTAACCCAAAAAACATGACAATTAAAACTGACCCCAGCGGGTAATAAATGACCCCAGTAGCACCACATGTTAAGAGCTCAAGAAAAGATGACAATTCGTAATTGACCCAAGCAAAGTCACATATGCGTAACCTAAGAAATATGACAATTTATACACTGACCCCAGCGGGTAATAAATGATCTCAATGGAACCACATGTAATTAGCATAAGAAAACATGACAATTTAAAACTGACCCCAGCGGGGTCAAACAATCGTAACCCCCGAAGAATTCGGGGGAATAAGAATAGAGGGATTATGATTTGGCGAAATTTTTGACCAAAAATTGTGACAAATCAAAAGACAACCTCCCCGATTATCTAATGAGAACTAAAAAGAAATAATTACAAATATAACCCCAGCTACCTCAAATTTTGTTAGCCTAGAATTGTTCAAAATTAATAACTGACACCAGCTGCCTCACATTTTTTAACCCAAAAAACATGACAATTAAAACTGACCCCAGCGGGTAATAAATGATCTCAGTGGAACCACATGTTATTATCTCAAGAAAGGATGACAATTCGTAATTGACCCAAGCAAAGTCACATATGCGTAACCTAAGAAACATGACAATTTATGACTGACCCCAGCGGGGTCAAACAATCGTAACCCTCGAAGAATTCGGGGGAATAAGAATAGAGAGATTATGATTTGGCGAAATTTTTGATCAAAAATCATGACAAATCAAAATTCAACAACCCCGATTATCTAAAAAAAATTAAAATGAAATAATTAAAAACTGACCCCAGCTGCCTCACATTTATTAACCCAAAAAACATGACAACTAAAACTGACCTCAGCGGGTAATAACTGACCCCAGTGGCACCACATGTTAAGAGCTCAAGAAAAGATGACAATTCGTAATTGACCCAAACAAAGTCACATATGCGTAACCTAAGAAACATGGCAATTTATAACTGACCCCAGCGGGTAATAATTGACCCAAGTGGAACCACATAATATTAGCTCAAGAAAAGATGATAATTTATAACTGACCCCAGCGGGGTCAAACAATCGTAGCCTCCGAATTCTTCGGGGGAATAAGAATAGAGGGATTATGATTTGGCGAAATTTTTGACCGAAAATTGTGACAAATCAAAATTCAACAACCCCGATTATCTAGAAAAAATTAAAATGAAATAATCAAAAACTGACCCCAGCAGCCTCACATTTTCTAACCCAA
>ENA-ORXT01003613-ORXT01003613.1-marine-metagenome-genome-assembly--contig:-NODE-3613-length-16839-cov-74.963250_pt1 | contig 16839 bp, 14 predicted proteins | sample MGYA00237868_ERZ511482 | MGnify/ENA metagenome assembly ERZ511482 | reverse complement strand
ATCTATTTATGCGATGTCCGGCCTTGCCTTCACGGCATGGGCACCGGGCAAGCCGTTGGCTTGCGTCGGTGTGACATAATTTAATCACCCAAAAACAGGACTCCCATGCCCCGCAAAACCCTACCGCCGCGCAAGGCGCGCGCAGCCTTGCTCGCGATTCAACTCGAGAAAGCGCGTTATGAAATCCGCGCGCTAAGGCGCGCCGAGCGTGAACGCGAAGCCGCGCTCGCCCTGCGTAAATCCAATCCCGATTGGGTGGAGCTGGACCGGGAATTGAAACAGCGCCAATTTGAGGCCGAGATGGATGCGATGGAGGCGTGCTTGGAAGACTGCCGCCCGAAAATCCCCATTTTGGACCAAGACTTCGTCGCGAAGATGCGCGCCGCATATCCGAACCTAGCGCCAAAGGCCCCAGCCCCAGAGCCTGAACCCCATCCGGACGTCAAAATAGCCGCAGACCTCCGCGCCGCAGAAGCCGCGCGATCCGCAAATGAAAATCACAAACCCCCACCGGGCGAAAAAGCGTGGAAATATGAAAGCATAGGCGAAGGCTACCACCCCGCCCATGATTGGCGAAATCATGAGGATTAGGAGCGGGATTCGTAACAGAAATTTTGAATAGTAACGCGCCGGTTGACGATCTACATATTTAAACCTCAAGGAGAAAGTTTTAAATGGGCAGAAACAAACACGGATTATCAAGACACATACCCAAAGCGGTTAAGGAACAAGTGAGGGAGTTATGCGGCTTTGGCTGTATAATATGCGGGGGTATACCGTATGACTATGATCATTTCGAAACTGAATTTCACGAATGCACGGAACATAGCGTGAATAATATCGTACTATTATGCGATAAACATCATCGCGAAAAAGGTAGCATTGGGGTTGGGGTAATAAAGGAATATTTGACCAAGGTTTCTCTTGATGGTCGGGATGTCACGTTTGACCCAAGTATTTTAACCGATGAATTTAAAATTATTTGGCCTTCAATTACAATTGGTTCTGCTGAACATAATATCTTGATTGATGGCGAAGAAATTCTTCGAATTAGTAAGACAGGCAACACGCTTAACCCCATCCATTTAAATGGCGTCTTCTACGACGACGAGGGCACAAAAATTTGCTCTATCAAAGAAAATCAAATTACAGCCCATCAAAACGAATTGGGAGATATCGAGTGTGTCAATTTTCGTTTCAAAATGACTGCAAAATCCGGCAACTCTATTCTGACTTTCAGAATGGAGCCAAGGCAACTGATAATTGAGGAAATATTTCTAGTAAAAAATTCAGCCTTTGTCATCGCAGACCAAAGTCGTTTTATAGTTGGGAACGGCGACCATTATGGAGACTTCACCAACGCAGTGATGCACGGAAATCGACACGGTGTAATTTTACACAGCGGCGTCAAAAGTTTAAGATTTATAGACCGCAATCTTTATCTCCCAAGAATGAGTATGTCTGCACGCGGATCATTGATTATAGGAAATGGGGGTGCGGCAGTCATGTTTGGCTGATCATCAAAGTCAAGATCTGCGGGAGCGGAGTGCCCGTGTAGAAAGTCGCCATCTAGCTGCACTGAGTTCCGATCGTCAACACACCCCAAAATCGCAATAAGCGCCATCTGAAATCATGAAAAACGTCACTCTTAACGGTGCAAATTTTATTGATCTTTCCCATTGTTAAGGCCGTAATATCCATCGTCTTTGATTTCATAGATGAAAGTCTGTGCGTCCCCGCCGGATGGATGCGGCAATTGGACCTGCCACTCAGCAGCAGGTCCTCTGACATCAATACGCGGACACCTCGGCTGAGGACCCCGAATTTCGTCTAAACTACAGGCGCATCTATCAAGATATCATCCGCCATATCGTCCAAATCCGCATTCAGGATAAGCAGCGTTTCCCCGTTGACGAAGAAGCGCACATGATTACCGAATTGGCTCATATTCGCCAAGGCGTCAGCGACACTATTGAAGCCATATTGAGACAAGTCCAAGCTGTCGATATCGTCTTCCCAATCGGCAACATAGGCAAAATTATCGCCTGCGCCGAAGACAAATGTGTCTGCCCCTGTGCCGCCAAAGAGTTTATCAATACCGCCGCCGCCGTCCAGCGTATCGTCACCGGTTGAGCCCAGGATGAAGTTATTGGATGCGTTGCCTGTGAGTGTGTCATCATGGCCGGAGCCGAAGAGCTGCTCGACGTTGGACAGAACGTCGCCTTCCGCGTGACCGCCTGTCGCTGTGCCTGCACCCAGATCGACAGTTACACCTTCGTTAGAGCCGACATAGCGCACCAAGTCGCTGCTGCCTGCCCCGCCGTCAATCGTGTCGGCGCCCGCACCTCCGGTTAGGACATCCCGGCCTGCGCCGCCTAGAAGCGTGTCATCACCGTTGAAACCGGAGAGAACATCAGCGCCTACACCGCCGTCAATAACATTATCCCCGCCGTCGCCCGTAAAGGTATCACCGAAATTACTTCCGGTCAGATTTTCGATGCTGATAAATGTATCTCCGGTCGCGTGACCACTGCTGTTTGTGCTGGCCGCAAGGTTTATAATTACCCGGTTCGTAGAGGTCTCATAACTCGCCGTATCGATACCGTCGCCGCCATCAAGTGTGTCGCTGCCGCCTTCACCGGCAAGGATGTCGTCGCCCCCGCCGCCTTCAAGTGTGTCATTGCCATTGCCGCCATTGAGGATGTCATTCCCGCCCCCCTCAATAAACGTGCCGCCCGGCACAGTCACATCGCCTGAGAAGGTCAGCTGGAAGTCTCCGTCGCCGGAGATTGTCGCATCATTGAGCTGATCCCGGGCTTCTTGCTCGGTGAGTTCGTACTCTCCGACAACCACAACATAATCCCCGGCCGCGAGGGTAAGGGACAAAAATGAATCCAAATTAGAGGTCGAGCCATCCGGCGTGCCGCTACTATCATCATTGAAATCAACGAGCGTTCCCAACCCGCCAACGCCATTCGGGTCGGCATTGAAGAGATACATATACGAGTCCAAATTACTGTTGGAACCGTCACCATCAACATCAAAGCCGCGCGCCAAAACATCAATCGTGACCGTGCCCGCAGTATCGACGGTAAAAGCAGTACGAGGCGCGCTTGATCCGCCGGTAACATTTTCAACAGCGCCTGATGTCGTGATAACACCGCTGCCAACGCCGCCATCGCCCAAAATGGTATCATTGCCGTCGCCGCCGTCAATCGTATCGTTACCGTCTCCGCCGTACAGCGTGTCCATCCCGGCCTGACCGTAAATATAGTCATCACCATCCGCGCCATTGATGATATCATTGCCACTCAAAGCATAGATTTCATCGGCACCGGACGTTCCTGTATAATCGTCGTCACCGGGCGTAATGCCGGGAACGCTTGCGGTCGGGAGCGTTATGGTTCCATCCGAGAAGACCGCAAATTCGATACTGATCAGCGTATCGACCCCGTCGGAGCCAACATTAGCTGTAATCGTCAGAGTGCCGTCGCCATTATCTAAAATCGTGTAGTCTGTGGAGACGCCTGAGAATATGGCCGTGTCCATGCCAAAGCCGCCATTCAGCGTGTCATTACCGCTACCGCCGGTGATCGTATCTTCGCCTTTACCGCCCAGAATGACATTGACACCTGTCGTGCCTATCAGAATGTCGTCAAAGTCCGTGCCGCTGACGTTTTCAATGCTTATCAGCGTATCGGAACCAATTGTGGTGCCCGTCGCTGTGCCAGCGCCGAGGTCAACTGTGACGGCAGCTGTTGCGCCTTCATGAGTGAGTGTGTCGTTCCCGGTTCCGCCCGTAAATGTGTTGTCCGCTGCATTGCCGCTAAACGTGTCGTCGCCCGACCCGCCAATCGCATTTTCAATGAGAGACGCCGCATTCCCCTGATATTGCAAAGCATTATAGACATTACCCGCCGCAAATGTGCCGCCGCCGAGATTGGATTGCTGCACCGCGCTAAACAGGCTGCTGCTGCCCGGTGCGAGGTCGATTTGCAGATCCGTTGTGTAGGCTGACAGATCATAAGTGTCATTACCGCCGCCGTCCCAGATCGTGGAAAAAATCCGATTCGCACCCGGATTGAGCGCAATCACACCATCGACCGTCATGTCCCCGCTGGTCGGAGTCCAAGCGTAGACTGTGTCCGTGCTATTTGTCGTGAAATCAGCGCCATACATATATTGCAGGGCGGCAATGTCATACATCATAAAGGTTTGCGGAGCGCCAAAGGTCTCGTAGCTATACCCGTTGAGAGGACCGTCGACATAGGTCCGGTAGGTCATGATCGAAAACTCAACCCCGTCAACTTCGTCGGGCATAGCGCCGTAAGCGCCGCCGGTATGTCCGTGAGCCAAGCCAAGGGCGTGTCCAAGCTCATGCAAAACAGTATGCCAATGGTAATTACCAAGGATCGGTGTAGCGCCCGCGGCGCCATAGAAAGAGTCCCCGCCGACTACATTTGTACTTGGATAATAAGCATAGGCCGTGGCGGGATCAGATGTATTCGCGCCCCGCAGCGTCGCAACGCCTTCGCCGGAGCCTGCATAAGTGATGTCCAAATTCGTAAAGCCGCTGACTGAGAACCCGGCTGCGCCGGCATTTTGTGTCAAAGTTGTTGCGTTCAGCCCAAAATGGAAGGCCTCCAACTGCGCGGCGGTTAATTGCGCGAAATCAGTAAAGGATTCGGCGTGACCTGCCTCATAATCCGTGACAGCATCCGGATCGCTATAGGTAATTGCGGAGCCTTGCCACTGGACCCCCGACAGTAATCCATCAATCCCCTGATCGCCGGAGGCGGCGACGTTTATTGTGGTAGAGGCTGTGCCGTTCTCATTCGGGGTGCCGGGAACGCCGCCCTGACTGCCATCCCCATTTGCGCTGGCATGATCATGATCGTGGTCGTGATCACAATTTTCATCGCAAATGTGGTCGTCCTCCTTCACATAAGTCCCGCCCGCTAAGCCGACATATTCCGGTAGGTTGTCCAAATGGAACTCTTGCGAAGCAGAGCTCGTATCCGCAACATAGGACGTCGGCGCAAGCGGGACGGTAGACTCGAACTCAGGTATATAGCGCGGTGAGACATGCCCGTTAAAGCTAAAACCGGAGTTATAAAAGAAAGACTCCTCGTGAACTATATCTTCACGGAAAAAAAATTCGCCAATCCTATATGTAGATTCGCCAAACCGATACGTCTCTGAATAATACATTGTTTTATCCTCTCTTCGGCAAGCGCCTAGCCCCTCTAATATACTTTATTCTCTACTTCTGAGCCTTTAGCCGAAGTGACTTCGCCTTTACGGCTAGGTCATGATTTGGATGGCGCGCGATGAACAGGTCATAAGCTACAATCGTATTTTTTTTCTTAGCGGCTTCAAATTCTTCCATAATGGCAATATTCCCATCCCGCGCAGGGGCCATATTGTCATCGCTCGTCGTTGCGCCGGCTTTTTCAGTCTTTTGGGGAGTGTCGGACATATTTGACGATATTGGCGCCGCACTGCAAGCTGCGAGGAGAAGCGCGGGGCCTATAATTTGTAATATTCGCTGAACTGTTTTCAAAAGAATCTCGATTAAATACTCTGTATTCGTGTTGTCATATTTTCTGCAATTGTCAATGAATCGAGACAGCGCCAATTGCGCGCGCCTCTATTGGTTCAAATTAACCCTGCAAAAACTAACCATCAGCACACTCAACCTGAACCGGGCATTAATGTTGGAAAACATTGCAGTTTTAACACAAAGCGTGTCAACACACCGACGGCCGGGATACGCTAGATTGACGTCGTTAGAGCTGCTAGCCGTTTTCCGTAACTGCGCCCTGATGAGAGAATGCCATGACCACCCTCGGAACCGCCCTCACTCCCTCCGCCACCAAAGTCATGATGTGCGGCTGCGGGGAGCTTGGGAAGGAAGTTGTTATCGAGCTGCAACGGCTCGGCGTCGAAGTCATTGCCGTGGACCGCTATGCGAATGCGCCCGCCATGCAGGTCGCGCACCGCGCCTATGTCATCAATATGCTGGACGGGGACGCCTTGCGCAAAATCGCCGAGGACGAGCGGCCTGACCTGATCGTCCCCGAGATTGAGGCCATCGCGACGGAGACATTGCTCGCGCTGGAGAGTGAGGGTTTCACCGTCATTCCAACCGCAAAAGCCACACAGCTCACCATGAACCGCGAGGGCATTCGGCGGCTCGCGGCGGAAGAGTTGGGCCTGACGACCTCCCCTTATCGCTTCGCCGACAGCGAGGCCGAGTGCCGTGCCGCTATGGCCGAAATCGGCCTGCCCTGCATCGTCAAACCCGTCATGTCCTCCTCAGGAAAGGGGCAGAGCACGGCCCACACAGAGGCCGATATTGCGGGCGTCTGGAGCTACTCCCAAACGGGCGGGCGCACGGGCAAGTCTCGCATCATTGTCGAAGGTTTTGTCGATTTTGATTATGAAATTACGCTGCTCACTGTGCGCCACGCGGGCGTAACCAGTTTCTGCGCGCCCATTGGCCATCGCCAAGAGGGCGGTGATTATCAGGAAAGCTGGCAGCCTCACCCCATGACTCCTACCGCATTAAAAGCCGCCGAAGATATGGCGCGGACCGTCACCGATGCGCTCGGCGGTTACGGGCTCTTCGGGGTGGAGCTCTTCGTCAAAGGCGATGAGGTCATCTTCTCCGAAGTCTCCCCCCGCCCGCATGATACGGGTCTCGTGACGCTCATCTCGCAAGACCTCTCAGAATTCGCCCTCCACGCCCGCGCCATTCTCGGCCTGCCCATCCCGGCGATACGGCAGTTTGGACCTGCGGCTTCGGCTGTGATTTTGGGGGACGGGGTGTCGAGTAATATTAGCTTTGCGGATGTGGACGCGGCCTTGGCGGAACCGGATACACAGGTGCGGTTGTTCGGGAAGCCGGAGATAGATGGGAGCCGGAGATTGGGGGTGGCTGTGGCGCGCGGCGAGACGTTGGAACAGGCTCGGGGGAAAGCCATGCGCGCGGCTGGGGTAGTTGAGGTGCGGTATGGTTAGGGGGTGGCAGAAAATGAAGTCAGAATTACTTCTTCATAAATTATTTCGCGAACATAAACAGTTTCCAGAGCCAATGGAGCCAATGCGATCTCAGCTCGGCTCACATCGTCCTTTTCAACCGAGATTAAGACATGCCCCTCAAATATCTCCCCTTCACGTTCCGGAAAATTATCTGCATGCCCATAAGGATGCACATAGCCGTAAGCCTCAATACCTGCTTCACGTAAAGCCGCTTCTGCGATGTCCCGCTCACGCTTAAAATCCACCACGCTGAATGGCGTCTCTATAGCTGTGGCAAGTTGCTTCTCGAAGACTTGATACTTTGGATCATCAATACACGCCGAGAGTTTTTGATCGGCATCACCTTTGAAATAAGATCGAATCCCATAGTTATCAGGAAGGCTAACGATAACCAGTCCGGCATATCCGTCCTGCTGCTTCACACAGTCATATGGAAAAGTGCTTCGAATGACGTTCTCTTTTCCTTGCCTTTCCCGCGCTTCAATTTCGCTCGGCTTTGGGCCACTCGCGCAGCCCGTTATGATAAGTCCGCAAAAAATGAATCTAAACATCATGAAGAATCACTAGAGCAAAGACTCCAATTCCACAAATAATCACTTAGGCCGTAGCTACTCATGGATTGCAAGAGCAAGTCTTGCAATGACGGGCGGAGGTAACCCCGACAGTCACACCGTCGAAAGCGCAGCTTGCCCAGTGCCCATTCCGTGAAGGTGCGGTTATCTCCAACATCGCATTTGATGTGAACCTTCACGGAATGGGCACCGGGCGGCCCTTTGGGCCGCGACGGTGTGACGTGTAGAAGTGAAGCCGGTGTTTTTACGCACAAAAAAGCCCGCCCCCTGCACTTTAAAATGGGCTAGGAAGCGGGCGGTGTTCTTGGCGCGGTTTGCGCCGCTGTGCATTTCGCATTTAGGGGCTCAGAAATTGCACGAAGGGTGTGCACTTTCTGAGGCAATATGTGCTTAAGCGAATTGCTCTGACTAAATCATGCCGTCTTCTTCAAACAAAGTCTCTTTATCGACTTTCTTATCCGTCATTTTTGCCTTCTCAACGATCAGGTCGACGACCTTCTCTTCATAGATAGGCGCGCGGAGTTGGGCGATGGCTTGCGGGTTCTTTTGATAGAACTCGATGACTTGCTGCTCTTGTCCCGGATATTGACGGGCTTCAGCGACCATGGCCTGTTGCAGCTCTTCATTCGAGATTTGGATTTCGTGCTTCTGGCCCATTTCAGCCAGAACCAAGCCTAAACGCACGCGGCGTTGTGCAATCTTGCGGTAGTCTTTCTCGAGCGCTTTATCGGTTTTCTTGGCGTCTTCTTCGTCAAGATTGCCCGCTTCTTTTTCAGCCTGAACCTGGTTCCATATATTTGTAAACTCGGCCTCAACCATGCCCGGCGGCAGATCGAATTTATGCTTCTTGTCTAGCTCATCGAGGATAGCGCGCTTGAGGCGCAGACGCGATTGGCCTTGCAGCTCATTCTCATATTGCTCTTTGACGGCAGTCTTGAGGGCGTCAGCGGATTCCATGCCAAAATTCTTGGCAAAGTCATCGTCAATTTTGCTGTCTGCCGCGCCTTGAACTTCGACAACCTTGGTTGCGAAGACGGCGTCTTTACCGGCCAGATCAGCGGACTGATACGGATCCGGGAATGTGACTTTCACGTCGAGCTCATCACCGGCTTTCGCGCCGATGAGCTGGTCTTCAAAACCCGGGATGAATGTGCCGGAGCCGAGGACGAGCTGATGGCCTTCCATCGCGCCGCCGTCGAAAGGCTCGCCGTCAACTGTACCGACGAAATCAATCAGGACCGCGTCGTCTTTTTTGGCTTTGGCCGTTTTGGCCTTCTTCTTATATGTCTTTTGTGAAGACGCGAGCTCCTTGAGGCGCTCGTCCACGTCCTTTTGGTCAGCTTCGTGAACGAGGCGTGTGAATTTGAGTTTCTCAGGATCAACCGGCTCAAAATCGGGAATGGATTCGACTTTCAGTGTGTATTCGAGATCCGCTTCGCCTTTTGTCACATCGTCGCCATTCGCACGCAGGTCGATTTGCGGTTGACCGGCCGGACGGATTTTATTGTCATTGATCGCCTGCTGAGAGCTCTCATTGACGACCTCTTGAACGATATCGCTCATGATGGATTGGCCAAACATCTTACGGATATGCGCTGTCGGGACTTTACCGGGGCGGAAACCCTTGAGAGTGACCTGCGGCTGCATCTCTTTGATCTTTGCTTCCAATTTCACGGCGAGGTCCTCTTTCGGGACCGTAACGGCAAAAGTCTTTGAAAGGCCTTCGGCCTCGAGCTCTTTGATTTGCATGATGATATCACCAAGTTTGGGCCGGCGCGCGATGCACCCGCCAAGGTTTGAAAATTTCGCGCCTTATGTCACGCGCCGCTCACAATCGCAACGCCTTAGGACCGCCTTATTTCAGTCATTTGAAACCGCCCTTCCAGGGGGGACCCCTCGCGCATAAGAGCCTTAGCTTGACGCGCTGGGCCTGCTGTGGTGGGACGCTGATTATGGACCCGTCTTGGTTTCTCTATCTCGGCATTCTCATAGGCCCTTTTGTGCAGGAAGACGCTGCCGTCATCGCCGCTGCGACGCTCAGCGCGCATGATCCGAAACATTTCCCGGTCGTCTTCTTCGTGATTCTTTTTGGCCTTTTCGTGTCTGACATTTGGAAATATTGGATTGGCTATTCGGCACATGCGTCGGCGCGCGCGCGAAAATGGGCGGAAAAAGACAAAGTTTTGAGCTTGCAAGATAAGGTAAAACGCCACGCTTTCCTCACCCTGCTAACCGCTCGCTTCCTGCCTTTGGCCCGTGTCCCGGTCTATGTGGCCTGTGGCTATTTCAAGATGAGCTATGTGAAATTCTGCGTGATTATTTTCATAACCGCTACGCTTTACTGTGTCGCGATTTTTGCCGCCATTCACCTCTTGGGGGAAGCCTTTGGCGAGGAAATGGAGATGATCATGGGCATTTTGATCTGCACTGTCATTCTCTTGCTCGTCGGTTTTTTAAGCCTCAAGAGCTGGCTAAGCCGACGTGCCGCGCGCAAAGCGAAGCTGCAAACCGACGACGTCTAGCTCCGATTTTGACTCTTTTGAGTCTCCAACCAAGTTACGATATCGCTCATCGCCGCATCATTGGCTTGTTCAATCGCCGTCACGATAGACGACACATTGACCGAGCTCGCCCGCATAGTCTTGCGCACCGTTCGCGTCCCCAATAAGCGCCGATCGCCTGAGCGGGCATAGGTCACGCTATAATGAACAACGGCCAGCGGCGCGCTTTGCGGACCGTTATCAAAGTTCGCTTCGAAGTTTTTGACCACCAAATGAACGCGGGTTTCTGTTTTTGCACCGGTTGTCGGGTCTAATCCGATAAATTGCGGGGAGCTCTCCAAAGCTTCAATCAAGACACCTTGGATGAGAACCGGAGTCACTTCCGCCCAATTCGCCCGGGCGATGGCAGAAAGTTTCTGACCGCCATCCGTGACTACAATATCGTTGGTGCTGAGAAGCTGGGCAGCGGCCGGGCGTTCCACGCGAATGATTTCGGCATTTGCGGCCGGACTAACGGGCTGCGTAATTGTCGCCAATCTGTATATCGACGGGGCGGGCTTTGGATCGGGCAAAAGCGATAAGCAGGATGATAAGCTGGCGCCCACCGCTAAAATAAGGAGAGTACGGGAGATCATTGCGGCAATTCCATTTCTTCACGTTCAACCCCTGACACAAATTGAGCCGGATTTTGTTCCAAACTGTCTGCGACACGTCCCAGTGTTGTTACTAATCGGCGGATCGAATCTACGGTGTCTTCCAAATCTGTGAGACCAGAATTCGACAAGCGATTGATCGCGTCCCGGGTATCAATGAGTAGCAGATCAACATCTTCTGCCGTCCCATCAAAGGTTGAGATCGTTGTATCGACATTTGCCAAAGTGCCCTCAGCTTTCGCCAGAATATTCCGAACGTCTTCTTGAACGACAGTATCAATGCTGTTGGATGTGCCTCTAATCGATTTGGCGGTCTCGGCAATCGCATTGGCGGCAGCCGTGAAGCTATCCATCAAATCATTTAGCTTTTGCGGGTCGACTTCAGAGACATCAACGGAGGCGGTAATGGCTTCGACATTCTGCAAAATTGAAGTGAACGCCGCCAAATTTTCTTCTGAAAGAAGGCTGTTCGCGTTGTTCAACGCGGTCTGAGCTGCGATAACGACATCGCCGCCGCCCGTCAGCAGCTCATCGACCGAGCTCCCCTCACCCACGATCTGCTTCGTCCCGCGGCCTGGCATATCGGCCATGAGCGGCGCTTCGTCGTCCGGGCCGGGTGTGATCTCAATATAATTCATCCCCGTCAGACCCAGCGGTGTTAGCTTTGCCGTCGAATTCACATCAATCGGCGTCCGGTCTTGAACTTGAATTTCGGCGATGACGAGGTTGGGGTCATCTTCTCCCCACGCCAAGCTCATAACCTCACCGACGCCGAGCCCGTTAAAGCGAACTTCTGAACCTTGTGACAGACCCCGCACACCACCCTCGAAAGCGACTTCATAGGTGTCATATTGCTGATTGGCCTGAAATCCGGTCAACCAGATCACAAAGCCCACCAGCGCCGTGATGGCCACGAGCACAAACATGCCTATCAGTGCATAATTAGCTCTGTTTTCCACGCCTACCCTTTCTGCCGATTTCCGGCAGCTTCTCCCGCGCCAATTGCAGCACGCGACCGTGGACCACCGAAATATTCCTTCACCCACGGGTGGTCATATTGGCTCACAGCCTGCAAACTATCGGCGATAGGGATGTGTTTATCAACCAAAACCGCAATCCGGTCGCAGATGAGATACAGGCTGTCGAGATCATGCGTTACCATCAACACAGTCAGGTTCATAGCTTCCCGAAGTCCAAGAATGAGCTCATCAAAAGCATTCGCGCCGACAGGGTCCAACCCGGCCGTTGGCTCATCCAGGAATAGTAATTTCGGATCAAGCGCTAAGGCGCGGGCCAACCCGGCCCGTTTCTTCATACCGCCTGACAAATCCGACGGGTAAAGGATAGCGCTTTCCGGTGGCAAGCCCACCATATGAATTTTCATATCGGCAAGTTCACGCATCAGCCCGTCAGATAAATTCGTGCTCTCCCGCATAGGCATCATGACATTCTCTCGTACAGTCATTGATGAAAACAGCGCGCCGCCCTGAAACAAGACCCCCATTTCATTTTTTATATCGCGCCGCACCTCCGGCGTCAGATCATCCCGGTTTTGACCGAAATATTCAACATATCCGCCTTCGGGTTCTTTGAGCCCCAACATTGTATTGAGCAAAACCGATTTGCCCGTCCCCGACCCGCCGACGAGGCCGACAATCTCGCCGTAATTGACAGTGAAGTCCAAATGCTCATGAATGATGTTCGGCCCGAACTGGGTCTTAATTCCCACGGCCCGCATCGGCGGAGCGGACTGATCCAAATTTTCCGACAAAGCCATGGCTAAACGCCAATCTGGTAAAACAGGATCGCAAACATCGCATCCACAAAAATCACTGCAAAAATCGCCTGCACGACAGCTGTTGTTGTCCGTTGCCCAAGGCTTTCGACACTCCCGGTCACGGCGAGACCTTGGCGGCATCCAATGATCGCAATGATCAACCCAAAGACCGGGGTTTTGACAAGCCCGACCCAAAGATTGGAAACTCCAACAGCCGTATTCAGACGATTAAAGAACAGAATGGGTGAAATGTCAGCTGTCGCCCACGCCACGAGCAACCCTCCGGCTAAACCGCTTAGCATAGCGAGAAACGTCAGTATCGGCATGGCAATGACGCAAGCAATCGCGCGCGGAATGACGAGCACTTCATAAGTATCCAGACCCATGACGGTCATGGCATCAATTTCTTGCCGCATTTTCATGGATCCTATCTGAGCTGTAAAAGCCGAGTCGGATCGCCCCGCCAGCAATATCGCTGTAATGATAACGGCCAGCTCGCGCAGCACTGAAAAGCCCACCAGGTCCACCATGAAAACGCTGGCCCCGAAGGCAGCCAACAAATTTGCCCCCATATAGGCAATCACTGCCCCGATGAAAAAAGACAACACCATGACAATCGGGGCCGCGTCCAAGCCGACAGATTCAATCAAGTTTACGATCGCCTTCCAACGGAGCTTTTTGGGGGTCGCGATCACTTTCAGCAAGACCACGAAAAAGTGTCCGATAAAAGCGAGCGTCTCAATGAGCTCGTCCCAGAACCGAACTGTCGCAGCGCCTAGTTTTGCGAATGTGTCATACCACTGACGGCTGCGTTCTGCTTCCTGTCCCAAGACGGCAGAGGTCGCCGCACTCATCAGGGTTTTATGTCCGGGAGCTTGCGATAAAACGTTCCAACTCTCAGCCGGGGTCACACCATATCGGATGGCGCGCGCCAGAAGATAAGCGCCTGCTGTATCCATATCGCCCAGCTTCGACATATCATATTCGACAAACCGATATGTTTTCCCTGCGACCTCTCCGGCTAATCGTCCATCCAGATTTCCCGCCTGCTCAAGGTTCCAGCTGCCACTCGGACGCACAACGAGCGTTTCCGCGCGCATCTCTAATTCATAATCTGCGGTGCTTGCCAACATGGGTAGCAGGGTGCAAACCCCAGCCGTCCGGGTCAATCCCTTATCGTCGCCTACGCACCAGAATGCTGAATGAAATAACATGAAATTTAGGCTGGATATCCACACCCGCAGTTTTCCGACGCGCACGGCCTTCCGTATCTCCAGAACATCCGTCACGGCAGTGGATGTTGTGCAGGTCGTGCTGGGCAGGGAGAGCGATATCGGACGGGGCGAATGCCGCCCCTATCCGCGCTATAATCAGACTGTCGAAAGCGTCACCGCCGATTTGGACAGCGTGCGCGACGAGATCGAGTCAGGCGACGTCATTGCCGCCTTGTCGCGGCTGCATAGCTCGGGTTCGGGCTCGGGCGCGGCCAGAAACGCGCTGGAATCCGCATGGCTGGATTATCAATGTAAGAGTTTAGGCGTGTCGGCAGCTAGTCTTCTTGGCGTCGCTGCCCCCTCACCTCGCCAAACCGCATTCACCTTGTCGTGGGGGTCGGTGGACAGCATGACCGCCGCCGCCAAAGCCGCTGCCGATTATCCGTGGCTGAAAATCAAAATTGGCGAAGGCGGATTGGCACACGTCTTGGCCGTTGCGGATGCGCGTCCGGATGCCAGCATAATTATTGATGCCAATGAAGCTCTGGACCCGGCAACGCTCCCGGTATTTCTTGACGCGCTCTCGGGGCTGAACATAGCCCTTATCGAGCAACCTCTACCCGCCGGGCATTTAGAGCCCTTGCCTGATACGTCTCTCATTCTCTGTGCTGATGAGGGCCTTCACACCCTCGACGATTTGGACGATCTCTGGCAGCTTGGGTATCGCGCTGTGAATGTAAAATTGGACAAATGCGGCGGGCCGGTCGCGGCGCGCGATTTGATCCTGCGCGCGAAGGACAAAGGGTTTACCGTTATGGCCGGCTGTATGGTCGGCAGCTCACTCGCTATGGCGCCCATGATGACGTTGGAAAGTCTGTGCGATATTATTGATTTGGACGGCGCGCTCTTACTTGCGGATGACGTCGATAACGGACTTAAATATGACGGGGCAACGGTGTTCCCGCCCTCAAGACAGCTCTGGGGTTAAACCTAGAGGCTAAGAATTTTCCCTACGCCGGGCTGCCATCTCAGCGGCAGCTTGGTCGCGGACCCGTTTCCCGAAATTGTCAGTGACAGTCTTCAAGCGCTCGATTTGGACGTTTAGAGTGCGTAACGCGGCATTTTCTGATCCGACAACCTCCTCAAAAGATGCCGCAGCTTCCCGCGAAGACAGCAGAGCTTGCTCAAGCTCGGTCAACTCTTCGCGAAGTTTCTTTTTACCTTCGGACATATCGAAATAGATTTCGGCAGCGTCCGCAGTCTGGCGGACATATTGGGTGGCGTAAGAAATATCTTCGATCACAACGGCGCGCGGCAGGTTTCGCGACGCATAATTTGCATCAGATGTCAGATCACGCTCTTCCAATCCGTTGAGAAGCACTGACGCGGCAGATTGCATTTTCTTGCGGGATGTTTTGGCCACGAACCCTTTCGATCGGAAGGCCGCATAGAGCTTGCTGGCGGCCCGCAAAACGATATTTCGTTCAGCCGGGGCTTCGGCTTTCGCCGCAGACGGAATCGCCATTTCTGTCATGTCAACAGTCGCGCATCCGGTCGCCAGAATAGCGGCGGTCGTCAAAGCTAACATGCGGAGACGTGACTTCATAAATTCCAACCCATAATCGACGTTAACACATTCCGCAAAGCAAATTCAATCCGGAATAAAACCACCCTAAATAAGACAGGTTAAGATAAAGCTGAGTCCTGGCCCAACGGCACCTTACAAAGTGGACACATCGCAGTTCTCATCTTGGAATGTTCAGCACCCTAGCCCGAGATTAAAGGCTTAATCCAACGGTCCCACGTTCCAAGAATGAGAACAAATCCCATAAATACAGGCGCAACAAAGCGCACGAAGAACAAAATGAACTTGCCGAGTGCCTCACCGGAGCCGGAAAGCTCCTGAGCTAAAATCGCTTTGTTAAGGCGCCAACCTGTAAAGAGGACAACAAGCAAGGCAGATAATGGCGCCAATATTGGGCCTGCAAGACCACCATCAATGAAGTCCATGAATTCGAGGCTGTAAAGAGAGACCAAACCCAGTGCCATAATAGCCGCTCCGGTCAGCCATGCCGCTTTTGCTTTCGCCATATTGAACTTCTCGGCGACCCACGCCACTGACGGCTCCAGCAAAGAAACTGAGGACGTGACCGCCGCGAAAAAGGCCAAGAAGAAGAAAGCCGCACCTATTATCATGCCGCCCGGCGCGTCAGACAAAGCTGTCGGCAAGGTCGTGAAGAAGATACCTGCTCCAGCTTCGAAGTTGAGGTCATTCGCAAAGACGACAGGGAAAATCGCCAGTCCCGCGATGATGGCGACGCATGTGTCGACCAACGAAACCGTAACAGCTGATTTCGGAATGGACACATCACGCGGCAAATATGAGCCGTAGGTAATCATGATCGCATTACCAATACCGATCGAAAAACAGGCTTGCCCCAGTGCGCTCTGCGCGACCTTCGGTGTAATTTTATCGAAATCCGGCGTGAACATAAAAGCAAAAGCATCCGCCGTGCCGCCGCTGCTCATCGAGGATATTATGGAATATGCAGCAAGACCAATCAGCAGAACGAAGAATATCGGCATCAGTAAACGTGCTGCCAACTCAATACCTTTATTGACCCCGCGCGCGACTAGCCACGCCGTCACAAGTCCAAAAAACAAGAACCAAGGTAAAACCTGTGTTGTTGGGTTTGACACCATCAATCCAAATTGTTGCTCAATCTCAACGGCAGGCATTCCTGCAAATGAACCGAACAAAAACTTCGGGATGTAAGCCAGCACCCAAGCCGCAACGACGCAGTAAAAACTCACGATGAGGAACGAGGCTATCATCCCGAACCATGCGCCGCTGCTCCAAATTTTAGAAACCCCGGAACGCTCTGCCAGATCATTGTTGGACCCCACAGCGGACGCAGCATTACCGGCACGGCCAATAATATATTCACTCATCAAGACGGGAATACCAACAAAGACGATACAGGCGATATAAATGACAAGAAATGCAGCGCCGCCATTCGTGCCAAGCTCAGCCGAAAAACGCCAAAGATTTCCGAGACCGACAGAGCTCCCGACGGC
>ENA-ORXT01003611-ORXT01003611.1-marine-metagenome-genome-assembly--contig:-NODE-3611-length-16846-cov-23.345936_pt1 | contig 16846 bp, 11 predicted proteins | sample MGYA00237868_ERZ511482 | MGnify/ENA metagenome assembly ERZ511482 | reverse complement strand
TTATCTAATAAATTATCATCTCCTATGGTAGGAACTGGTTCTAATTTATTACTTTCCGTATTAAACTTTAATAAGCCCTTCCGATCTGTACTTATCCATATTTCTGTCTCACTAATTGATAAAATATCTTTTATTTCTGGTGCGGAATCTGTATTATCAAAAATTGAATAATTTTGAAATTGATTTGCTTGCCAACTGTATTGACTAATTCCACTTTCGGATCCAAACCATAACAATTGTTGTTTGTCTTCATAAATTGTGTATACATTTCCAGAACCGATACTATTAGTACTTGCTGGATTCGCATGAAAATGTTCAAATTCTAATTTCAAATTAGAATAATCTTTGCTTGTAGAAGTTGTTGGAATTTTAGTTCGACTTAATCCCCTACTGGATGCTAGCCAAAAATAACCTTGACTATCTTCTTGTATATCAAAAATAGCATTGTTACTAATACTTGTTTTGTCATTTTCGTCATGCGTGAAACTATGAAATTGAGGTGTCCAATCTTGTTGTCCGATCTTATTAGTAGCTTCGGAGGGGAGTTCCATCAAATAAATACCTCCCCCTATAGTTCCTACCCACATTCTATTTTTCCTATCTTGGTAGACTGTCCATACATTGCCTGCTTCTGTATTAGTAGAAGGATAAAAATGTCGAAATTGACTATCTGAAATATTTTCATTGCTATTTAATAATAGATTGATACCGCCAGCCCATGTTGACAACCAAATTCTTCCGCTACTGTCCTCTAGAATATCTACTACTGCTTTGGCATTGATAGAGGTAGGATCGGATGGATCTGGTAAAAAAGTATAAAAATTATCTGTTTCTTGATTGTATAAATTAAGTCCCTTTTCTGTACCAATCCAGATGCGTCCTTGACTATCTTCCAAAATTGATAATATATCATTATTACTTATGGAATATGGATCATTCGTATCAGATAGATACGTTTTCCAAGTTTCACTTGGTTGGTGAAATTTAGTTAAGCCTCCTAAAGTGGTGCCAATCCATATATTATCTTGACTATCAGCGTATATAGTTCTAATGGTATTGGATTGAAGCAACGAATCCTCTTTTTTATAAGCTTGGATGGAATTAGCCGCATCGAATTTATACAAGCCATCCGCAGAAGCGACCCAAAAGAAACCTTGTTTATCTGTCGTTATGCCAAATATTTCTTGTTTGGGGTAGCCTTTTATATCTGAGAAATTGGTAAAACTAATTTGTTTTCTAGTACTGTCTTGTGCGTACAGCGTTGCTGTACTAGCTATAAAAAAAAAATAAATAAGGGGAGTTAAAAAAATTAAAAAACCTCGAAGGGGGAGCGTATTGATAGTATTCATTCAATTATTTTTCCAATAGTAACGACAAAAGAATAATTTGACTAATTGCTAAAGGCGGAAAGGAGATAATTTTATTAACAGTAATTTACCCTACTGATAAGCAATAAGGTACTTAAGGAACGAAGGAAAAATAAAATGAATATTTTATTTTTAAAAACCCAATCCCCATCAGGGTTTGAGTACCAAAAATTATGAATGTATTTTTTTCCTGTTCCTAAGTATGATAGTAGTAAGATTCTCTATCTTGAAGGGCGAGATTTTAGAGAGAAGAAAAATTAGATAGAAATACGTTCTAATTATAGAAGTTATTCAGTCAATATAAGTAGTCTCTAAATAAGATTTATAGTTGCAATCAATATGCCAAAAGAAGGCAAAAGTTAAATATATCATCCGTCGTAAAAACAGAATTTATTTCAAATATGCTTCAAATTCACTGGTAGAAAGTGTGTTTAAACAAAATGCTGCTGTGAGTAGACCTTTTCTAGCAGCTAAAGTGCCAAAATGAATATCTGTAATCCCTTCTAAACTATGTGCATCTGGATTGATAGCTATTTTCACTCCTTTCTCCATAGCGTAAGGAATCCATTGATAATCTATATCCAAGCGATAAGGATTGGCGTTTAATTCAATTGCTACTTGATTAGCTGCACAAGCATCAATAATTTTTTTGTGGTCAATAGGATAACCTTCTCTGGAGAGTAATAAACGACCTGTTGGATGGCCTAAAATAGTCGTGTAAGGATTTTCAATTGCTTTAATTAATCGGGTAGTGGCTTTTGCCTTATCCATTTTTAGGTTGGTATGAACGGAAGCAATGATAAAATCAAATTGTTTTAAAATATCCTCCTCATAATCTAAAGCACCACTTGATAAAATATCCGACTCTATGCCTTTAAAGATTTTAAATGCACCATTGTAAGTAGCGTTTAATTCGTCAATCTCTTTCCATTGTTCTTTTAATCTATTGACCTTTAAACCATTGGCATAAAAAGCAGATTTAGAGTGGTCCGTAATGCCTAAATATTGATAGCCTAATTGTTGGCATTGAGTAGCCATTTCTTTTAAAGAGGCAATTCCATCACTATAGGTACTGTGTGCATGTAAAACCCCTTTTATATCCTTTTTTTCAACTAAAGTAGGTATTTCTTGCTGTTTTGCTTTGGTAACAATTGCTGCATCCTCTCGTAATTCAGGCAAAATATATGGAACACCTGCCTTTTCAAAAATAGCTTCTTCGGTTGCTATATTTTTAAAGGATTTTTCATTTGCTTTTGCTAAAAATTCTTCTCTAAAAGGCACAGTGGCAGAACTTAAAAATAACTTAGAACCGAATTCTGCTAGTCCACAATGATAAATAATAACTGGACTGCTAGTTGGAGAGATTGCTGTATAATTTTGCTCGTGTGTTTGTAAGGCTAGACCATCTTCTGAAAAGATACTATCTATCGCTTGGTCACTAGCTATCAAAATTTCAATAGCGGAAAGAATAGGGGCATTACGCCGAATCGCCCCTGTGAGGCTAACTTGCGCATTGGGTAGTGTTTTTTGTATGGTAGCTACTAAATCCTTTGCTTCCTTTTCCAAGCTCGCAAAATGAAATTGATGTTTGGTTTTCTGATAATACTCTAGTTTTTTTCGGAGATCCTCCTGTGTTTTTTGTCCAAAACCTTTTAATTCCACCAATCTATTTTCATTGCAAGCATAGATTAGTTCGCCAATGCTTTCTACCTCCAACACTTTCCAAATATCATATACTTTTTTGGGACCAAAACCCTTAATGTGCAGCATTTCTTGCACGCCTACGGGCGTTTGGTCTTGGTATTTTTTTAGTGTTTCTAAGGTTCCTGTTGCTATAAATTCTTGAATCTTTGCATTAATCGCTTTCCCTACGCCTTTAATAGCCCCTATTTCTTCGGGGCTCATATCTACTAAAGGGCTGTCGAGTTTTCGTAAGGTGATATAGGCATTAGAATAAGACCGAATTTTGAACTTATTCTCTTGATGTAGTTCCATGATTTTAGCCAATTCATTGAATACATTAGCTATTTCTTTGTTATTCATAGTTGGTGTTCTGCATATTTATTTTACTCAGTTGTAAAATTCTTTACTCAAAAATACTAAATAATGTTTTTCCGTAATTACGCTCTACTTTAAAACGAGCATGGTCTTTAAAAGAATGATTCGGATTATGTTCTAACACAAACCAACCACCTTCTTTTAATAAATCATGTTCAAATATTTTATCAGGAATTGTAGTTAAAGTAGGCAAAGGGTAGGGTGGACCTGCAAAGATATAATTGTATTGAAAAGTGTCTCTTTCCATAAATTTAAATACATCGCTACGGATAATTCGTATTTTATCCTCTATCTCTAAAGTAGCTACCGTTTTTTTAACAAAAGCAATGCAGCCACCAAATTTGTCCACATAAGTCACATCTTCACAACCTCTAGAAATAAATTCATAACTATGGTTGCCTGTCCCGCCGAATAGGTCCAATACTTTCAATTCATCAAAATAAAAATTATTGTTAATAATATTAAATAAGCCCTCTTTAGCAAAATCTGTAGTCGGTCGAGTCGGCCAGTTTTTTGCTGGAGGATAAAATTTTCTGCCTTTAAAAGTACCACCTATTATGCGCATAAAAACATTAGAATTGAGAATTGAGAATGGAAAATTGAGAATGGAAAATTGAGAATTCACTAGACGCAAATTAAACGTTTAACTTGCGTCTAGTGAATTCTCAATTTTCCATTCTCAATTCTCAATTAAATAAGATTATTTTTCTTCGAATTGCAAAGAAACAGAATTAATACAATATCTTAAACCTGTAGGCTTGGGACCATCGTCAAAAACATGTCCTAGATGCCCTTCGCAACGAGCACAATGTACTTCGACTCTTCTCATACCATAGCTAGTATCTACATCTTCTTCTACATAAGCCGCACCAATCGGCTCATAAAAACTAGGCCACCCTGTGCCAGATTTAAACTTCGTGTCAGAACTAAATAAAGGCAATTGGCAAGCTCTACAGATATACGTGCCTGTTTTTTTATTATCCAATAATTCGCCCGTAAATGCTCGTTCCGTACCTTGTTCTCTTAGCACATAGAACTCTTCTTTAGATAATTCTGCTTGCCATTCTTCAGGTGTTTTCTCTATTTTTTTTATCGTGTCTCCTTTTATAGTAACAATAGTTTTATCGGATAGTACACTTTTCTGACTAATCGCTTTTGCTTGATTACAAGAGAAAGCTAAACTGATCATTGCCAAAAATAAAAGGGCGACTAAGAACGAAAAATTAAATTTTATCATGTTGAATGTTTTGTTGCGGGTCAGTAGTAGAGAAAATTCATGAATTTTCTCTGCTCGCAACCCCATCACTTATACAATAATTTCTTTACATTATTCCCTTCATCACATTCCCATAAATTTTGGTAATCATCGATAGAAAGAATGATATAGGGCATGTGGCGTGTTTTTTTTCGAATATTTACTCGGAATGCACCTGCGAAAGACTCTTGAGGTTGTAATAAACCGTTTTCGTCTTTTAAACCAGATTCAATATAGGCACCGCCCATAATTAAATCACCTCTAGATAATCTAGCCGTACCAGAGGCGTAGGCTCGAATAGCTACATTGTCTTCGACCGCTTTTGTTTCTCCGAACATTGCAGCAGGAGCATCTCCTACATTAACGATTTTAAAACTGATTTCTGCGTATTTTTTAGTCCGTTTGGAGACGAAGAAAGTATCTATTCTTAAATCGGGACAGGCATCTATATCTAAGTCTTGTCCTTTGGCTACTAATTCTTCTGCTGGTAAGTTTAATTCCTCACCCGGTTCTTGTTTGATCAGAAAGGTAATTCCTTGCTTCAATTGTCCCGGTTCCAAAATAAGCTTTTGTTTGCTTAAAGCATAGTTCATTTTTTTAGTCAAATGCCCCATTCCCTTTTTTTGCAATGCTTCTTCAAAATTGATGACTAAATTATTTGTGTTTTTATGAGGTAAGACTACCTTATTTCTACCCGTATTGATAAGTGTTCCCGTCACTTTTATTACATCTCCTTTTTCTTCACTAGCTTCAATATTTACTAATTCTATGCGATAGCCCATATAGTCATTAGATATTGGTGTTGAATCATCTATTCGCTCTATACTTTTTTTATTACAGGAAATAAAAAGACTAGTCAAACCAAAAATGAGGCTAATTAGCATCACATATTTTATTGTATTTGCCATAAATAGGTTTTGTGCAAAAGAACTCCTAAGGCAAAGTGTAAGAATAAATGGCTAGTTTAAAACGACCAATTTATTCTTACACTTTACCTAATTTTACTTTGTCACTAACTTATGATATTAGGCAAAAAGTAGATGGAATAGATTCTTTAGAGGTAGCAAATTCGATTTGTTTTTTATTTAAAAAAACAAATCGAATTTGCTACCTCTAAAGAATCTATCTGCCAAATATACTTTTACCTACTATCGAGAATAAGAAAAAAACTAGAGTGCCAAAGTAGAACTAAGTAGTTACAAAAATAATACAAAAATAGTGGAATATAATAGATGGGTGGTGATTGTGTAATAACACGCTAGTTCCAATAAGGTTTATTGTCAAAATAGGTAACCATTTCGTAGAAGAGAGAGAAGAGACCATTTCATTGAGAGAACAGAGACAAGACACAGGAATTAGTAGAATTATTTAGGTTTTATCCGATTTTCTAATTTTTTTTTGGTAAATCTCTATTCTCTCAATGAAATGATCTCTACTCTCTCTTCTGTTGAATAGTTACCAAAATAGTTTATAAAAAAAAGCAGTAACATTTGGCTAGGTCGGCTTTTCTTATCAAATTTAGGCTTCTTAGTATTGATTAAAAAATATTTGGTCTTTTTGTTTTTGAATTGACCTTTTTCTTATAGGTTTTCAACCCATTAGAAAAAAGCCCATTTCAAAAACGACCAAATATTTTTTCATCGTTATTTATTTCAAAACGAACAACAACATTTAAATGAGTAATAGTCTAGAAACTTTAGATTGGATTGTCATTGCAGGTTATTTTCTACTATTGTTAGGGGTAGCTGCTTGGGTGATTTCTAAAAAACAAGATAATTCGGAGGACTACTTTTTGGCGGGCCGTAATATGGGATGGTTTGTGGTAGGGTCTTCCATTTTTGCTTCTAATATAGGCTCCGAACATGTGGTTGGTCTAGCAGGTTCAGGGGCTGCTGATAAATTTCCTTTGCTTATATATGAATTGCATGCTTGGATAGTGGTTTTATTAGGCTGGGTATTTCTTCCTTTTTATTTGCGAAGTGGCGTGTTTACCATGCCTGAGTTTTTGGAAAAAAGATATAATTCAAAAGCTCGATGGTTTTTGTCGCTGTTTAGTTTGGCTGCTTATGTATTAACCAAAGTATCTGTTACCCTTTATGCGGGAGGAATTGTTATTTCTACTTTAATAGGCGTTTCTTTTATGACAGGGGCCTTAGCGACGGTGATTTTGACAGGTATTTATACGGTTCTTGGAGGTATGCGTGCAGTCGTTTATACCGAAACCCTACAAGCTATCATTCTGGTGATTGGGGCTGCGACCTTAACCTTCTTAGGGCTACAAGCAGCAGGTGGTTGGAATTCTGTAGTCGAAGAAGTAGGGCCTCAATATATGAATATGTGGCGTTCGATGGATGATACGGATTATCCTTGGCATTGGCTGGTGTTTTCTTCTACCATCGTAGGGATTTGGTATTGGTGTACGGACCAAGTGATTGTTCAACGAGTGCTAACTGCAAAAAATATTAAAGAAGCTCGAAGGGGAAGTATTTTTGGTGCTTTTTTAAAATTAACGCCTGTACTCTTATTTTTAATCCCTGGGGTAATTGCTTTAGTGTTAAAGCAACGAGGGCAATTGGAATGGGATACACCGGACCAAGCATTTCCTGCCTTGATGATGGCTATCTTACCTGCTGGTTTAAGAGGTTTAGTCGCTGCGGGATTAATGGCGGCATTGATGTCTTCTTTAGCTTCTGTTTTTAATAGTTGCTCGACTTTGTTTACAATTGATATTTATAAAAAAATTCGTCCCGATGCCAGCGAATCACAAATGGTGAGGGTCGGTAGAATTGCAACAGCAGTCGTTGTTTTACTAGGTGTGGCATGGGTTCCTGTGATAGAACAATTGGCAGGCGGAACGCTTTATGGCTACTTGCAGAATGTACAATCGTACATCGCGCCTCCGATAACAGCTGTCTTTTTATTGGGTATTTTCTCTAGTCGGATTAACTCTAACGGAGCATTAGCAACCCTTTTCTCAGGCTTAGCTATAGCCGCTGTAAGATTGACATTAGAAGTATTTAAAGATTCCTTAGATACGGATTCTATAGGCTATGCCATTGCCGATATGAATTTCTTGAAATTTTCCTCCTTCTTCTTTTTGTATTGTGTGGCGATAGCGGTATTAGTTTCGATGTTTAGTGCGAAGCCAAGTTTAGAAAAATTAGATGGACTTACTTTTCCTACTGTTAGCGAAGAACAAAAAGCAATTAATCGCTCCAGTTATAATTGGATAGATATTACTGCGTCTATTTTTATCATTGCTATGGTGATTTTTGTAATGATTTATTTTAGTTAGTGGTTTAGAGGGAGGGAATTTGATTTGTTTTTTATGAAAAACAAATCAAATTCCCTCCCTCTAAAAAATATATCTCACTTTTTCCATTTTGAATTCTTCTTAGCATTCCCAATAATGAATCAATTATACCCTCTTTTGCTACTACTGGTGATAGTTGCTTGTCAATCTGATACTAACCTGAATAATTCATAAACTTTCACTAATTAATTATAATTAATTGATAGTCATAAAATTATGTCATTTAGGAGTTGAATATTTTTTTGAAAAAAGAATTTCTAAAAAAAGATAAAACAAGCTCAATAAATAGTGTTTTGTGTGGAGTTATAAATTTAATTTATCATAAATTGTTTTTAAAGTATCATTTTTCTCTCTGGGGAGTCAAAAAAAAAAAAAAGTCCATGTATTTTCGGTAAAAAATGTTTAATTAAAATGCGACAAACAGAATTATTAAACAATAAAAAACCGGACATGAACTTTCCATGGAATAAAGATAAAAAAATTCCTGCAGTACCCAAAGAAAAATTACCCTTGTGTAACCTATTGGAAAAATCAGTTGACTTAAGCCACACAGGACCAGATGTGAGCGCTAATGGTGGCTTACTACTGTTGCGAGAAGTAGATGACCAAATGGGACTACTGTCTGATATAGCTGCGGGTCTTACAGACAATCGGAACCAAAGCTATGTAAACCATAGTCACTTCGCCTTAGTACAGCAGCGAGTTTTTCAAATAGCGGCAGGTTATGAAGATGCTAATGATTGTGATACCTTACGCAGAGATGGAGTGATGAAAATGTGTGTAGGGAACTTACCTCAAAGTGGTCCAGATTTAGCAAGTCAGCCAACAATGAGTCGCTTTGAGAATTCGATTAGTCAGTCAGATTTGTATCGCACAGCCGAGTGTTTAGTCAATCATTTTATTAAATCCTATGATAGCGACCCCTTAGTGATTATATTAGACAGTGATGATACCAATCATACCGCACATGGTAAGCAAGAAGGTATCGTATATAATGCGTATTATGGAGAATATTGTTTTATGCCTTTTCACCTTTACGAAGGCTTATCTGGTAAATTAATTACAACGATATTAAAACCAGGTCGCCGTTCAAAGGCAGTCGATGTCTTTGCCATTTTAAGCCGCATAATAAATCTTCTACGACAAAGCTGGCCGAACACTCGTATCATCCTACGAGGCGATAGCCATTTTTGCTCACCTGATTTTATGGCATGGAGTGCTGGGAAGCCTAAATTGAATTTCATTACTGGTTTGTCAGGCAATAGTCTCTTGAATAAATTAAGTGAAACAACCATAGAAAGTGCTAAAAGGTCATTTGCTAGAACTGGTCGAGCAGTTACTTCTTTCCATAGCTTTGCTTATAAGGCAGGTTCTTGGGCGGAACAGCAAAGAGTAATCGTAAAAGTAGAAGTTAACTCAAAGGGAGTCAATATCCGATATATCGTAACGGATTTATGGGAATATAGAACCAGAAACTTATATACCATTGGATATTGTGCACGGGGCAGCATGGAATTGAGAATAAAAGAACACAAGACCTACCTTCAAAGTGGGCGAAGTTCCTGTAGTCGATTTGAAGCCAATCAATTTAGATTATTTTTACATTCAGCAGCTTATGTTTTGCTTCATAGCCTACAAAAGGAAGTATTGAAGGGAACAGAATTTGCAAATGCGACGATGAAAACTCTACAACTTAAGTTACTTAAAGTAGCTGCTGTGATTAAGGAAAAGAAAACCAAAATCACAATTGAATTTCCACAGTCTTGTCCTGTGGCTCAAATTCAAGGTAAGGCATTTCGCATTTTTGAGGTTTTAAGATTATAGTGGACACGCTGATTGGTTGTATTAAATACGAATTTTAAGCTTTTTTGGGCGGAATCTTCTTTTGAGGCACTAGTAAATTTATGCCCTAAACGTAAATTTTAGTATTTTTTAGAGGAAATGAAGAGAATATTTGGAGGAAATTGGTTTAAAAAATACGAATAATTAAAAAATAAATTCATTTTATATTAATGCGTATTGTTTTTTTAATAGATACCCATTTTTTTAAGATAAAAAGGAGTTTATGAATTATACAGGTTAGTACACTGTCTATTAAATAAGTTCCTTTTTCTACAAGGAAAAAGAAGGAACTTATTTAATGCACACTGTACTTAGTAGCTCAAAAAAATAACTTTACTATTTTGATTTGATAAGCTCCTAATGGATAGAATTCTTTAAAAAAGAATGAGTATTTTATTTTTCTTTCCTTACTAAGTCACATATTTTACATTTTAAGTTTTTTTTTATGTTAAAAAAGACTTAATGAAATGTTACCTCTCTTTTCTTTCCCCGTCTTAATTACACACCATACAATTGAAAATTTGCATACTCATTAATACCAATCCTTAATAACACTACTTTTTTATTAGACACTAAACATTAAAAAAACTTTAATTAAACACAAAAAGTAGGGGATTTTCAATTTTTTTAGTAATTGATTAAACCTTATTTTAAGTTTTAATTAATTATTAAGTTCCATTCGAACTTTTAAAATTTTTACTAGGAAAACCTTATTAACAATCTTTGTTCTGTAAGAAGAAAGATTGTCCAAATCTTTATATTAAATATACAAAACCTTTATTATGGATTTCATTAACGATGCAATTGCCTCCCTATCTGGAAGAGTTGGAAACATCCTTCCAGGCGTTTTAGGTGCTTTAGTCGTTCTAATCATTGGCTTGTTTTTAGCGGGCGTTATTAAGCGAATAGTTCGCGGACTGCTAGGTAAAACAAGTATTGATGAGCGAATTGGAGAGAAATTAAGTATGAATTTCAATGTAGCAGACTTTGTTGCTAAGTTGGTTTATTACTTAGTTGTTATTTACACTTTGATTATGGTCTTAGACATGATGGGTGTAAGGGGCGTATTAGCACCATTGGAAAATATGCTTAATCAGTTTTTAGGATTTATTCCTAACTTGATTGCGGCTGGTATCATTGCTTTTGCAGGTTATATAATTGCACAAATTGCTTCTGAAGCGACGGGTGTTGTTTCTAATTCTGTAGAAACATTTGCCGCTAAATCTGGAGTGCAAAGTTCTATTAACTTATCTAAGATTATTAAGCAGTTAGTTTTTATATTTGTTTTCTTACCTATCCTAATTGTAGCATTAGATACGCTTAATTTAAAAGCAATTTCTGGTCCTGCAACAGAGATGTTGAGTACTTTCTTAAATTCTATTCCTAATATCTTAGCAGCAGCAATTACGGTTGGTGTTTTCTTTATTGGTGGTAAATTTGTAACAGGTATGTTAACAGATTTATTACAAAATATCGGTGTAGATGATATGGGGCAGAAGATGGGAATTGCGGATATTGTAGGTAATAATTCTATTGCTAAATTAATTGGTAATACTGCTTTCTTCTTTATCTTATTCGCTGGTATTATTGCAGGGGTTGAACGTTTAGGCGTCAGTGGTTCTTTAGGAACTATCTTAAGTGATATCTTCACAATTACTGGTAAGATATTCTTCGGTGTTATTATTATGGCAGTAGGTTCTTGGATTGCTAATCTTGCTGGTGATGCTTTGGCTAAAGGAGAATCTGCATGGATGGCTTCTATCGCTAAAATTGCAGTAATGGGTATGTTTTTAGCTTTTGCATTGAGCACAATGGGTATTGCTGAAAACATCGTAAACATGGCATTTGGTTTGACGCTAGGTGCAGCAGCAGTTGCTTTTGCTTTAGCATTCGGATTGGGTGGTAGAGAAGCAGCAGGTAAGCAAATGGAAAAATTCTTTGATAATATCAATAGAAAATAGTCACGCTTATGTGAGCTGGACTTTAGTCTTTTGTATGCTTATGCGTGGCAGTAGTAGGAATTAGCTAAATACTTTCTTTACACTTGGATAAAAAAGACGAGGGTAAACTAAGCATTAAGATGATAATACCCTAGCACTTGGCAAGCAGTTATTAAAGACCAATGGCTAAAGTCCAGGTGAGGGAGGTGAGGTATCAGAGAGAGTGGAATACTTAATGCCTATATCTGATACCTCATTTCTATTTTATCTATATGCCTTTTGTTAAGCTAGAATAAGTGCCTTCTAGGCGGGTTGAAAAAGTTGTTTAGTTGCTTAGTTGTTTAATAAACAAATACACATTCTAAACAAATAAACAACCTTCAATTATTCTATCCTAATTAAAAGGTGTTTTAGGGATTGAACAGTTTGGCGGTCTATTGACCGCCAACTTTTTCTTAACTTAATTAGTCGAAAGTTGACTTTATGTCAGCTTTCGACTTTTTTTATGCCTTTTTTTTACCTTTGCAAGCTTCGTAATGGGGAATGGTATAAAAGGGAAATTTTATAGTACTTGCCAAGCTTAGCCTTCAATAGTTTTTTAGAGGGAGCAAATTGGTTTTGTTTTTTGAAAAAAACAAAACCAATTTGCTCCCTCTAAAGAGAATTATTAAATATACTTTTACCAGATACCAATCTGAAATACTTAGTGTTGATAAAAAAAATCGGTCTTTTTGTTTTTGAATGGACCTTTTTTATGATATGTTTTCAACCCATTAGAAAAAAGCCCATTTCAAAAACGGCCAAATATTTTTTATCAGTACTTAAAACCATCTAATTATCAAACCAGTTTAATATGCCATTATTTTTGCACAAATCACTACCTAAAAAAGGGGAGTTGGGACTTTGGAAAATCGTAGAAGAAGAAGCTTTTTTTTTGGAGCAATTAGATTTGTCTACAGAAGAAGAAGCGCAGATCAATACTATCAAAGGCAGAGGGCGTTTAGAATGGTTGGCAAGTAGATGGTTACTACATATAATGTCTGGAAGAGTTAGAAGAGGTGTTTGTTTAAAAGATGAATTTGGGAAACCGTACTTAGAAGGGTCTTCTTTCCAAATTTCTATTAGCCATTCTTGGGGAATAGCAGCAGTAATGGCTGCACCTTATGCGATAGGTTTAGATATTCAAAAATTTGTTCCTAAAATAAGTCGAATTGCGCATAAATTTATGCGGGTAGAAGAAACAGAGAGCTTGGAAGAAGCTACTCGACTAGAACATTTACATATTTATTGGGGCGCAAAAGAAGCCCTCTATAAAGCTTATGGAAGAAAAAAATTAGATTTTCAAGGGCACATTCACATAAGTCCCTTTGCCTTTGATTTGGAGAAGGGTACTTGTCAAGGGCTTACTCATAAATTAGACTACAAAAAGAAATTTGATATTTTCTACGAAAAAATAGGAGATTATTATTTAGTTTATGCCTTGGAAGAATAGAGAAAATTTATGAATTTTCTCTATTCTAAAACCCAAAATTATGCTACAAAAATTCATCAACTTCCTAAACGCTATTAATGAAAGAGTCGGAAAAGCAACGGCTTGGTTAACAAGTCTATTAGTAGTGTTTATGTGTATAGATGTGGTAAGGCGTTATTTATTTAACAAAACAGCGGCTTGGATTACGGAAATGGAATGGCATATTTTTGCCCTTATTTTTTTATTAGCGGCTGGTTATACCCTTAAACATGATAAGCATGTACGAGTAGATTTGTTCTATGCTAAATTCTCACCCAAACAAAAAGCATGGGTTAATTTAATTGGTACGCTTGTGTTTTTGATTCCTTGGTGTTGGATTATCATTTCTGCTTCCTATCAATATGCCTATAATTCCTATGCAATAAACGAGTCATCTCCAGATCCCGGTGGTTTACCAGCTCGATATATCATTAAATTTGCGATTACGGCTGGGTTTTCTTTGTTGCTACTGCAAGCTATTTCGCTCGTATTAGAATCGTTACAAACGATTTTTGTTCGTAAGTAGGTTAGTTGTCGTTAATTACTAATGCGAATCCTTAGTTGAAAGTAAGTTCCCGTCATAAGTAGGGGATAACTTAAAGTTATCCCCTACTTATCATCCCGTCATAAATAGGGGATAACTTAAAGTTATCCCCTACTTATCATCCCGTCATAAGTAGGGGATAACTTAAAGTTATCCCCTACTTATCATCAATAATCAAATCATGGAAGGAATTGCGATTATTTTATTCGTATGTATTTTTGTTTTAATTCTTTTTGGCTTTCCTGTTGCTTTTACCTTAGGTGGTCTATCCGTCCTTTTTGGCTATTTTGTACTAGAGCCAGAGTTTTTCAATTTCTTACCTTCTCGGATAATGGGAACGGTAAGGAATACCGTTTTAATAGCGGTTCCCCTTTTTATTTTTATGGGGATTATGCTAGAGAAATCAGGTTTAGCAGAAAGTTTACTAGAAACGATGGCCATGTTATTTGGCAAAGTAAAAGGAGGCTTGGCTATTTCTGTAGTGATTGTAGGGGCATTATTAGCGGCCTCCACAGGGATAGTAGGAGCGACGGTGATTACAATGGGCTTGATCAGTTTACCAACTATGTTGAAAAGAGGCTACAGTCCAGAATTGGCAACAGGTACTATTGCTGCTTCTGGTACTTTAGGACAAATAATTCCTCCTTCAGTCGTGCTAGTATTATTGGGTAGTGTTTTAAATGTTTCTGTAGGTGATTTATTTGCTGCGGCCTTAATTCCTGGATTTCTATTAGTCTTATGCTATGTTTTATATATTGTCGTTTTTGCTACGCTTAACCCAGAGAAAGCGCCAAGTATGCCCGCAGAAGAAATTGCCAAATTTCGAGGAGAGGGATTTTATTTACGCGTCTTAAAAGCTTTTTTCTTACCGATGTTACTGATTACCGCTGTACTAGGGTCCATTTTAGCAGGTATTGCCTCTCCTACTGAAGCCGCTGCTGTAGGAGCCTTAGGAGCGACCTTGTTAACTTTATTACAAGGAAAATTTACCTTGGGTATTCTTAAGGAGGTCATGCGAGAAACCACCCATTTAACTTGTATGGTTTTTACTATATTAATTGGTGCAACGACTTTTGCATTGGTTTTTCGAGGAATGGGCGGAGATGATTATTTAATAGATTTAATAGAAGCTGCTCAATTAACCCCGACGGGTTTTTTGGTCTTAGTAATGGTCGTCGTTTTTATTGCTGGGTTTTTTATTGACTTTATTGAGATTATCTTTATTATCGTTCCAGTAGTGGCTCCTATTTTTGAGAATTACGATATGAATCTTATATGGATAGGTATTCTATTGGCTTTGAATTTACAAACTTCTTTCCTTTCTCCTCCTTTCGGATTTGCTTTGTTTTACTTAAAAGGAGTCGCACCTGAAGGGGTCACTACGCAGCATTTGTATAGAGGTATTGTTCCTTTTGTGATAATTCAAGTGGTCTTTTTATTGGCAGTTATATTCTTTCCTGATGTGGTCTTTATATTGATAACCAAATAAACAACCTTACTTTCGTCTCCGCTTAAATATAAAATCATAAGTGATAATAATGACAAAAGACTCATAAACCGATCGAACATTTTTCCCCGGAGTAATATCAAATAAATTTTCTGCGTTTACTTCAGAAAACTCAATTAAATTTTGGTTGCCTTCCCGAGTACCAAAACCATAATCGAACCCAATAGAAACTTCATTGCCCCATAGCTCAAACAAGCCACCTGCGGATAAATGATAGATAGAGGGTGTGGACGCTAAGAACTCAAATTCACTAAATCCTTCAACTGGTCGACGCTGGTTAAAATCAGTGCGGAAACCAATAATAAAGGTAGAGCCATCATAGAGTTTTCTCTGTACCCCAATAGCAAAATTAAATACCTCCTTATTGCCGCTTCGGACACTGGTACTTAAAGAAAAATCACCATCTGCAAAGCCATTGAAAGGATCATCGTCTGCTTCAATAATCGTATAAGTCTTAATATTTCGGAAATATTCTGCCGAGAGCGAAAAACGCCAGCGATTATAACTAAAATCTATACCATAGCCAATCGAGAAGGGGGTTTTATAAGTATTCAATGTTGCATTGTTATCGAGATTGGCATTTAAAATGGTAGAATCGGCATTAATCTTTTTTAAATCATCAAATTCATAAGAAGCACTTTTGTGGACATACGCATAAGTAGGACTCGTAAGGGTTAAACCAATAATAATATCATTGTTATCTGGTTTCCAAGAAAGACCTAGCTTTGTTAAGAATCCACCACTTGCATTAAAAGCATAGCGCAAATTGGAACGCCAAGCCGTTATTAAATGAGTAGGCTGATTTTTGGCGACTATTTCTTTTTGTATCCGAATATCCGTGGATTCTCCGTGAATGACCAAAAACTGAGAGCCGCCCACCGATAGGGTTTCATTTACTTTGTAAGAAAGCCCAAAGCCAATCCATCGTTCCGTCAATTTTCTTTTGAAGTCTAGATTGCCAATAAATAATTGTTCTGGATTGTTAGGGATAACGCCTAATTCTCTACCTCTAAAATTAATGTTAGATTTAAACCTAGTAAAGGTAGTTGCTCCTCCTCGAAAACGATCATCATCAAATAAGGGAAACCCTACGGCTGCAAAGCCCGGAGAAAACCCAATATCTCTATCAATAACAGTCGTACCATCACCTAAAAAATTCTTAGTAGTTAATCGAGAATAACTAGGCGTTAAAAAGGAAAGGGATAAACCAAATTTCTCTCCTCTGCCCATTGCACCGGGATTATAAAAAATAGCAGTTTCATCTTCCGTAGAAGCGATAACAGCACCATTTAGCAACAATCCCTTAGCGCCATATTGGTGGGTCCAATAATGGGCATCTATTTGAGCATTTACTGCCATTAGTTGGAAGAGGAAAAAAATTGGGAGTATAAAATGTTTGGTTTTCATGCGATGTACCGTAAATGCTCAAAGAGTAAGTACCTAATCATAAATAATCGTCATTTTTGAAGAGACTATTTTTTCATTATACAAAAAAAAAATCGTTGAATAA